>Ga0187870_1002085_pt1 | contig 17081 bp, 12 predicted proteins | sample June2016WEW_13_1_3_FD_132974 | JGI IMG/M metagenome (GOLD analysis project Ga0187870, IMG submission 132974) | Peatland microbial communities from SPRUCE experiment site at the Marcell Experimental Forest, Minnesota, USA - June2016WEW_13_150 | ecosystem: Environmental > Terrestrial > Soil >... | reverse complement strand
CTTGTCTCGCACGAGTATTTTCATACGTGGAATGTGAAGCAACTCCGTCCCAAAGGCATTTTGCCATATGACTTCATGCATGAAAACTACGTGAAGGAGCTCTGGGTCGCAGAAGGCACAACATCGTATTTTGACGGGTTGATTCTCATTCGCTGCGGCCTCTCCCCTGCTGCGCAGATGGTCAGCCGGCTGGCCGGTGCTGTCGAATACGACCGGCAACGCCCCGGGAACAAGATTCAATCGCTCTCCGAATCAAGCTTCGACGCGTGGATCAAGTTCTGGAAAGGGGGACAGCAATCGTTTAACGCCGAGAGCGACTACTACGGAAAAGGTTCAAGCGTCAGCATGCTCCTCGATCTCGAGATCCGCCAGCGGTCGAACAACAAGCACTCGCTCGACGATGTGATGCGGGCCCTGTATCATCGTTTTCCCCTGAGTGGAAAGGGATACACCGTCGACGATCTTCAGAAGATCTCCGAAGAGTTTGCAGGTTCAAGCCTGAAGAGCTTCTTCGACAACTATGTTCACGGAACGGCACCGCTTGATTGGGAGGCAACGTTGCGCTATGCTGGCCTTGATTTACAGGCGCAGGACTCCGAGCGAAAGCTGTGGCTCGGCGCTCAGACTTATGACCAGAACGGGCGGATGATGGTCCGCGGGATCCTCACTGACTCCCCCGCCTACAATGCGGGACTCGATCTCGGTGATGAGATCCTGGCCATCAATGGCCACCGTGTTCGCAACAGCGAACTGCAGGACCGGCTTGCAGAATTCAAGGCGGGAGACAAAGTGAAAGTCACGTTCTTCCGCAATGACGCCATTCGCGAGCTCGAAGTGACGCTCCGCCTGCAGGATGTCCCGTCTTATAAGGTCATCAAGACAGCTAATCCGACTCCGTTGCAGAAATCGATCTATGAGTCGTGGCTGAAAACGAAGTGGGAATGAATGTAGAATATAGAATTCAGAATACAGGAGTCAGAAGATAGAAGTCAGAAAATGATAAACGGTAAGGAGGAGGCGTGCCATTAGCGGCTGGCTGTCAGCTATCGGCGATCAGCGTTCAGCTTTGATCGCCTTACGTCTCCCGTCTAACGTTATACGTCTTACCACCTTTGAATCAACCTGTTCGACGCTTTTCACGATTTACTATTCACTATTTACTTCTTTCAGAGGACTACGATGAAAAAGATCCTCGTCATGCTGTTGGAGTACGGTTTCATCATCGCCGCGATGGTTGCCCTTGTCGCCTTCGTGGGACTTCCCCCCGGCAAGGGAATCGACCTGCAGCGACAGCCCACTCCTCTGATACCCAAGCTTGTGCAGGGGACGGAGCCGTGGGATAAAGATCTCAGGCTCCCTACGCAGAGCGACCGGATTGTACACTACACGATGAACGTCAAGCTCAACGTCAAGACAAACATCATTTCCGGCACTGAGACACTCGAATGGAAAAACACTACGGGCAAGCCCCAACAGGATTTTCCGTTCCACCTCTATCACAACGCCTGGAAAAACAATCGCAGCACTTTTGCGAAGGAGAGCGGATATCAGCTGGGGCGCCTCGGTCCGGACAGGCATGATTACGGTTACACGAATGTGAAGAGCATCAAGGTCGTCGATGTCAAGGGTGAAACCGACATCACGAATTCCTTCCATTACATTCAGCCGGACGACAGCAACGCAGACGACCAGACCGTCTGCCAGGTCCACTCCGCAAAGCCGGTTCCCAATAACCAATCCATCACCTTCAGGATCGAGTTTGAGACGAAGCAGCCGCTTCCGGTTGCGCGAACGGGAGCAATCAGGGATTATCATTTCGTTGGCCAGTGGTTCCCGAAGATTGGTGTCTGGTGGAAAAACGCCTGGAACTGCCATCAATTCCACGCCACGACCGAGTTCTTTGCCGATTACGGTGTGTACGACGTGAAGATTACGATTCCCCAGGGATACGTGATCGGCGCGACGGGGGGTGTTCCAAAAAGCATTGAACAGAACAAGGACAGCACGGCAACCTACAACTTTTACCAGGAAGATGTGCACGACTTCGCATGGGTAACCTCCCCGGACCTAGTGCCGACCGTGCGAAAATTCCGGCACGTCAGCATGGAAGAAGGCGAGCGCCCAGACCGGCACCATCCTCTCAAGGAAGTGACCGTCATCCTTCTGACGCAGCCGCAACACGACAACATGATCGATCGGTACTTCACTGCGACCTTCAATGCATTGCGCTATTACGGCGAGTGGTACGGAGAGTACCCATATGACGCGATCACGGTTGTCGATCCCGCGATGGGGAGCTCAACCGGAGGAATGGAATATCCGACGCTCTTCACCGGCGGCGCGAACCGGTATTCGCCCACAGAAGCATCATCTCCCGAAGGCGTCACAGTCCACGAATGCGGCCATCAATGGTGGTACGGGATGGTCGGGAACAACGAGTTTGAGGAAGCCTGGCTGGACGAGGGCTTCAATACGTATTCGACTGACCGTGTGATGAACACGGCGTGGCCTCCGTTCAATCCGTCACGGTACTTTTTCGGCGGTCCTGGAGCCGGCAGCTATGTTGGTATCCCGTATGTCGTACGTGAAATCCCGTCCTCCCGTCTTGGAGCCGGCAACAGCGAGCTTCGCCGTTACGGTAAAAATGATGTCATGGCCCGAAGCGGATGGGAATACTACCAGACCTACGGTCTGAATTCCTATACCAAACCCGCGATGACGCTCGTGACTCTGGAGGGCTATCTGGGTGAAGAGATGATGTACCGGGTCATGCGGACCTATCATCACCGGTACCGCTTCAAGCATCCGACAAGCGAAGATTTCATCAGAACCGTCAACGAGGTCAGTGGAAAGAACATGAGCTGGCTCTTCGCAAACTCCTGGTACAGCTCCAACCTCTTTGACTACAGCATTGACCGGGTCAACAACCGGCGGATTCCACCTCCGACCGGGGTCTTTTCATTGAACGGAAAGCAGTCCGAACCCGCACCTACTACGAAGACGTATGAATGTGAAGTCGTCGTAAAACGCGAAGGGGAAGCAATTGCTCCGGTCGATATTCTCGTCGTCTTCAAAGATGGATCGATACGGCGCGAAGGATGGGACGGACAATACCGGTGGAAAAAATTCATCTACTATACTGATTCGCCCGTCAGCTACGCGATCGTGGATCCCGAACACAAGCTCGCGATGGACGTCAACTGCAATAACAACAGCAAAGCCGTCCGTGACCCCGGCTATCGATCCCTGGCGGCCCGGAAGTATGCGTCGAAATGGATGTTCTGGGTACAGAACTATCTGGAGTTCGCGGCTTTCTGAAATTAACCGCTGAGCCGAAGGCTCATGCGCCTTTGGCGCAAAAGGCACAAAGATAGAGTTGAGTTTTTTTCCTTCGTGCCTTCGTGGTTCGCTCTCCACTGAAGAACAATAGCTTTATTCATATCAGGAGACGGTTATGAACATCATGTCTTCATTCAAACAGGGCGTCAAGCTGGCATCGCGGACAAAACGGATGATCTTGTTCGCGTGGTTTCTCAACGTCCTCTTCGCCATGGTCCTCGCTCTTCCCGTCCTGAAGCAACTCGACGGATATCTGCGCGACAGCGTCATGGACGAGCAAGTTCTGAAGCAACTCGACCCGGCCTGGGTGGAGAGCTACCGTGTTGACATGGAAAAGAGCGAGTATACTCGCTCGGTCGACTATACAATCTTCGGATATGCCCCATTCATCAATCATCTCGAAATGCAGATGGAGGGGGGATTTATCAGAACGTTGGCCGGTTTCCTGTACGACTTCTTCGTACGCTGGCAACTCAATCCAGGCTCGTTCTCGCTTCTCTTCTTTATCAGCTTGTTGTACGTATGCGTGAATACGTTTCTTGCCGGAGGGTTCGTCGGAATGTACTCGAAAGACTACCGTTCGTCGTTCCCGGAATTCCTGATGGATGGCGCCAGGTACTTCGGCAAGTTCTTCCGGATTGCGCTTGTGGCACTTGTGGTGTACTATCTTTTCTTCGCCGTCATTGTCGACTGGGTCAACAACAGTATTTACGGGTGGACACAGAACAACGCCTCGGAAACGGTCCCCTATCTCTACTACATGATCCGGAACGTGGTTGTTCTGCTCCTGATGTCATTGCTCTTTATGATTTTCGACTACACGCGCATCAGGATGGTGGTGGATGACCGTACCAGCGCTCTGGCATCAACGGTAGCTGGCGCCCGGTTTGCTGTACCACGTTTGGTCAAGACGTATGGCTTGTATCTTCTTCTGACAGCGATCGGCGTTCTCTTGGTTATCGTCTATGCAATACTGGAAAAGTCGATGCCTCAGGAATCGTATTGGCCACTGGTGTTCCTTTTCATTCTGCAGCAGCTCTACATGGTCGCCCGGCTCTGGCTCAAGGCAACGTTTTACGCAAGCCAGATCACGATGTACCGAACCGTCTCGCGGGAGGAACATCTGAAAAGCATCGCTGCTGTTCCTTCGACAACGTAGGACTTTGAGAACCTGCGGAAATGCTTCTTGTCAGAGCTGCACTTTTCACGATCTTGGTGCGGGAACTGTCTGGGGTTTTTCCCGTATGTCATCGCTCAGCGGTGGCCCGAACAGTTCAATTTCGGCATCGTTCGTCCCCTCGGACTGCTGTTGATCGCCGTTGCGCTTGGTGAAGCTCTCTGGTTTTGGGCTGTCGCCTTGTGTCTGTATACTATCGTCCTGTGGATATTCTTCCATTGCGTTGTCCTCTTCGTCGAAGAGCCACATCTGAGGATTCGACATGGTGAAGAGTATTCGACGTACTGCTCAATAGTTCCACGCTGGTTTGGATTCCCCAAGATGCCTCCGGATCACACACAAAGCATGAGCATACCCGCCTTCGCGAGTCGAACAATCGATGGTTGTCCTGTCTGATGAGTATTCCCATCCTCACCCTTGCCGCCGTTTTTCTTCTTATTGCCGTCCGGCAGGTCGGAGGCCTTCAACTGCAGATCTGGCACATAATGCTCGCAGGCGCAGTAACGGTGGTCCTCACCGGTGCGATCGCGCCCCTCGCCGCCCTCACGGCGATCAACTTTGATATCATGCTGTTTCTCTTCTGCATGTTCATTGTCGGCGATGCACTCGAAGAGAGCGGGTACCTTGCCCATCTCTCCTACAAGTACTTTAGACGAGCTGCCACGCTCGACGCGTTGGTGCTGATGGTGTTGTTCGGCACCGGCTTTCTCTCCGCCCTGTTGATGAACGATACGATAGGAATTATCGGCACACCGGTAATGCTGTTGCTCGCACGCAAACATGCGATGCCGGCGAAGCCGCTGCTTCTTGCGCTGGCGTTCGGCGTTACGATTGGCAGCGTGCTGAGTCCGATTGGCAATCCACAGAATCTCCTGATTGCGGTGCAGGGAAACATTCCGAACGCGTTCATTCTGTTCTTCCGATGGCTCCTGATTCCGAGCATCATCAATCTTTTTGTCGCGTTCGCATTTCTGCGCCTCTATTATCGAACCGACTTCCACGAAGCAGAGCTCAGTCATTCACAGGAACCGATACGGAATCATGAGCTCGCGTGGCTTTCAAAAATTTCTCTGTGGATCATCGTGGTTCTCGTTGGCGTGAAGGTGATCAGCGCTTCGCTCGGGGCGGATGACTTCCTGCGGCTGACACACATCGCACTTGCCGCGTGCCTGCCTATTCTGATTGCGAGCCCGCGACGCTGGCATATCATCAGGCGGATCGATTGGCATACGCTTGTGTTCTTCGCCGCCATGTTTGTGTTGATGGAGAGCGTCTGGAATACGGGCTTTTTCCAGGGGATCCTTGGGCGAGGTCAGGTGGATCTGCACTCCCCAGCCGCTCTCATCAGCGTCAGCGTGGTGGTAAGCCAGTTTGTCTCCAATGTGCCGCTTGTAGCCTTGATGATGCCTGCATTGCTGAAATCAGGCGTTGGAACCCCCGGGTTGCTCGCACTCGCCGCCGGCAGCACGATTGCCGGAAACCTCACCATCCTTGGTGCTGCCAGCAACGTGATCATCATACAAAATGCCGAGCGACGGGGAAAGGAAACAATCGGCTTCTGGGAGTTTCTCCGCATCGGTGCACCCCTGACCATTGTTAATGCGTTCGTATACTGGGTCTTTCTCCGCTTCCTTTGAATTGAATTCTTTGGTTGAGACTGAACGCAATTTTATCTACTATTTTCATCGATTCATTTCTTCGCCCTACGTGCACATTCACGAGAAACCGCACGAAGAAGCTCCATATGATCACAAAGGAGGAGTTTGACAATGTCCGCAAAACCGTTCTTTAACCCAGTTCGCCTGGCCGGTATGATGGTGCTGTTCATTATCTGCAGCACAGTGATCCTACTCGGACAGCAGCCGTACTCAGTTGCTGAGCACTACAATAAGCATGAGTACATGATTCCCATGCGGGATGGCGTCAAACTCTACACCGCCGTCTATACACCCAAGGACACGTCGAAGGACTATCCGATCCTGTTGAACCGGACCCCGTACAGTTCGGGACCGTATGGAGAGAACATGTTTTCGCCGTTTGTCGGCTCACAGGCAGAGAAGTTTTACCGTGACGGGTACATCATGGTGAGTCAGGACGTCCGCGGCCGGTATATGTCAGAAGGAGATTTTCTGAATGTCCGTCCCTACATCGAGAAGAAGAGCAAAAAGGACATCGACGAGAGCAGCGATACGTATGACACGGTCGACTGGCTGATCAAGCATATTGCGCACAACAACGGGCGCGCCGGCATTTACGGTATCTCCTATCCTGGATTCTATTCCACGACCGGCACCATCGATGCGCATCCTGCTATGAAGGCAACGTCACCACAGGCACCGGTTTCCAAGTGGATGTCCGGGGACGATTTCTTCCACAATGGTGCGTTCCTGCTTCCGCACGCGTTCGACTTTTTCGCCTCATTCGGATGGCCGCATACAAAGCCGACAACCATCGATTCCCGTCCGTTCAACCACGGGATTAGCGACGGTTACAAGTTTTTCCTCAACATGGGTCCGCTTCCAAATGCAAATATCAAGTATTTGAAAGACAGCGTTGCATTCTGGAATGACATCATGAATCACGGTACATGGGACAGCTTCTGGGAAGCCCGCAACATTCTTCCGCACGTCAAGAATATCAAGCCGGCGACCCTCGTGGTCGGCGGATGGTACGACTCCGAGAACTTGTACGGCGCGCTGAATCTCTATGCGTCGATCAATAAGTACAATCCGAAGAACCAGAACCGGATCGTCATGGGCCCGTGGTCTCACGGCCAGTGGGGGTACGATTCGGGCGACTCGCTTGGCATGATCAAATGGGGATCATCCACCGGGAAGTTTTTTGTGGACAGCATTGTATTCCCGTATTTCAACTATTATCTCAAAGGTCAGGGAGAGTTACATCTGGCGAAAGCGACGGTATTCGAGACCGGGAGCAATGTGTGGAGATCCCTCGATGCGTGGCCGCCCCCCAATGCAGTCCCGACAAGCATGTATCTGAATGAGAAGGGAAAACTCTCATTCTCGCCGCCGACTCAAACTTCCACGAGCAGTGCATACGATGAATATATCAGCGACCCTGCGAAGCCGGTGCCATATACAGCTGAAATCCGGCACTGGTACAACGCCGCCTTCCCTGTGGAAGATCAGCGGTTCGCCTGGACTCGTCCCGATGTACTCGTGTATGAAAGTGATATGCTGACGGATGATGTGACTGTTGCCGGGCCGATTACTGCCACCCTGTTCGTATCAACGTCGGGTACGGATTCTGATTGGATCGTCAAAGTCATTGACGTATTGCCGGAGACCGTATCATTCGCAGGTCGCGGAGGCCCGCGATTTGACCCGAATATCATGAAGCTGCGTGGATATCAAATGATGGTGCGGGGGGACGTGATACGCGGAAAATTCAGAAACAGCATGTCAAGGCCGGAGCCCTTTGTTCCGAATCAGGTCACCAAAGTGGAATATGTGCTGAACGACATTTTCCACACGTTCAAGAAGGGACACCGGATCATGGTGCAGATTCAGAGTACGTGGTTCCCGATGATCGACCGGAACCCTCAGACGTTTGTCGACATTTACCACGCGAAGGAATCAGATTTCCAGAAGGCGACGGAGAGGGTATATCGCTCGCCCGAATGGAGCACCCATCTCACGCTGCCGATTATGAAGTAGCCACAAACAAGTGAGATCCATGTAAGACCTGCCAGGTTTCAAATTGAACTCCCGTGAAACCTGACAGGTCTACTGGTTGCAGGCCTACCCGCTTTCCATTTCCATTGAGACTCTACCCTTTTTTTCCTACCTTTCAGTACAAGATTTGCACACTTCGACGTCTTCTCATTCGATTCATCCAAGCAACTTCATGGCCAAAGCAAACACAGTCTTTGTCACCGGCTCTACCGGCTTTATCGGCACAAAGCTGGTCAACGAATTGGTGAACCGTGGTAACAGCGTCCATGCTCTTACCCGCGGCGCAAGCAACAAAGACGGGCTCTCGCATGAGAATATTATGCTTTTCACAGGGGATATTCAGGACCGGAATTCGCTGCAGAAGGGGATGGAAGGATGCAACCAGGTATATCACCTGGCGGCGTATGCAAAGAACTGGTCGCGCGATACCTCTGTGTTTTTCAAACAAAACGTCGAGGGAATGCGAAACGTGTTCGCTGCGGCCAAGTCGGCCGGCGTTGAGCGCGTGGTGTTCACGTCAACGATCGTCGCCTTTGGACCTACGCCTCCGGGTGTCATCGGTAACGAAGATATGCCCCGCATTACACAGCGATATTATACAGAATACGAGGAAACAAAGTCGATCGCTGAAAAGGAAGCGTTGCAGGAAGCGGCCAACGGTTTCCCCGTGGTCATTGTCAATCCAACGCGTGTGTACGGTCCCGGCAAGCTGACAGAGGGAAATTCCGTGTCGCTGATGATTGACATGTACGATCGGGGAAAAGTTCCGGTATTGCTTAACGGGGGCAAGGACATCGGTAATTACGTTCTCGTTGACGATCTCGTGCGGGGTCACATTCTTGCCATGGAGAAGGGGAGAATCGGGCAGCGATATATACTTGGCGGTGAGAATGCATCACTCAGAGATATTTACCGCTTTGTCGACGAAGTCAGCGGAAAGAAGCATTTCCAGATGAACCTGCCGCCGAAGATTGGCTATGTCTATGCAGGATTCGAAAAGAAAAAGGCCGAGTGGCTTGGCATCTATCCTCAAATCACTCCAGGATGGGTCGAGACGTTCCTGCAGGACTGGGTCTACTCACCGGATAAGGCACAGCGCGAACTCGGATACACCATTGTGCCGCTCAAAGAAGGAATTCGCATGACGTATGAGTGGCTCATGCAGCAACGCAAATCCAAAGGAAAGCGATGAACCCAGCGAATCAAGCGGGCCGCTTTACTGATTCGATTTCGTTGTCCGGACTCTTCGGCGGTGAAAGCAGGAAACCGACAATCATCCTCCTGCTCACCCCCTTCCTCCTTACCACATGGAAATATTACGGCACGAAGGCATTCTACCTCAGCGATCTCGCTTCGATCTTTGTCCTTTTTGGTAATGCGGAGCGCACGGCAGAGCTCTATACATTCTTTTCTGCGTTCATTCTTTTTGGCATCCTCCCTCTTTTCATTATCAAGTTTGTTTTCAAGGAGAAGATCTCATCGTATGGGCTTCAGATCGGGGACTGGCGGTTCGGGCTGAAAGCGTTTCTGGTTCTTGCACCCATATTCGTCCTCGCGTCCTATACCTCGATCAACAAACCTGATTTTCTTGCTGAATATCCCCTCTTCAAGGGAGCTGGTGCATCTCCATCGATGTTCCTGAGCCATGCCCTGTCGTACCTGTTTTTCTATATCGGATGGGAGATCTATTTCCGGGGTTTTATGCAGTTTGGGCTCAGGGATTCGCTTGGTGACTGGCAGTCCATCCTTGTTCAGACGGCTCTATCGTGCATCGTTCATATCGGAAAACCCGCAGGCGAGATTTACAGCTCCGTCATTGGTGCGCTCGTGTGGGGTATTTTGGTGTTCCGGACGAGATCACTTCTGTTCATCATTCTGATCCACTGGCTCCTCGGCGTTTCGCTAGATTTCTTTATCTGCTACCTGCGCTGACCGCCACAACAGTCCAACACACAGACCAAGACCATGGCTGAATGACCGACAAGACGATACAAATCGCAAACTTCCGTTTACGCGCCACCGATGCGCTCATCATGTTCACACTCGCGCTGTTCAGCCTCCTTGCGTTGTTGTTCAGTTCCCGTGTTGACGGTTGGGGATTGTTGATACTCAAGAACGCCGGCGTCGCGCTTGGCTATCTTCTTGTGGTCTATCTCTCGCAGCGCGCGAACACGAAGTTCCTCCGCTTCTTTCTGCGCGTTGCCGCTGTGACGCTTACGTACGCGTATCTCTTCGGTGCCGTCGACAAGCTTCAGCTGATCATCCATGGTCACTGGCTCGATGAATATGTTCTCGACGGGGAGCAGTACATCTTTGGCGTGCAGCCGACGCTCTGGATGCAGCATATTACCACACCTGCGTTGACGGAATGGATGATGTTTGCCTACGTCATTTATGTGCCGATGTATCCGGTCCTGTGCGGAATTATTTACTATGTCCGGGGCGAGGTTGCAATGGAGGATTACTTCTTCACACTCGGACTCACCAATATTCTGTGTGATATCGGGTTCATTCTTTTTCCCGTCGCCGGACCGATTGCAGCGATCGGCAGCCTGTATACTGTTCCGCTCAAAGGATACGTTTTTACATTCCTCGGCGAGCTGATGCGTTCCAACCTTCATTACGTCGGCGGCACGATTCCTAGTCCCCATGCCGCAGCTGCCACGATCATGTGGATCATGGCCTATCGCTACCATCGTCCCTCATTCTACATTCTCACTCCCATTGTGTTGTCTCTCTACGTCTCGACGTTCTATGCCCGCTATCACTATGTCACTGATGCTGTTGTGGGAGTTGCAGTGGCATTTCTCGCACTGGCTATCGTTCCCACGTTGATTAAAGGATGGGATGCCATCGCATCGAAACAATCGACCTCGCCGTCAAAACCATAGCAGGGCGACATCACCCCAATCGAGAGACCGGCAGTGGCGAGATCGGATTGGAACTTGATTTTCCAGCGCAAATGATGTACCATTTTTAAAGACATCAACCACGCACCGGCTCGCTGAAGCACCAATGTACTACCTCCAGCAATTAATCCAGATCATCGTCGATCCGGAAACCACAACCATTTCGCTCTATGACTCCCCGCGCTTTCGCGAGTCGTTCCTGGTAGTTAGTGCATACGCCCTGTTCACATCGCTCGATGCGTTCTTCTCCGGCTACTTTCAGTCCGAAACTTTCAGCGTTGGCCTGCTCTCGTTCCTCATCTCCGCGCTCACGACATACCTGCTCTGGACCTTCCTCGCGTTGATTTTTCACATAGCTGCCGACTTGCTCGGAGGCCTCGGAGAATTTCCGCATGCTCTCGGTTTTGTGGGATTGGGCACCGCCCCGCTGGTGTTCACCTCATTCATTTCCTGCTTGCTCACCCTTTTGTCTGTCCTCGTATTTCCAGATGACCCGGACCGGATCATCCAGAACATTTCACTGGGGTTGACTCTCCTGGGCATGGCGTGGGGTGCGCCCGGCGTGATCTGCTATTTTGGGATGAAGAACGCCGAAAAACTCCATCCGCTGAAGGCCTTTGCGATCACATTTGTTCTGTATGCTTCCCTCGCGCTGTTGGTGCTCTACAAATCCGACGTCCTCTGAGCCGCCTTTACGCGGCATAGGATCTCTACCGAAGGGATCTGCCACTCATTCTGAGGTGATCTCATGAAACCAATTACGTTCCTGCTTTGTCTTCTCGCAATCGTAGCCCTTTCCTGTCAGACCTCGCCGGAGGGGCCTTATGACATTATTATCCAAAACGCAAGAATCATCGATGGGACCGGCAATCCATGGTATCAGTCCGATATCGGGATTTATCGCGACAAGATCACCGCCATCGGAAAGCTTGATCCGCGGCTTGCCAAACGCGTCATTGATGCTGCGGGCAAGGTCGTCGCACCAGGCTTTATCGATATGCTTGGGCAATCCGAAACCGCTATCCTCGTCGATAACAGGGCGATGAGCAAGATCTCTCAGGGGGTGACGACGGAGATCAATGGCGAAGGAGAATCCGCCGCCCCGGTCAATGAGAAGATTCTCAAAGAACTGAAACCCTCTCTCGACAAATATAATCTGACCGTCGATTGGACCGATTTCAACGGGTATTTTGCGCGTGTAGAGAAAAACAAGACAGCCATCAATTTGGCTTCGTACGTAGGTGCGGCACAGGTGCGGGAGTATGTGATAGGGTTCGAGAACCGCGAGCCGACCGCTGCAGAGATGGATCAAATGCGGCAGCTTGTTCGCGAGGCCATGCGGCAGGGCGCAGTCGGAGTCAGTACTGCACTTGAGTATACTCCTGCAATGTACGCGAAAACTCCTGAGTTGATTGAACTGGCGAAGGCTGCGGCCGAATTCGGCGGGATCTATGCTTCACACATCCGAAATGAACAGGAGAAGATCGTTGAGGCGGTGTTAGAAGCAGCAGACATCGGACGGGCGGCGAAGATACCCGTGGAAATCTGGCACCTCAAGACAGCGGAAAAACCCAACTGGGGCAAGATGTCTGAGATCGTCAGGATGATTCAACAACACCGCAACCAGGGACTCGACATGACCGCGGATGTGTATCCGTACATCGCGTTCGGCAACTCGCTGAGTGCACCGCTGCCGGGATGGGTTCAGGAGGGAGGAACAGATAAGCTCCTTGAACGCCTGAAAGATCCGATCGTTCGCAAGCAGGTCAGGAAAGAACTCGAGGCTACTGAAAAAGCGCGCGGCATGGACTTTCAGTTGATGATGATCTCCTATGTTTCTAACCCCGCGCTGAAGCAATGGGAAGGGAAACGGCTCACAGAGATCGCCTCTGCTTGGAAGAAAGATCCCATTGAGACACTGTTCGACTTCGTCCTCGCAGACTCTGCCAGAACAAGCCGTGTTGTCTGGGCAATGACGGAAGAAGATCTGAGAATGGCGATGGGCCAACCGTGGGTCAGTTTCTGCGACGATGCAAGTGCAAGGGCACTCGACGGGCCACTGTTTGAGGGCAGACCCCATCCGCGTGCCTATGGAAGTTTCCCGCGCATTCTGGCTATGTACGTTCGTGAAAGCAAGATTCTCACTCTGGAGGATGCGATCCGAAAGATGACTTCGCTTGCAGCCCAGCGCGTCGGTATCAAGGATCGTGGGATCCTGAAACAGGGTTTCTACGCTGATCTGGTGATGTTCGATCCGGAGACCATCACCGACAAGGCCACGTTCGAGAATCCGCACCAGTATTCAGAAGGAATGAGCCTCGTTGTCGTGAACGGAAAACCGGTTTGGGAGAACGGGAAATTTACGGGGAATCTCCCGGGTCGTGTGCTGCGCGGACCAGGATACACGCATTAACTTGAGAGAAGTCCGACTTCTTCCGCGTATTGCCGATTAGAAGTCGGACTTCTTCATGGGTGCGTGGCACCTTCCGAGAAAAACAAAAGCCGCACCGGTCGCCCGATGCGGCTTTTTCATTCACCCTTCTCAATTGTCCATTGTCAACTAATAATTCACCATTGACAATTCACAATTGACCATTAATCAACTCTTCCTCCCCCTCAACACTCTCGTCCAATGGATAATCTGCCGCTTCACCTCATGCGGCGATGTGCTGCCGGCCGATTTTTTCTGTTCAACACTCTTCTGCGGATAGATGAAGTCAAGCATATCCGGACCAAAAAGCTTTGAAAACGTCCGAAGCGTTTCCACGTCCAGGTTACCGAGATACATGCGATGGCTGAGGCAATGGGAAACGATCTTACCCGTGATTTCATGCGCTTCTCTGAACGGCATTCCCTTCCGCACGAGGTAATCCGCAATCTCTGTCGCAGTCAGGAAGTCATTACGCAGCTCTTCCTCCATGCGGTGTTTGTCAAATGTCGAATGGACAAGCATTTGCGCAACAATCGTGAGGCACTGCTGGGTTGTCTCAACGGCTTCAAACATCGGGAGCTTGTCTTCCTGCATATCCCTGTTGTACGCCAGCGGCAACGCCTTCATCACGGTCAACAGGTTCACCAGCGATCCATAGACACGTCCTGTCTTACCGCGCACCAACTCCGCCATGTCAGGATTCTTTTTCTGCGGCATGATGCTGCTGCCTGTTGTATACGCATCGCTGATGTGGATAAATCCGAACTCTTTCGTGCTCCAGAGAACCAGCTCTTCCGCCATCCGGCTCAGGTGCATCATGATGATGCTGCACGATGAGATGCATTCGACAAGGTAATCCCTATCGCTCACAGCGTCGAGGCTGTTCTCGACAATGCCGTCAAAATGCAGTTTCTTCGCGACTTTCATTCTATCGATGGGGAATGATGTTCCGGCCAGCGCAGCAGCGCCAAGAGGCAATTTGTTCAGTCGGCGCAGGGCGTCATGAAGTCTCTCATAGTCACGCTCGAGCATCCAGACATACGCGAGCAAGTGGTGTGACAACATCACGGGTTGTGCTCTCTGCAAGTGCGTGTAGCCGGGCATCAGAATGCCGAAATATTTCTCGGACTTGTACAGCAACACACGCTGCAGTTGGACGGTGAGTTTGTTCAACTCCTTGATCGCGGAGCGGAGGTACAGTCGTTCGTCGAGTGCCACCTGGTCGTTACGGCTCCGGCCGGTATGGAGTTTTCCGCCGAGAGGCCCGAGCTTCTCTATGAGCCGCTGCTCGATCGCAAGGTGGACATCCTCATATTCCGCGGTGAGGCGGAATTTCCCGGTCTCGATTTCTTTCTGTATTTGCTTGAGCGCCGTGGCGATCTTTCGTGATTCTGTCGCCGTGATTATGTGGGTCGCACTCAGCATCTCCACATGGGCGATGCTTCCGGCAATGTCTTCCCGGAACAAACGCTTGTCGAGATCAATGGAAGAAGAGAATTTCAGTGCAATATCAGCGAGCGGTTCGGTGAACCGGCCACTCCAGAGTGCTTGATGAGCCATGGGAATTGTCGATTGGTGAATGGTTAATTTACCCTGAGCGAGCGCTTTTTGCGAGTCGAAGGGTTGGTGATTGGTTAGATGGTGACTGGTTAATTAGTGATTGGTTAATTGGTGTTTACTTAACCATTTAACCAATTAACCAACTTACCATTTTGCCATCTCCTCTGACCAAAATACGCAATTTCCACCACCGTATCAATGGTGAGAATGTTCATGATTGCTCCCGTTATTGCCTGGATTCGCTGCCGCGTCGGTTGGCATACGTGCGGACAAACTGTTCGAGCCCCGCGACAACCTTTCCTGCGATCGCCTCGCGGAAACCGTCATCGAGCAGTTTCATCTCATCCTCAGGATTCGAGAGAAATGCTGTCTCGATAAGAACATTGGGCAATTGCGTCGGCGCATTGAGCGAGAAATTGAAACTCCCTACGACACCGAATTGGCCCAGGCCAAGCTCGAGCATTTTGGCATACATTATCGTCGCCAGCGGCTGATAACCAAGATGGCGATAGTACGTGCTGGTCCCAGCGATTGCCTCTGCGTCAGAATTGTCGCCGATGGAATTACAGTGGATGGAGACAAGGATGCGGGCCCCCGAATTCACAATAATATCTGTGCGATCAAGCATGCCGACGCTCGCATCATCCGTTCGGGTCATGACAACGTTCACTCCTTTTGCCTGCAGGAGCGAGCGGAGATGGGATGCGATGGCAAGGGTCACGTTCTTTTCTATGACTCCTGTCGATCCTGAAGCACCCGAGTTGTCACCGCCATGTCCCGCATCGACGGCGATGGTAAGACCAGCAAGCACTGAATCCGGATTCGAGATGACAGCCGGCCTACGCACCTTGATCCTCAAGCTTGTTCCTTGATCATATCCAATATCGTAGCCCCAATGTTGCCCGTAGTTTAGCGCAATCGTGAGTCGATAGTGGTCTGCGGCAACCTGATCCCAACTGACGCTCTTGATGCCGGCTGCGGACTTGTGGTGTGTAATCCAGTTGGTGTTCGATGTTGCGCCGTACATGTCGACGATGAGCGCCGCGGGATCGACAAGCTGATGGGAGAGATACGGGAGGCGCTGCGTCAGCGAGACGTTAACCACGTCCTCTGCATCGGTGCCCGTGGCTGAAATGGATCCGGTGAGTGAGCGCGGCATCGGTGTTTCGCGCGGAAGCAACTGTGCAAAATCCTCGGGGAGCCATCCAGTCATTTCATCCGAAAGCCGGATCTTGTACTGTCGGCCAACCTTGCCAACCACTTGCAGTCGCACGCCGCTCTGAATGTATCCGAGCTTTGCTCCTCCAAGCCGGTCTTCGCCCAAGCCTGCATTCAAAAATGGCTTCCGACCTGTAGCCACCGCTACGCGCGGCAGCTCCTGAGGGAGTATGGAGACCTTTCCCTTCGAGAACCCCCTCTCACTTCCCCAGAAACTGCTTTTCAGCCTTACCCTGATCGGGACATCTCTCGCCTCATCCAACTCCTTCACCTTATATCTACCGACGTAGATGCCTGATCCTCCTTTGGAATCTTTAGCATCGGTCTCCAGCATCTGGATTCCCGACTCAACTCCTTCGATGTCAAAATATGCTTTATAGCCGGGGCTGCCCCGGAATTTCACTTCCAGAATGTCGTCTTTTCCCAGCCAGAGATCCTGACGTGGTTCCACGGATTGGGCATCGATGACCGCTGGCTCGTGGGTCAGCGGCTTTGGCGGCTCAGGGCGGAGAAAGAAGAAATCTTTTGTAAGCGAATCGCCGTTGACGCCACGAACCATGATATGCAGCTTGTTGATCCCGTAGGCAAGATCAAGAAGCGACACAAAAGCTCCACTGGGATAGACTTTGAGTTCTTTCCCATTCACAAACGCTTTTGACGTCGGATTTGTGCAGCCCGCGATCCGGTGCTTTGGAGAATTTGAGCGCGTTGTGTCATCACCCGGAACGACCACACGCAGAAATAGCGAATCG
>Ga0187870_1002080_pt1 | contig 17089 bp, 22 predicted proteins | sample June2016WEW_13_1_3_FD_132974 | JGI IMG/M metagenome (GOLD analysis project Ga0187870, IMG submission 132974) | Peatland microbial communities from SPRUCE experiment site at the Marcell Experimental Forest, Minnesota, USA - June2016WEW_13_150 | ecosystem: Environmental > Terrestrial > Soil >... | reverse complement strand
TGGCGGGGAAACTTTCTATTTTGAGGGGCAGGTCTGCCAGTTCCCGTTCAAGGGTCTTGAGCAGCACCGCATCATCCCACACCTTGAGGTAGGTGTCGATCCGCTCCTTCTCCCGGTTTGACGAGCGTATCGCCGCCCTGTACTCTTCTATGACCCCCGCCGTGCGGCGAAGCCCCTGAAACGCCTCATCGTATCTTTTCAGCTCCTGCCGGCTGTCGCGCAATCTGTTCCGGATGTCTTCGAGGTCGCGCAGCCTTCGGTTGATCTCCGGGGTCCTGCCGCCCGGCTTAAAAAGCTCATCGAGCTTCTTGCCTATGGTTGTCATCGCCGTCGACAACGCGCGCACGCCTGTGCCCATGCCGGCCCCGTAAAGAGCGGACTTCACCGCGTCGTTATCGAGGGTCTCCATGCTCTGGAGCTCGCTCAAGCTGAAGGCGTAGACGTTTCGATAGAGCTCGCGGGTCGTGCCGCCGAGTAGCTCAGCCAGCGCCTCTTCACCCGCTTTTCTGCCGTCGGGGTGGGTGACGCTTACCAGACCGCCTTTTTTTCCTGCCCTTCTTTCAAGAGAGATCTCCCCGAATCGCCGGCTCACGAAGGTGAGGCGGCCACCCTGGGTCCCGCCCGAGAGCGGTGGGTACTCGTTGTCTTTCGATCTCTTGTCCCTGAAGCCGAACAACATGTCCCGTATGAACCAGAGACACGTCGATTTGCCTGCCTCATTGTCGCCCGAAAAGAGGATAAATCCAGGTGGAAGGCCTTCCACGGACAGGTTATGGAATATGCCGAACCCATCCACAAACATATCCGATATCCTCATTCGTCCGCCTCAAGCGCGTCGATACAGATCAACTCGGCCCTTTCCACCATCGCGCGGATTTCATCGTCGGTAAACCCCTCAACTGCGCCGCGGACTGCCCTGTTCGAGAGGATATCGGAAAGCTCTCTTTGCCGCGCTTTCGTCGGCTCGTCGCGCAGCTCCCGGGATATGCGCAAGACCTGGGCAAGGAAATCGGCGCCTTTCCGTCTTTCTTCCGGATCTATTTCCGGACGGCAGCGAAAGTCGATCTCCTGCACCCACACAAAGGGGTCCTCGGACGCAAGCGACTCCTGTACGCGTTGAAGCAGCTCCTCCATATTATTTCCCTTACGCAGCTCCTGGTATAAAGCCCCCCTCCCTGTCAGTCGGGTGCGGCAGATCACTGCCCTCCCGTCGGACTCTCCCGCCAGGTTCTGGACCCTCGTGTGGAGTGCGAGGCAAAGCCGGTCAAGAGTCGGAATGGACTCGATGCCGACGTCGATCTCGGCCCAGCGTATGGCGTCGAGGGCATAAAACTCCACATTGCTGACGGCGCCGTCTTCAACCGTCACGATATGGCAACCTCTTTTGCCTTTCTCACGAAAGCTCCTGCCTTGCGTGTTGCCCGGGTAGAGTACGGAGGACCGGTTGTCCAAAACGCTCTTCTCATGGACGTGCCCCAGGGCCCAATAGTCAAATTCCACTTCAAGCAGCTCACTGAGCTGGCACGGGGCATAGGGGTCATGACCCGTATTCGAGCCGACGGTGCAATGGAGCAGGCCGATGTGGAAGGGCTCGGATGCGCGGCGCCTGAATCTCTTCGCCAGATTCTCCGTTTCATTTCTCCTTGCGTGGCTGATACCCGATATGACTGCCACGGTCGCCCCTTCCCTTTGAAAAGGCATCGATTCTACTGCGCGGTAGCCGAATATGTGGACCTTGGCCGGAAAGGAGAGTGCCGAAGACCGGCTGTCGTAAGGGTCGTGGTTGCCGTGGACCACGTAGGAGGCGATGTTCTTTTCCGCGAGCCGGACCAGTCCGTCGTGAAACCGGAGCTGGGCGCGAAGGCTTCGGTCCTCCCCATCATATATGTCGCCGGCCACCACAAGAAACTGGACCGCTCTTTCGATGCAGAGGTCGATGAGGGCGTCGAAGGCCTGAAAGGTTGCAGAGCGCAAGGGGTCCGAGATTGCGGGGTTCTTTGCCGTGATCCCTTTAAACGGACTGTCGAGGTGAAGGTCCGCAACGTGAACAAAGGAAAAGGAACGACTGCTCATAATCCTGCCTGATTCAACTGACGGGTATTGAAGCAGCTTTTACCAACATCCGCAGCGTTTGTCAATTGCTTTTGAAACGGCCGATCTTTCACCATTTCTGCACGCCGCACGTTTTTTGTGCTATATTATCGGGCAAATAAGGGCAAAAAGTGCATCGAGATCGGATCCGGTAACGGCGGGGAGGGGTTTGCAGCGTGGCTCAGGAAAAACTGAGGATACTTTCTTCGACGTTGGCAGAGATATATATGCGCCAGGGCCACTTCGACAAGGCGAGGGAAGTGTACGAGAAGCTTTTGCTGAAGGACGGCGAGAATGTGCTTTACCGGAGGAGATTTTCGCTCCTTTCAGAGGAATCGCCGGGCACAAAGAAGCTCAAGCTGCTCTCCCGGATCCTGGGAAAGATTGAAGAAAGGCGTGATGAGAGAGAAGCGGATAAGTAGAATTGTCGAGATCCTGGAACGGCAGGGACTCCACGCCTGCATTATCAAGGGCATGGAGAATATCTTCTACCTCACCGGCTTCCGGGGTTCGGAGGGGACGGCGGTTGTCACCAGGGGCGATGTTCTCCTCGTGGTAGACAGCAGGTATATCACCTATGCCCGCGAGGCTGCGAAGGGCTGTGTCGTGCTTGAGACAAAGGGAAAGGACGGGACTATGGAGAGTCTTTTCCAGAGGTACGGCATTACGAGAACGGGTTTTGACAGCCATCATACGACGTTTGAGACCTACCGGTCGTTGAGGGACGGCAGCCCGTCCGTCGAATTTGTGCCTCTCGCGAATGACCTGGAGTCGGTGAGACAATGCAAGGAGCCGGAAGAGGTCCTCGCGCTGCAAAAGGCCATAAGCATAGCGACGGAGGCCTTTACCGCCGTCTTTGAGAAGATCGCGCCGGGAAGGACCGAAAAGGCGATAGCGAACGACCTGGAGTATGCGATGCGGAGCTTTGGCGCGGAGGGGGCGTCGTTCGAGACCATCGTCGCCTCGGGGCCGAGGTCTGCGCTCCCCCACGGACAACCGACCGACAAGGCCCTGAAGGCGGGGGAAGTGGTGATCATAGATTTCGGGTGCCGGGTCGACGGGTATTGCTCCGATGAAACGTGCACTATTTCTCTGGGAAAAACGAGTAAGCAACTACAGGAGATCCACGACGTGGTCCGTGACGCGAAGCAGAAGGGCCTCGATGCGGTGAGGGCCGGTCTGCCGGTGCGGGAGCTGGACATGATCGTGCGGGGGTTCATCGAGGAGAAGGGCTACGGGGAGTTTTTCGGTCACGGGACCGGCCACGGCGTGGGCATAGCGGTCCACGAGCCGCCGGCGGTGACGAACAGGGGCGAAGGGCTCCTGGAAGAGTATATGGTTATTACCATTGAGCCCGGTATTTACATACCCCATGTGGGTGGAGTACGCCTGGAGGACATGGTGCTTGTGAAAGAGAACGGGGGAGAGGTCCTCACCCGTTTGCGGAAAGACCTATTCGAGACACAAGGGGGCTTGCGATGATGGCAGCGACGAGTGAATTCAGGAAGGGCTTGAAAGTGCTTTTGGATAACGAACCTTTTATCATAGTCGATTTTCAGCACGTCAAACCGGGAAAGGGCGGTGCTTTCGTCAGGACGAGGATGAAGAGCCTGGTGACGGGAAATGTGCTCGACAGGACGTTCAGGTCGGGCGACAAGATCGAGATCCCCGAAATGGAAGAGAAACAGATGCAATACATGTACAAAGAGGGGGTAAACTACTACTTCATGGACGTGAACACCTACGACCAGCTTTTTGTCGAAGAGGAAAACCTGGGCGATGCGAAGAACTATCTGAAGGAGGGGTTGGTGATAAACGTCTCTTTTTACAAGGGGAAGGCCATCGGGGTGGAGCTTCCCAACTTCGTCGATCTGAAGGTGGCGAAAACGGAACCCGGCATCAAAGGGGACACGGCTCAAAATGCGACCAAGCCGGCCGAGCTGGAATCGGGCCACGTGCTCCAGGTGCCTCTCTTCCTGGAAGAGGGGGAAGTGATAAAAATCGACACCAGGTCGGGGGAGTACATCACAAGGGTTTCCAAATAGGTGGCTTATGCTCGTGACGTTCGAGGGGATCGAAGGGAGTGGAAAGACTACACAGGTTGAGCTTCTTTGCAAGTACCTGCAGGAAAAGGGCTACCAGGTAATAAGAACGCGGGAGCCGGGCGGCACCGCGCTCGGCGAGGCGCTGCGCAAGGTCCTGCTGCAGAAGGACCTCCATCTGCTTCCCCTCTCGGAGCTGCTCATATTTATGGCCGTCAGGTCGCAGCATATGGAGGAAGTAATCACGCCGGCCCTCGCCAGGGGGGCTGTCGTTGTCTGCGACCGGTTTGTCGATGCTACCTATGCCTACCAGGGATACGGCAGGGGCGTCGACCTGGGGATTATCGCTACCCTTAACCGCCTCGTCACAAAAGGCGTCACGCCGAACCTCACCATCCTTCTCGACTGCGAGGTGGATGTGGGACTCGCGAGGAAGCTGGTCCATAACCCCCGGCTGGACAGGTTCGAGCAGGAAGAGGCCGCGTTCCACGAACAGGTCAAGCGGGGCTACCTCAAGCTGGTGGAAGAGGACGAAAAAAGATTTTATGTGATCAACGGGAAGCGGGATATCGAGGCGACCCATATCGCGATACGAGACAGGGTGGAAAGGCTGTTGGAAAGCCATGGAGTTTAGCGCCGCCGGTCATGACCATCAGAAGCATGTGCTTTCGTCGCTCGTAGAAAAGGGGAAACTCCCCCATGCACTGCTCTTTGCCGGACCCAGGGGCGTAGGGAAACGGACGATAGCCGTCGAGCTGGTAAAGAACCTTTTTTGTGAGAAAGGCAGCGCCTGCGCAATGTGCCGCGCATGCCGGAACGTCGACTCCGGTCTCCATCCTGATTTCACCCTCGTGAGCGGAGAGACATCGATCAAAATAGATGAGCTGCGCGCGATTATGAAAGAGGTCTACGAGTCTCCCTTTGAGGCTCCGGTAAGGGTGATCCTCATCGACAATGCGGAGCTTATGACGCATGAGGCGGCAAACGCCCTCCTGAAAACACTGGAAGAGCCTCCGCCTTCCAACCTCTTTGTGCTCGTCTCCTCAAGAGAGCAGGAGATACCGCTGACCGTGAGGTCCCGCTGCATGCGTCTCGGGTTCGGCCCGCTTTCAACGGAAAACCTGTGCGCGTACTTCGAGGGGGTGCTGAAGCTGGACGGGCAAAAAGCGCAGCTCCTTGCCGCCATGAGCAACGGCAGCATCGCGTCCGGGCTTTTCTGGATGGAAGAAGAACACTACCGGATGAGGCAACGGATCGCGGAGCTGCTGACGGGCGCGAAGGAGACGTCCATACATGCGGCCCTTCTGGCGGAAAGAATGACGGCGAAGGAGGACGAGATGGAATACCTCTCCTTCCTCCTCTCCTTTTTCAGGGACATCTGGTGGCTCTGCCGCACCGGCGACTCAGGCGGCCTGCTCAATAAAGACCTGGCAGGGATCATGAGCGGCGCCGCAGCCGGGGGCGTCGCATGGGCGGAATCGTCCATACTAAGGATCCAGGAGATGTCAAAAACGCTTCGCTACAACATAAACAGGTGGCTCGCCATGGAAACGCTGATGCTTCACCTCGTGAGGCCGGCATGAAGTCATGCCGGGTAAAATTTGACTATCTGACAGGGACCGTCGAGCTGGAGGCGGTTGACGATTTGAAGATCGGCGACCAGGTTGTGGCTGACCTCGACAAGGGCGAATGCCTCGGGGTTGTGGCGACGGAACCGGCGGAGACCTTGAAGGAGGGGCTGCGCAAGGTGGTGAGGAAGGCGTCTCCCGAAGAGGTTGCCGACTACCAGGTCCTGAAGAGAAAAGAGGGCTACGCTTTCGATCTGTGCAAGCGGAAGATCGCGGAGATGAGGCTGCCCATGAAGCTCCTGCGGGCCGAATATCTGCTCAGGTCCGCCAAGCTCCTCTTCTATTTTTTTTCCGAGGACAGGGTTGATTTCCGGGACCTGGTCAAAGAGCTGGCGAAGGAGTTCAAGGTGCGGATAGAGATGCGGCAGGTCGGCGTCAGGGACGAGGCCAAGATCATCGGGGGCATCGGAAACTGCGGGAACGTGGTCTGCTGCAAACGTTTTTTGAACAGCTTCTCCATAGTCTCCATAAAGATGATGAAGGAGCAGAACCTCCTCCTCAACCCATCCAAGATCTCCGGCGTCTGTGGGAGGCTCATGTGCTGCCTGGGCTATGAGTACGGTATGTACGTGGAGCTGAAGAAGGACTTCCCCAAGGTGGGCAAACGGGTGACGACGCCGCAGGGCGAGGCCAAAGTCATAAAGAACAACGTGCTGACCCAGACCGTCACGGTCGAGACCGGCGACGGGAAAGAGGTGACGTTCCCGGTAAAGGATGTGAGACAGTTGAAGAGCGGGGAGACGTAAGTGAACAAGCATTACTATATTACCACGCCTATCTACTATATCAACGACGTGCCGCATATAGGCCATGCCTACACCACCTGCGCCGCCGACGTGATGGCGCGTTACAAAAGAATCTGCGGCTACCGGGTCTTTTTCCTCACCGGGGTCGACGAGCACGGTCAGAAGGCCCAAAAGACCGCCCTTGAGCAGGGCATCCGGCCGCAGGAGCTGGCGGACAGGATGCTGCCCAGGTTCGTCGATCTCTGGAAGCTCCTCTCCATCACGAACACAGGGTTCGTCAGGACGACGGACGCCGCCCACAGAAAGGTAGTCCGGTACCTTTTCGAAAAGATTTACGAGAAAGGCGACATCTACCTTGGGGAATACGAGGACTGGTACTGTATCCCCTGTGAAGGCTATTTTACCGAGGTGCAGCTCAAAGAGGGCAACTGCCCCGATTGCGGCCGAGGCGTGGAGCGGCTCAAGGAGGAGAGCTACTTCTTCAGGATGTCGCGCTACGGCGAGCCCCTGCTCCGCTACCTGGAACAGCACAAGACCTTCGTCATGCCCGAGGTGCGGCACAACGAAGTGACAAGTTTCGTGAAAAGCGGGCTCCACGACCTGTCTATAAGCAGAACCACCTTCGACTGGGGCATCCCCGTTCCCGGCAACCCTGTCCACGTGATCTATGTCTGGTTCGACGCCCTGGCGAATTACCTGACCGGCGCCGGGTTTTTGAGCGACATGGACCGGTTCGAACAGTTCTGGCCGGCCGATGCGCACCTCATCGGCAAAGACATTCTCAGGTTCCACGCCGTCTACTGGCCCTCCTTTCTTATGTCTGCGGATATCCCGCTGCCTGAGCACGTCTTTGCCCACGGCTGGTGGACGGTCGAGGGCCGGAAGATGTCCAAATCCCTGGGCAACGTGGTAGACCCCTTCGAAATGGCGAACACTTACGGCGTCGATGAATTCAGGTTCTTCCTGTTCCGGGAGGTGCCCTTCGGTCTCGACGGCGATTTTTCGCGGGACGCCATCGTGGCCCGCATCAATGGGGATCTCGCGAACGATTACGGCAACCTCGTGTCGAGGAGCGCGAACATGGTCGGGCGGTTCCTGGCCGGCAGGCTGGATTTGCCCGGTCGGTCGGGGGGCACGGACGCGGCCCTGATAGAGAAAACGCAAGGCCTCTTGACCGAGTACCGAAAGAAAATGGATGTCTTCGGCTTCTACAAGGCCTTGAACAGCGTCTTTGAGCTTACCGCCCTCGTGAACAAGTATATAGACACGGAAGCACCATGGAAGCTCGCCAAAGAGGACCCGGCCCGGCTTTCCACCGTGCTCTATAATATCTGGAACGGCGTCAGGATCTGCACGCTCCTCCTCTATCCCTTCATGCCGTCAAAGACGGCCGCTGCCTGGAAGGCGCTGGGGATCAACCGGGACATCGGGAAGGCGGCCTTTGACGAGGAAAGAGTATTCTACCATGCCGGCGACCTCTCCCCCATAGAGAGGATAGCGCCCCTGTTTCCGCGGAGAGAACGCTAAAGTATGTCTTTCACCATTCTAAAGCAGATCCTGGAAAGGGTCCTGCGGGAGCAGGACTTCAAGGGCGACATCGAGGCGTACAGGGTTTTCTCCGAATGGGCGGAGATTGTGGGGCAGAAGGTGGCGGGCCATACCAGACCTGTGCGCCTGGGCGATAAGCTCCTCTACGTGGAAGTGGACGATCACCTATGGCTTGCCCAACTGAAATATATGAAAACGGATATGTTGAGAAAGATAGACCGCGCGATAAAGCCCGGTCTCTTCAAGGATTTAAAGTTCTTTCTTAAGAGCGTCCAGTAGGCTGCGGTACGGCAACCCCAGCTCGTCGGCAATCCGTCTTACCTCTTCGAACTCGATGTGGGTCTTCACGAGCCTTCCCGACCTGTCGTACCCTTTTTTGACCTTTACCGGGCCGAACGACGTCTGGCGCACCTCTTCCTCTCTGGCAAGGATTATCCGAAACTCCGACCTGAGCCGCAGGCCAAAGGTCGACGTCTCCTGAAAGACCGCTTCCGTCAAGGAGGCGACGCGGGATGCCGGGGCAAGGATCGAGAGGCGTATGCCCGACCTGCCCTTTTTCATCTGCACGGGGAAATAAAGCACATCGAGGGCGCCTTCACGACGGATCCTCTCTGCCGCGACCCCCATATATTCGGTCTCCATATCGTCCATGTCCGCTTCCATGACCCATATCTCTTCATCGACTGCCGGCCCTTCCGTCTCACCGATAAAGACGCGCAGGACATTCGGCCTCGCCGTCTCGAAGGTGCCGAACCCGCAGCCGTGGCGGACGATCCTGAACGCCGGTCTTGCCTGGTGTTTTACGTAGTGCCTGACAATTGCCGCTCCTGTCGGAGTGGTCAGCTCAAGCTCTTCGTCGAGGAAGACCACGTGAAAACCGGAGAGGAGTTCCGTGGTTGCGGGCGGCGGGTTGGGCATCATGCCGTGGGCCGTTTTCACGAAGCCCCTGCCGACCGGCACAGGTCCGCAGAACACCGTGTCTATATCGAAGTAGGCGACTGCCCGGGCCACGCAGAGCACGTCGATAATCGTATCTATATGGGAGAGCTCATGGAAGTGTATCTCCTCCGTGGGTACGCCGTGCACCTTCGATTCGGCGTCGACGATGACGTCGAGGATGGCCCCCGCGTCCGTCTTGACGCGCGTTTGCGTATCCAGGCCCTCTATCATCTGCCGCATTTGTGTGACGGACAGGTGGATATCGCTCGGACCCATCAACAGATGGGTCCCGACGATCGCCCCCCGGCGCTTTTTTTCGGGTTCGATGGAAGGCATGCTGACGGGGAGCTGCCCGAGCAGATCCGTCAACACCGAAAACGGGCATCCCGCGTCGAGGAGGGCGCTGATCGTCATATCGCCGCTTATGCCAAGGACAGGGTCTATGTAGAGGATGTTCATAGGCGGTTGATGAGGGTGGCGAAATAGGCTGCGCCGAAGCCGTTATCGATGTTGAAGGTGGCGACGGTGGAACAGGAGTTGAGCATGGCGAGGAGGGCTGAAACGCCTCCGAAGCTCGCGCCGTAACCGATGCTCGTCGGGACCGCGATGACGGGCGCGGCCACGATCCCTGCCACAATGGACGGGAGCGCGCCTTCCATGCCTGCGGCCACTATGACGACCCGGGCCTTTTTGAGGAGGTCCAGGTTCCGGAGGAGGCGGTGAATGCCGGCGATACCCACGTCGTAGAGCGTTTCCGTCGCGTTGCCGAAGAACACGGAGGTCGTGCAGGCTTCCTCGGCAACGGGGATATCGCTTGTCCCGGCGGAGACGACCAGGATTGTGCCTTTCCCCTTTACGGACGTGTCCTTCCTGATGGTGAAGCAGCGGGCTGCCTTGTGATAGCTGCTTTCCGGAAAGGACTCGGTGAGCCGGCCGCCCTTCTCCGGATCGATCCTCGTGGCGAGCACGTCGATCCCTTTCTCCGTCATGGACCTGACGATCTCCTCAATCTGCTCGAATGTCTTGCCTTCGCCGAAAATGACCTCCTGAATGCCTTTCCTGAGCTGCCGGTGAAGATCGATCTTCGTGTGCGTCAGGTCCTGGAACGGCACGTCCTTCAGTTCCTCGAAGGCGGCCTGCACGGAAACCGTGCCGCCGGCGACCGCGGAAAGGAGGGCGAGGATGCGTTCATCCATGTTCTTCCACCAAAAAAGCGTTCTTGACAAGCTTGATCTTATCGTAGTCGATGCCGATCACGTCGAAGCGGACCCTCCTGTCCGTGCAGCGATGCGTCTTCAGATAAAAGAGGGCGGCCCTCACGAGATGCCGCTTTTTCCTCTCGTCTATGGAGCAGACCGCCTCTCCAAAGGACGGCGTGTTTCTCTTCTTTACCTCCACAAAAACGAGAAAGCCTCCTTCTTCGGCGATGACGTCTATCTCGCCCAGTCTGTTTCGATGGTTCCTCTCGACTATCTTGTATCCCCTGCGCTTCAGGGTTTCGACGGCGGTCTCTTCGCCGCGTAAACCCTCTTCCCGGCTAGTCACCGCAATACTCCTTCACGCCCCTAAAGGTCCGCCTGTGGAGGGGCGAGATGCCGAACCTCTCAATGGCCAGCTTGTGCTCCCAAGTGGGATACCCCTTGTTCTTCTTCCAGTTGTAATGCGGATAGGCAGCATCGTAGATAGCCATCAGCCGGTCCCTCACCACCTTCGCCACTATGGAGGCGCAGGCGATGAAGAAGCACTTGCGGTCGCCCTTGACGACCGCCTTCGATTGGTCCATCCCTTTGAGGGGAAAGAGCCCGTCAACAAGCAGGAGACGGGGCCGGAGGGCGGTGTTTCTCACTGCTCTCTCCATGGAGAGGAGCGAGGCATAATGGATGTTCAGCCGCTCGATCTCTTCAGGGCTTGCCACCCCTACCGTCACCTTGTACGCGTTTTCCAGTATCCATCCGAAAAGATACTCTCTTTCCTTTTCGCTGAGCAGCTTTGAATCGTTGACCTTTTCTTTGAGAGCCGGCAGACCCTCCCAGACGACGCACGAGGAGACGACAGGGCCGGCCAGCGGGCCTCGCCCGGCCTCGTCAAGACCTGCCACGAGGTCTGTCAGCCGGCAGCGCAGCCGTTGGGGTTCAGCACCCCCTCGATGGGCTAAGCCCATCGAGCCTCCCCGCTCACAACAGCACAACCATTGGGGTTCAGCACCCCCTCGATGGGCAAAGCCGCGACCCGCTTCGCGGGTGCCCCGGCCTCCCCGCTCACAACAGCACAACCATTGGGGTTCAGCACCCCTTCGATGGGCAAAGCCGCGACCCGCTTCGCGGGTGCCCCGGCCTCCCCGCTCACAACAGCACACTAATCCCTTTTTTCTTTAAGCTTTGCCGCTTTCCCTTTCAGGTTTCTGAGGTAATAGAGCTTGCCTCTGCGCACCTTTGCCTTGCTCATTACCTCGATGTGCTCGATCAGGGGTGAATGCTTGGGAAAGGTCTTCTCGATCCCTACGCCATAGGAGACCTTCCGGACAGTGAAAGTTGCCCTGGTGTTGCCGCCCCTTTTTCCGATGACCACGCCTTCGAACACCTGAACCCGTTCCTTGTCGCCTTCATAGATCTTCGTGAAGACCTTGACGCTGTCGCCGACGCCCACCTCGATGAGGTCGAGCCTCATATGTTCCTTTTCAATCAAGTCAATCGTCTCGTTCATCTTCTCCTCCTCTCGCGCCGAACAGTCTATCAAGAATGATACCGATGGCGACGCGCAGCGACAGGTGGTTATACGCCCCCTGCCCCCTGATCGGCAACAATACTCTTTCGCAGCTTCCCACTATATCGGGGGGCAGACCCCATCCGGTACCGAAAAGCAGCAGGAACGGCCTGGGGTCGGCTTCAATCCATCTTCTCAATTGGCCGTAGCCGATGGAGCCGTCCCTTTTCGTCGACGAGGTCCCGATCAGTATCGGCGCGCTCCCCTGAAATGCGGACATTACGTCGCCGATGCTCTTTTTTATGCAAATCTTTTCAAGGGCTTTCGCCCTATGCGGGTTGTACTGCCGCCCGTAGCCCGTCCGCCAATGGTCGACAAGCTGCTCCGCTATCCCCTTTTGTTTTTCCAGGGGAGTCACAATATAGCATAATCCCACGCCGAATGTCATGCAACTTCTCGCCGTGTCGTGTAATTCAAGGTTGGTGATGCTCGTCGAGACGATATCGCCCTGTTTATCGAGGACCGGATAATGGATAATGGCGAGGGAGACAGCGCCCATGTCTACTCTATCTCCTCCAGAACCTGTCGCATCATGATCTCGTCCTCACGGGTAGGCTGAAAACGCTCCATCAGGTCGGGCCTCCGCAAGATAGTCCTTTTGAGCGACTGCTTTCTTCTCCACCTGCGGATCTCCTCATGGTTTCCGGACAAGAGCACCTCCGGCACCTGCATCTCCATGAACTCCCTCGGCCTCGTATACTGAGGATATTCGAGAAGGCCCCGGCTGAAGCTCTCGTCCGCCGGAGATGCCTCGTTGCCGAGCACACCGGGAACCAGCCGGGAAACGGCATCGACCACCACAAGGGCCGCCGTCTCGCCGCCCGAGAGGACATAATCGCCAATCGACACCTCGTCATCCACCAGGGAGTGTATGCGTTCGTCAACGCCCTCGTAGCGCCCGCAAAGGAGGGCGAGATGGGGGATGTGAGAGAACCCGGCGGCCGACTCCTGATCGAAGCGCCTGCCGTGGGGTGTGAGGAGGACAAAATGTGGCCGCGGCTGATCCTTTCTCACCTGCTCCATGGCGTAATGGACGGGCTCCACCTTCATCACCATACCCGCTCCACCGCCAAAAGGGGCGTCATCGGCGGTATGGTGGATATCGGCTGCGAACGCCCTTATGTCGACGATATTGAATTCGAGAAGGCCTTTCTCCCGCGCCTTCTTTATAAGACTCTCGTTGAGGGGGGATTCAAATATGCCGGGGAACAGGGTCAGGATCGTGAAAATCATTCAACGAGCCCGCCCTCTCTGACGCGCACGAGCCCGTCTTCCCTGCTGATGGCTGCGATATGGGCCCCGGTCATCGGCACGAGCACTTCCCTCGCGCCCCCGATAACCAGGATATCGCCCGCCTTGGTGTGCATGACGTCCACCACCGTCCCCACCTTGCGGTCCTGCTCCGTGACTGCGGTGAGACCGATAAGCTGATAATCGTAATACTCGTCCTCCCCAAGGGGCGCAAGGTCCTCTTCTCTCACAAAAAGCTCCCTCTTGAAGAGAAAGCGCGCATCCTCCGCGGTCTCCAAGCCCCTGAATTTTATGATGAAAAGGTCTCTCTGGAGGCGAACCTGCACAGGCTTCAGCTCTCGCTTCGTGCCGTTGTCGTCAGCGAAAAACGAGGGGTACTGCAAGGAAGCCGCGCTACCTTCGTTGTAGTACCGGAATTTTATCTCTCCTCTTACTCCACAGGCGGATACGACCCGCCCCACCGGGATAAAGTTCATTACTCGATTATTTCGAGCACGGCCCTCTTCTTTACCTTGGTTGAAGCTGCGCTCAGTATCGTCCTCATAGCTCGGGCAGTCCGCCCTTGTTTGCCGATGACCTTTCCCAAATCATCCTTGGCTACGCTGAGCTCGATAACTGATGTCTTTTCCCCTTCGATTTCGGAAACCTTCACCTGATCAGGGTTATCTACCAGTGCCCTCGCGATGTACTCGATCAGTTCTTTCAGCATAGCTCCACCTCCGGAGGATTAATGTGTTGCCTCGCTCAAAACCCCTTCCCGCTTGAAGAGCTTCTCAACCGTCTTCGTCGGCCTTGCGCCTTTCTGATACCAGGCTGTTATTTTGTCTTTGTCGAGATGTACCTCGAAAGGGTCCGCCAGGCAATTGTACGTGCCCACCATCTCGATAAATCTTCCGTCCCTCGGGTATCTCTCGTCTGCCACGACGATCCGATAAAAGGGCTGCTTCTTTGCACCGCGTCGTGTAAGTCTGAATTTTACCGCCAATCTTGCCTCCTCATTTGAATAAGTGTTTTGGAAGACCTTTCATGCCTCCCTTCGTAAATGTCTTGATCATCTTCTTCGTGTCCATGTATCGTTTCAGAAGCTCGTTCACGTCCTGGACGCGGTGACCGCTCCCCTTCGCTATTCTCATCCTGCGGGAGCCGTCGAGGAGGTGGGGATAGAGCCGCTCCTTCTGGGTCATGGAATTGATGATTGCCTCGGTGCGCCTGATCTCCTTTTCAGTTTCCGAAAAATCTACCGCCCCTTTCAGCTTGCCCAGTCCCGGGATCATTCCGATGACCGATTCCATGCTCCCGAGCTTTTTGATCTGTTTGATCTGCTCCTTGAAGTCTTCGAGGGTAAACTCGTCCTTTCTCAGCTTGCGCTCGAATTCTTTTGCCTTCTTCTCATCAAAGACCTCCTGGGCCTTCTCGACCAGGGAGACCACGTCGCCCATGCCGAGGATGCGGGAGGCCATCCTGTCCGGGTGAAACACCTCAAGGGCATCGAGCTTCTCGCCTATGCCGATGAACTTGATATACTTGCCTGTTGAGGCCCGGACGGAAAGGGCTGCGCCACCCCTTGCGTCGCCGTCGAGCTTCGTGAGGATAATCCCGTCAATCGCCACCTTCTCATCGAAGGCCTTTGCGATGTTCACCGCGTCCTGCCCTGTCATGGCGTCGACAACGAGGAGCGTCTCCCGTGGGTTGAGCAGCTTCTTCTGTCTGACAAGCTCCTGCACCATCTCTTCATCGATGTGCAGCCGGCCCGCGGTATCGACTATAAGGGTGTCGAACCCCTTTTTCATGGCGTAGGCCCTTGCACCCCGGCAGATCTCGACCGGATCGGCCCCTTCTGCCGGCACGTAAGCCTCGATCCCCAGCTGGCTGCCTATTTTGGCGAGCTGCTGGATGGCCGCCGGCCTGTAGACATCCGTCGGCACAAGGAGGGGTTTCCGCCCCTTTTTTCTCAGGTAAAGCGCCAGCTTCCCGGCGGTGGTCGTTTTGCCGGAGCCCTGAAGGCCGAGGAGCATTACCGGGACAGGCGGGGAACCGGCGACATCGAGGGGTTTATTCGTCTCGCCAAGAAGGCCGCACATCTCGTCATAGACGACCTTGATGAACTTCTGGCCGGGGGTGATGCTCGTCATCACCTCTTCCCCCAGGGCCTTCTCTTTCACCCTTTCGAGGAAGTCCTTCGCCACCTTGTAGTTGACGTCCGCCTCAAGGAGGGCTACCCTCACCTCGCGCAAAGAGTCCTTGACGTTGCCCTCGCTGAGCTTGCCGTAACCCTTCACTTTTTTGAATATTACATCGAGTCTTTCCTGTAATTTCTCGAACATATGTTAATAAGATAATGGATTAAAGGTGAATAGTCAACGACAAACGCCGGGGACCGTTCGCAATGGAAAACAGAGTTGACGGCCCGTTTTGAAGAGGCTCGGGTTTTTGTTGGGGCGCCCGTTCCGATGAGGCCCCACATACGCCGCACTTATTCTTTCAGCGTCCCGTAATCTTTCAGGAATCGCTCGATCCCTCTATCGGTGAGGGGGTGGCTCATAAGCTGTGTAAGGACAGTGAAAGGGATAGTCGCGATATCCGCCCCCATCATTGCCGCGTGGAGCACGTGCAGGGGGTTCCTTACGCTCGCCACGATAACCTCCGTTTCGAAGCCGTAATTGGTGTAAATGGCGACAATCTGCTCGACCACCTCCATGCCCGGCGCCGAGATGTCGTCCAGGCGCCCGACGAAGGGGCTCACATAGCCGGCGCCTGCCTTCGCGGCGATCAGGGCCTGGAGGGGCTGGAATACGAGGGTCACGTTTGTCCTGATCTTTTGGGCCGACAATATCTTCACCGCCTTCATGCCTTCTTCGGTCATGGGGATTTTCACGACCACCTGATCCCCAAGGGATGCGAGCCGGCCCGCTTCCCCTACCATCTCCTTGCCCTGAGTCGAGAGCACTTCAAGGTTCACGGGGCCGGGAACGAGGGAGAGGATTTCCCTGATCGTCTCTTCGGGGTTCCTCTTTTCCCTGGCAAGCAGGGTGGGGTTCGTGGTGACGCCGTCCACCAGTCCCATTTCAAGCCCCTTCTTTATTTCCTCCACATTAGCCGTGTCGATAAAGAACTTCATTCCTTGCCTCCTACCACGTCTTGTAGTTATCGGAAAACTTTCTGTATTCCTTGCCGGCCTCCAGGTGATAAAGGAAAAAGGCAGAGGCTTCCAGGCTGCTCGTCAGCATATATGCTTCTTCCAGCATGTCTCCCCTCGCGAAGCTGCCGTGTCCCCTCATCATCACTATTTTGTAGTCTTTGAGAGACTCGCTGATCAGCCCGGCGGCCTCCGGGGAGCCGATGGTTTTCTCGACGCTTACCACCGGCACCCGCTTGAAGAGATAGGATCCTTCCGAATCAACGGGGATCAGCTCGTCGAAAAGCATTGACAGGAGGGTCGCATAGGGCGGGTGCGCATGGACGATCGCGAGGGCGCTTGTGCTCCGGTAGACAGCCCTGTGGACGACCAATTCGGAAGAGGCGCGCAGCACGTGGGAGTGGGGCTTTTCGAGGTCGACATCCACCAGGTCGTCCGGAGTGATCCTGCCGAGCATCAAGCCCTTTCTCGTAATGCAGATCGTTTGCCCTATCCTGAGGCTGATATTCCCCGCGTGGGAGCTGATAAGCCCGCGCAGGAACAGGTCCCTTCCGATATCGCGGAGCAAAGCGAAACTGTTCTCTTCAAGCATGTGGGTCCGTATCCTCGGGTGCGCGCGAAAACCCTGTGAGAATAGCATTTCTCTCCAGGAGATGCAACAGCTCTTTCCTCTCCTGCCGTATCGTGTAACCCATATCGAAGAGCATCCGAATTGTGACGCCCCTTCCTCCGATATATTCCCCGGCGACCTTCTCGTCGAGAGGATGGAGGCGCGTCGCCGGCCTTTTCCTTGCTCATCCCGAGGTGTTTCCTTCCGTGTTCACCGCCCCTGCCACCCCGATCCGGTCTGCCGGTATCCGCCCGAAGGAGGCGATTTTCTGCTCATCGCCTATCTCATTCAGATACTCGACGAGGGGCCGCCTGAAGCGCGGATGGATCAGATTT
>Ga0187870_1002076_pt1 | contig 17108 bp, 19 predicted proteins | sample June2016WEW_13_1_3_FD_132974 | JGI IMG/M metagenome (GOLD analysis project Ga0187870, IMG submission 132974) | Peatland microbial communities from SPRUCE experiment site at the Marcell Experimental Forest, Minnesota, USA - June2016WEW_13_150 | ecosystem: Environmental > Terrestrial > Soil >... | reverse complement strand
TTCGTGTCCGGTGCGGCAGGATCTCCGGCAACCACGACCTCGAATGTGGGGCCTGCGGCGAAGTCCGCGGCCGCAAGGAAGAATGAAAAGGAGAAAGCGTCAGAGCTCGCGCTTTCCGGGTACAGCCCGAGGAGTTGTTCCGCTTTCACTTCGTAGTCCAGCCGGCCGGTCATCCGGTTCAGCTTGAGCAGGAGGAGCGTCCCGACCGAGTTGGCCGATGGGATGACGCCATCTGTGAACGACTTTCGGCGCGTCACTTCCCCTCCCCCTCCCGTGGAGAAGAAACCGCCCGATTCCCGATCCCAGAAATGCTCCAGGAAGTACTCGGTCAGCGCGATACACTCCTGCAGCCACGCATGGTCAAAGGTCGCCTCGTACAGCTCGAGAACCCCCCAGGCAAGGAAGGCATAGTCATCTGCGAACCCGCTGATCGCCGACTCTTCGTCCCGGTGACGGTGGAGGAGGCCCCCATCCGCTGACCGCATCTGCCGGGTGATGAACCGCGCCGCCGCTTCTGCGGACTGGACGAGTGACGGCTCACCGAAGGCGCGGCCCGCGCGCGCAAGGGCCGCGATCATCAGCCCGTTCCAATCCGCGAGGATCTTGTCGTCCCGGAGCGGCCGCGGGCGGCGCGCGCGCGCGCCGAGAAGCACGGCCTCCGCCTCGCCCGCCGGCATCCTGTCGGAGATCGCCCGGTGCAGGATGTTCTGACCGGTGGCGCTCACGCCATAGCGCGCGCAGAAGGCGTCGGCCCTGCTTCCCAGGAGGGAGCGCACCTCGGCTTCGGTCCAGACATAGAACCTGCCTTCCACTCCTTCACTGTCGGCATCTTCCGCAGTGGCGAACGCGCCCTCCGGCAGGGCGAGATCCCTCAGGACGTACTCGCAGATCTCCTTCGCGGTTTCCTTCCATGCCTCCGTGCCGGTCGCCTGCCAGGCTTCGGTGTAGGCAAGGCAGTGGAGCGCCTGGTCGTACAGCATCTTCTCGAAATGGGGCACGAGCCAGCGCGTATCCGTGGAATAACGATGGAAGCCGAACCCCACCTGGTCGTAGATCCCGCCGCTTCGCATTGCGGCAAGAGTCCGCTCGACCATCTCGCGCGTCTCGGCATCACCGTCCCTGCGCCAGGAGCGCAGGAGCACGCCGAAGAGCGTCGGCATCGGGAACTTCGGCGCACCTCCGAACCCGCCGTGCCTGCTGTCGAAGGTGCCGGCGAGCGCTCGGGCGGCGCGGAGCACCGCGCCCGGCTCCACGACGAAGCCCGGCCCGGCGTACCGGTCGATCTTTCCGATCTCCGCCGCAATCGCGTCGGCCGAACGGACGACCTCCCCGCGGCTGTTTTCCCATAAGTCGCGAATCCTCGGGACCAGCTCGAGCATCCCCATCCGGCCGTACGCGCTCTCACGAGGGATGTACGTCGCGGCGTAGAACGCCTCGCCGTCAGCGGTCAGGAGGATCGTCAGAGGCCACCCGCCCGTCCCCGTGAGCACCCGGCTCACATTCATGAAATGCTCGTCGAGATCCGGCCGCTCCTCGCGGTCCACCTTGATGGAAATGAACGACTCGTTCATCAGGGCGGCCACGCCGGGGTCCGCAAATGACTCGCTTTCCATGACGTGGCACCAGTGGCAGGTGGAATAGCCGATGGAGAGGAAGACCGGCTTGTCGTCGCGCCGTGCCGCCTCGAAGGCTTCCTCCCCCCACGGGTACCAGTCCACCGGGTTGTCGGCATGCTGGAGCAGGTAAGGGCTTTTCTGCGCCCCAAGGCGGTTCATGCCGATTTTCCAGTCAAGGGCAGACGGGCCCCGTTGATCGTCGCAGCCTCGTCCGAGCAGAGGAAAAGCATCGCGGCCGCGATCTCTTCGGCAGGCGTGGATTTCCCGTACGGTTTTCTGGGTTCCCTGCCGCGCGTTTCCGGAAAGTCTATTGAATCGACGACGACAAGGTTGGCCGTCGAGCCCGTTCCCCGCAGCTCGTCGGCGAGGGCCAGGACAAGCGCATCGGAAGCAGCCTTCGCCATCGAGTAGAGCGCGCTCTTTGCCGTCGGTGCCTGCGCTTTCGGCGAAGTGACGCCGATGAACCGTGCCCCTCCTGCCTTCAGCGTCCCGGCAAACGCGCGCACCACGCTCAGCGTCGTGCCGACGAGCACACCCTGCAGCTCGTTCCAGTCGGAGAGGGAGACTTCCGCGAGCGAAGAACCAGCCTTGTACCCGCCGACCAGGTGCAGGACGACATCCACTCTGCCGAACTTCATCCGTACCGCCTCGGCCCACGCCTGCGCAGCTGCCGAATCCCCGAGGTCCACGCCGGACGCGAGACGAGAATCTGGAGGGACACCGATGGTATCCAGGAGCTGGATGAGCTTCTCCTCGGATCTGCCCGCCAGCGCGAGTGAAGCCCCCGCAGCAAAGAACGCGCGCGCCACGGTCGGTCCCAGCCCCCCCGCGGCCCCGGAAATCGCCACAATCTTTCTCGTCGCCACTCTCAACCCTCCTCGACAATTTGAGTATAGTATCCGCATGAGGAACACGAACGGGCAACAACCGGCCGATCTCTCCTCCGCCGTGACATTGAGTAACGGGGTGCCGATTCCCTGGCTCGGCCTGGGAGTCTTCAAGTCGCCACCGGGCCGGGAGACCGAGCAGGCGGTGCGGTGGGCGCTGGAAATCGGCTATCGTCACGTGGACACCGCCGCGCTCTACGAGAACGAGGCGGACGTCGGGCGCGCGCTCGGAGACAGCGGCGTGCCCCGCGACAAGGTGTTCATCACGACGAAGGTATGGAACTCGGACCAGGGATACGAGCAGACCCTGAAGGCATTCGACAGCAGCCGAAGAAAGCTCGGCATCGACGTGGTGGATCTCTACCTCGTGCACTGGCCGGTGCGGGGAAAATACAAGGATACCTGGAAGGCCCTGGAAAAGCTTCTGGCCGACGGAAAGGTCAGGGCCATCGGTGTGAGCAACTTCCTGGTGCACCACCTGGAAGACCTGTTGAAATCCTCCTCAGTCACTCCGGTCCTGAACCAGGTGGAGTTTCATCCCTTCCTGGTGCAGAAAGAGCTCCTCGATTTCGATGCGCGCGCGGGGATACGGCACGAGGCGTGGTCTCCCCTGACCAGGGGCCGCAGCCTCGACCACCCGGTGATCATGGAAATCGCAAGGAAGCATGGAAAGACCAGCGCCCAGGTGGTGCTCCGCTGGGACCTGCAGCTCGGCGTGGTCACGATTCCGAAATCCGTGCACCGCGAGAGGATACTGGAGAACAGCAGGCTCTTCGATTTCGAGCTCGATGCGGAGGACATGGCGCGCATCACGGGCCTGGACGCCGGCGCCCGCATCGGGCCCAATCCTGACACAATCACGTTTTGAAGGTAGTATAGCCTCCATGTCACGCCCTGCTGATGCCTACCGGAGAGAACAGAGCGCGGGGAAGAAGCCAAAGCAGCAGAGGGATCCGAGCATCCGCGGATTCATCAAGGAGACGAGCCGGGACACCGGGTACCGCAAGGCCGCCCAGTTCCTCATGCTGCTCGGCAAGGACGAGGCGGCGCGCGTCCTTCGGCACCTGTCGGCGGAGGAGGTCGAGGGCATCACGCGCGAGATCGCGCGGACCCAGCACATCGAGGAAAAGGAAGCCTCCAAGATCCTGGAGGAGTTCGGGTACATCCGGGAGACCAAAGACCTCATCGCGAGCGGCGGGATCGAGAAGGCGCAGGAAATGCTCGTCGCCTCCATCGGCAAGGAGAAGGCGGACGCGATCCTCGAGCGGGTGCGCAAGGACATGGCGCCGCCCCCCTTCACGTTCCTGCAGGACATCGACGTGCACCAGGCCATTTCCCTTGTGCGCAGCGAATCGGTGCCCGTGGTCTCGCTGATCCTCGCACACCTGGAGCCGAAGCTCGCCGCGCGGATCCTCCAGGCCTTGAGCCCCGAGGTGCAGAGGGAGATCATCCCGCGAATCGCGAAAACCCTGAAGGTCGACGCCGAGGTGCTCCGAAAAGCGGAAGAAGCCCTGCGCACCAAGGTGCGTGACCTGGCCGAGCCGGTCACCGAGGAGGTGGACGGGAAGGCGGCCCTCACGGAGATCCTGCGCTACATGGACCCCTCGAAGGAGCAGGCGATACTCGCGGAGCTGGAGCCGAACACCGCAAACCAGATACGGAAAAAGCTGTACACGATCGACGTCGTCTTCCAGATGCCCGACAAGGACCTGCAGAGGGTCCTGCGGGATTACGCGGACAAGGAGCTTGCCCTGGTGCTCCGCGGGGCGGAGGAAAAGACGCGCCAGCGGATGCTCGCCTCGGTCTCCGAGCGGCGTCGCGGCCTCATCCGGATGGAAGAGGAGTTCAGCGGTCCGGAACGCAAGGCGGACCTGGATCGCGCGCAGCAGGACTTCCTGGAATACATTCAGCTGCTCGAGCAGAAAGGCGAGATCGTCATCCTGCGCGAGCGCGACGAGTTCGTCTGAATCGGTTCCGGTGCCGCCGTGCGTCCGCCTCCATCATTTCGAAGTACATCCGCCAGCGCATTGTGCAATACGCAAGAAACGCAATCACCTTGCACTTTCGGCGTTTTTCACAATGTGTGGAAAGGTGGGTACAAACCGTTTCGAGGGTATGCAGGGCTTCGGTTATTCAGGTACTGCCGCTCCAATCGTTCATGCGCGATTTCGACGACTGGATCCTCCACCGACAATCAAAGGTGCGGATCAACTACCGGCGGCTTGCCCGCGTGGCATGGCATCGCTAAGATGCGGCCATGGAAACGGTTGCGATTTCCGACATCGGGCGGCATGTCGACCAGGAGGTCGAGATCCGCGGCTGGCTGTACAACATCCGGTCCAAGGGCAAGATCGCGTTCCTCCAGCTCCGCGACGGGACAGGGAGGATCCAGGCTGTCGCCGAGGAAGCGGGCTGCGGCGCCGAATGCCTCGCCCGCATTGCGGGGCTGAAGATGGAAGCCTCGGTGAAGGTCCGCGGCAGGGCGCGAAGGGACGAGCGCGCGCCTTCCGGCTTCGAGCTCACCGTGACGGGCGTGGAGGTGGTGCAGAACCCCGCCGACGACTACCCGATCTCCAAGAAGGAGCACGGCATCGACTTCCTCCTGGAGAACAGGCACCTGTGGCTCCGATCGAGCAGGCCGAATGCGATCATGAGGATCCGTGACCAGGCGATCACCTCGTTCCGCGCGTTCTTCCATGAGCGGGGCTTCCTCCTCATCGACACGCCCATTCTCACCGGTTCCATCGGAGAAAGCGCCGGCACGCTGTTCACCGTTCCCTATTTCGACCTGGGAGACGCGTACCTCGCGCAGACCGGACAGCTCTACCTCGAGGCGGCCTGCATCGCCTATGGCAAGGTCTACAACTTCGGCCCCACATTCCGGGCGGAGAAATCCAAGACACGGCGGCACCTCACGGAGTTCTGGATGCTGGAGGCCGAGGTGGCCTACGCGGACAACGACGACAACATGCGCCTGCAGGAAGACATGGTGAGCAGGGTCGTTGCCGACGTATGTGCAAATTGCGGTGCTGAGCTCGCGGCGCTGGAGCGCGACGTCGTGCCCCTGAAAAAGGTGCAGCCTCCCTTCATCCGCATGGACTACGGCGAGGCGGTGAAAACACTCCAGGGGAAAGGCAGCACGATCCAATGGGGCGACGACCTCGGCGGCGAGGACGAGACGGTCCTCACGAAGCTTCACGAGAAACCGATTTTCGTCATGAACTATCCGAAGAAGGCGAAAGCCTTCTATATGAAAGAGAACCCGCAGAACCCCGAGACGGTGCTCTGCTCGGACCTGCTCGCCCCCGAGGGCTACGGCGAAATCATCGGCGGATCTCAGCGCGAGGACGTACTGGAGAAGCTGCTTTCACGGATCCACGAGGAAAAGCTGCCCGAAGAGGCGTACGGCTGGTACCTCGACCTGAGGAAGTATGGCTCGGTGCCGCATTCGGGCTACGGGATCGGGCTCGAGCGCACCCTCGCATGGATCTGCGGGAGCCAGCATATTCGCGAGTGCATCCCGTTCCCGCGGACGATATCCAGAATCTATCCGTAGACAGACCTGAGCGCCTCGGCGGCATACACCGCGAAATCCTCCGGCAGCTCATGTCCGGTACCTGCCATAGTCCGGGTCTGTATGAGCGCCCCCGCAGATTCCAGTGCTTCTATCACGGGCCGGGTGAGGGTGTTTTCCGGATCACTCTCGCCCACAAGGAAAACACCGCGGGTATGCCGGGGGACCGCCACGAGACCGGTCACGTCGAATCCAGAGGGAAAGCTCGGAATCACGCAGAGCCATGGCAGCCCGGCCTCGTTCGCAATCTCCGCGGCAAGAGGAGCACCTTGAGAGGCGCCGGCCACCACCATGCGCGCGGGATCGAGCCCGCGGCGCGTGCGGCACTCCGCGATGTGCGTGCGGACCTCCCTGTGCGCAACTTCCGTGTCGTCCCAGCACCAGCTCGCGCTGTCCCACGGCTGGGACGATTGCGGCACCACAAGGGTCCAACCCTCGTCGACCAGCGGCCTCCAGTGTTCAGCGATTCGTCGGGCTGAATCTCCGCGGCGGTGGAGCACGACCAGCGTCTGCTGGTCCCTGAGCGCGGAAGACGGGGAGAGAACAACACATTGGGGACGCGCGTCAGCCCGGCGCCGCCCGCGGCGGTCGGCACATTCCCTGCGGATCAAAGCCAGCTCGGGAAGGCTGCGCACTGTCTCCAGGTCGGGGTCGGAATCAAGCGCTTCCGGGTTGAACCAGACGCCGTCCTCGAGTCCGGCTTCCAGCGCGGCAACTGCTCCCCGCGGGTCTCCACGAAGACTCAAGAGACACGCCCTGCGGTACCACGTGCGGACCGGCTCGTCTTGCAAGAACATGCGTTTCCAGTATACACCGTCAGCACAGCCAAATTTGTGGATACTTTATGTATACCACTATGGACTTACGTGCCTTTGCCAAGAAAGACTATCAATCGGACCAATGATACCGTTCTATGGGTGAGATCGGATAGTCGTCTGTGAAAAGAATACCCCTATGCCCGAGATTCTCCCAGTTGTCAGATGGACAGAGATTGACGCCGCACTTACCCAAGCTACGTCCCTGACCGATCCCAGATACAGCCTAAGAAGTGCGGATACATGTAATATATGAAGATGAGGCTCTCGCAGAGCAGCAGAGGGAACAACGGTCATAGGCACTCCTGCTCTGAAGTCAGGGTCAGGGTATCCAAAAACGAGAACACGGCAGACGTTCTACGGCTTGAGATTGGATTGCGATATAAGAACCGCAAAGCTCCCACGCTCTCTGAAGACCTTCATAAGAATCACGAAGAAGTCCCACTCTGTAAGAACATGAATACGAACTCTTCAAACGGGAATACTATCTACAGAGGGATTGAACAAGCCGATAGCTCGGATGCCTCAAGACTACAGGCAAAGGGGAGAATATGACAGGTAGGGCAAGGGGCAAGTTAGCAAGGTGGGCAAAGACTTACTACAGGGAGCAAATGGACTTACCGGGTTGGCTAATGTTGAAAGCCGAAGCGGAAGAGGTCTTGAATGAAGCGGAGTCATCAGAAAATTTATCTGAAGATGATGAATATGAAATCCTTCAGCAAATCATCATGCTGCTTGTAGATGACATAGCGGAAGGCGAGTTCAAACAAATTTTCTTTGGGGAAAAGTAGGAAATGCTATCTTTGGTTCCTCCTACAGGCTTCCCCCGGCAGAGCCGAAAAGGGAGCCTCTACTTTTCAGGGTTTCGCACAGGTAAGAGCATTCCCAAAACCGCTCATTCAGAGAAGCCAAAAGAGTATTACAAACTCATAAAAACTCTGTATCCCGGACGAAGATACTTGGAGTTGTTCGCTCGGGGTGAGAAGAGGAAGGGGTGGACAAGTTGGGGAGATGAGGTTTAGAATCTGACATTGTTGTTGAAAGGGCGGGATGATGGAAACAAAAGCGGTAAAAAGAACACTTTCAAAAATCTCGGCTATCAGGAAGCAATACCAATTCACGTGTTGGTTTGATGCAAATGTGGATATAGAAAAAGAAGTTGGGGAGGCGCGAAATCAATGCAGAGTGGTGTCGCCATGGGATGTTCGTTGCACTCTCGGTGATTGGAGCGCAGTAGTCACTGGGACGATCTATGATGAAGAATGGAACAAGAAGGTTGTAGAGTGTGTGCGGTCCCATCTTCTCATGCACGGATGGACACGCGGGGAAGAATAAGCCTCCCGACATTGACTGCTTCTAATGCTTGCCAGAGTGTGGGGAACTTATGTTTACTTTTGTGGCAGAGACTAAGGAATGAGATGATGTTCCCTCACCTTCTGTTTCACTCTAGCGAGATTGAACCTGTCGCTGGAAATAAACTCAGCAAGGATGTTTCCCTGCTCAATCGTATATTCGTCCCTCTCGCAATACTTTGCGACCTTGTACTCGCCGTTCAGAACCACGACCGTTAGATTTCTTCCAGACATTTTAGACTCCCTTTCCTAAAAGCGCCGAGATAACGTATGCAGTTGCATGAAGGCTCGATGCAAACGAAAGCGATTTTTTGGCAAAAGGTTCAACCTTCTGCCATTTCAGGCTATTTGAGGAGAGCCTTGCCGATCCTCTCGCCGATGCCGCAGGAACTTGCCGTAGCTGCTCTTTCGGCTATAACCGCAAAGAGAGAGCAGTTGATGAACGTCCTTGAACCTTCCACTTCTTTCCTTGAGATAGGCGGACGTTTTCCTGAAGGGGACGTAATCGGAAATCTTATTGCGATAAGGAACAGAAACAAAGGGAATCTCTTGTTTATGGGGTGAAAGAATAGACACGATGACCCTCCTTTTAGCGAGAACTTCTATACCGCCCAAGCAAGCTAGAGGCATTCAAATCGGCGGTGAAGTCAAGAACCCTGCCAAAAGTATAGCATACGATGAAGGATTTATCTAACGTTTTTGGGAAGACAAAGAAGAACGACTTATTTAGAAAGTGAGTATCAACTCGGATGAGCACTTGATCGCTGCATGAGTCATTTTACTCCTTCCTGAAAGGTGTCCCCCCTTCATCCTTCAACCCAAGCATTTTCTTGTACAACGTCGGATTCTTGCGGATTCTGCTTGCAATACCACGTGAAATGTCTTTGATCCTTTCCCTTTGCTTGAGATCCTTTGCCTCCTCAAGCAACTCACATCGCAACAGGAACTCCTCCATCAACACTAACAGGGGATGCTGTTTGAACGCAAAGTCAAAATCAACTAGGACATTGGGATCGCCTTGTGCCGAAACGAGAGAACAGAGAATAAACTGAGCCAAAGCCTTTTCGAAAAGAGTCGCGTCAAGGCTTTTGAAATCCGGAAGCATAGACTCGTATATTTCCTTCAAGAACTTTGAGCCGTAGTGCATCTTGAATACCTCTACAATCGAGAGGTAGGTTATTATTTCCGGTGTTTTGAAGGCTCCTTTCGCCTCCATTATGAGTAGAGGTACGGAGAGCGCGAAAACTGCAACAGCCTTTTGGAGTAGTTCTTTTCGTATTCGGGAGTGGGTTCTATAGGAAGACTGTATTAGATACCCAAAGTGAAGCAATGCCAGTAATCTATTTCGAAGATCAAGGAAAGGAATCCTGTCGAAGATTGCTGGCAGAATGTCTTCATTATCCTTCCTGATCCCGCAGTAAAAATAAAGAACCTGATCCCACCACGGATGTGGGAACGATTCTACCATGGTGTCCATTTTACTCTTCAGCGTTAGATGGTTAGCCACTAGGTATTCTTGGAAGGATAAGTGTCGGAATTCATACTCATTTGATTCATTCAGAAGTATGAGGTTGGTATCTTTTACCAGCTCATCTAGCATCCTTTCATGATCAATGGATCTGCCGAGCCTTAGGGTTGTTTGTGCAAAGACCGACTTGAGTTCTTCAGGAATACATGACAAGCGGTTGTTTGTATGAAGAAAGAGAGCAAGATCCGTAAGGAAGGTTTCTTTGTCGTTTGCCTTGTAGAATGAGTCGATATGCCTATCAAGGCTCCATCTCCCTAATAGTAGCTCGATAAACATCTTGTATAGCTCTGAAAGATTCGAAGGTATTTCAACATTCTCATCCGAATCGAAAAGTATCGCAATCAGAGTCATCACAAGCGGAGTGTTCGGAAGCTTTTCGAGTAGATCATGATCCTTCAAGTCCTGCAGTAGATGGTTGTTGCGTTCACTGAACCACTTGCTGAAGAATTGCGTAATTTGTCGAAGATCGAAATCTGATAGCTTCCATTCCTCAAATCCGCGAAAGTTCATTGATACCAGCAGATTAGCCTTTCTGGTGGAAACGGCAATTGACCTTGATAGATTGACATCCACATATTCAAGAATCTTATGGAATAGCTCCTTCTCCTTATCCTTAGATAATTCGTCGAAGCCGTCGAAGAAAAACTGTAGGTGGTTCTTTTCTCGGAATATTTCTGCAACGTCTTCACGGCTTAGCCCGTATTCAGAAGTGAGGTAAGATGAGAGTACCTCCTCGGGCACTTCTGACTGAGCATTCTTTAGAAGATAATACGTTTTGACTAGGACCGGTATCCGTTTGCTTGCCTTACTTTCGTAGTCTGCGATCATACGATTGACTTCAGAGCGAAGAAGAGTTGACTTGCCTGAACCTGCGGAGCCAACAATGACAAACTTGCTTGCCTTGGCGACTAGCTTAGAGAATCCACTCTGCTTATAGGAGACTGATGTAATGCCGTGTTCTATTTGCTCAATCTTGCGATGAAGATTGGGTTCTACGTAGACTTCGGAGATCCGCTTTGCATCTCCCGTGTAAATCGGGATCTTCTTTAGCTCATTTAGTCGCTCACACCTTTCTCTTAGGGCGTGGAAATACTTGGAAAGTGAACCACTCGAAGTGGTGTAGATTTCTGGGAGGTTTTGATCGATACGGTTGATTAGATCCTTGTCTTCCCAAAAGGTGATACTAGTGAAATTGTGCAGTGATGCCACTTTGACTAGGGCATCTCTCGCGGAGTTAGAGTAGTCGTGCGAAGTGATGACAACAATGTCGTGAAAACTGACCTCACGATTATCTTCAATAGAACTATAGCCTGAAGTCAAACTCATGACGATTTGAGTGGAAACTGCCGCAACAATCTCCTTATCCTTTTTTGTCGAAGCATTGGTAATCGGTTCATTTTTGACTATTACGGCAGTGTACTGCTTTGTTCCAAAGTTACCTTCTGAGATCAAAACGATGTCTTTGCCATGCTCATCAGGTCCGTGTGTTTGTATCACCTTGAACTTCACCATGTTCTGAAACATAGGGATCAAGACCTTCTCGATGAGATAAAGTTCATTCGGCAGACTGTGCATAAAGGCAAGTTTCTGAACCATCGTTAGACTCATATTTCTTACGTCCTCTCGATCTGTCCTATTTTACCCATACCGAACGTGTTGCTATACTTCGGAGACCAAACCCTCTTCCTTCCTGATCCTCTCCCACACCTGCTTCGTGATCACATCCATAATGACTTTTTTGAACGCAGGGTCATTCAGGAAGCGAGCCGCCATCGCTTCATTCTGATCCACCCCGTCAACGATTACGTCATTCATTCGTTTATCCAGAACAAAGGAGAACGCATCAATAGGATTCACAACAGCGGCTTCACGCACCTTGCTAACCCGGACAGTAGCTTCCTTGACTGACTCAAGGCGCTACCATGCATGAACGATCAGAAACCAAATGGCGATACCAACAACGGCTCCTAAAAGCATCGTCGCTTTTTCAGCTACTATTTTCTTTGGGAGTAGCGGTGCTTTTCTCATTACTTTTTCAGCCAGCCAACCAAGGTCAGTGAGAAGCTCTACCAAGCTAGCTGCGAGCGCAACAACCGCGAGAATCCAGAAGAAGCTATTCGGCACCCTTCCACGAAGAAGACTGAGCCAACCTACGATGAGACCAACAAAGGTTGCGAGCATGAATATGACAACATGACCTGAAAGTAGGAATGCGAAGGGAGTTTTGCTTCCAGTCAAAACTTTTGCCCCCCACGGTGTGGGTGCTATGATATAAGGAATTCCTACAATGCAGACTAACGATACTATGGCAGTGACGATAGAGGCAGACACTATTGTCCAAAACATTTTTGGTCCCTCCTTTGCTTTATCCTAAAACTGCCAGCAACGGTTGTAAAGACCATCGCCAGTCGGTGGTAATCTTCTCGCCGACGCTCACCAGCGGGCTTCCAGCGATAGGGAGGGGTCAAAGGGGACGGTTGCGGTTCCGGCATTGACCAGACCTGCCCAGCAGCCGACCAGAGGAATTTTTGGGGTAGGGTTGAGTCAGGGGCAGGAAATATTTGAAACAGACTTCCGTAACTAGGATATCAGGGTACCGGGAGGGTGGACAAGACAAAGTAGCGACCAAGACGGGGTCATCATTGTTCATCTCCCCAAAACGTCCACCCCTTCCTATGCTCTTTGCACCGGCTGACTACCCATCTCCGCTTACCCGTATGTGCTCGTTCTCCACCAAAGCACGACTGTCTGAGATGTCAAACGCGTGCGGACTGCGCTCGCAATTTCCATTCCGTCGCATCCATATGATCGGGATGGTGCTGATTGCCATGGAAGAGCAGTCCTAAGAACATAGGACGCTTGACATTCATGATAGAGTTAGCTCACAAGTGATACCTTCGCAGGGAACCTTGGGGAATGTGTTGCAAACTGAGAGTAGGATGGAGGGAACCGCCATGCAGACATAATCGGCAAAATTATGGCAGAGATTGAATCTGATCCGACGTTTAATGCTAAGGATATCTCTTTGGACATGACATCGAAGGGATTTCTAAAGAGGAGAAAAACTCTGAACGTCCATGGGACTGTGGCGTCAACGGCTGAGAAAGACAGGCTAATGAAAATTGTACAAAGAGAGGCAGGGGACAATTATGACGTATCAGATAAGGTTGTAGTAAAGTAAGATTCTTGTGGAATCCTAGAACTTTCCATCTCTCTGACGACAGCATTTACAAATCCTTGGTCGCTCTATGACGAGGAAACAATACTTTCAGAAAGCTACAACCCTTTCTGCGATTGTCTCTGCTAACGTTCTTACCTACATCGTTGATCGTTCATCAGCAAACGAACGCCCCCTACAACGTCAAAGATTTCCGCTTGAACTTTGCGGTGATCCCGGCAAACTTGTAAACCTTTGTCCCTTCAGGCACATCGGGCAAGTCCTTCGAATTCTTAAGTGTAGACTTTTTCGCCCTTTTGCTGTCTTTCTTTTTGGCTTTCAGGACAGAGTAGTCCTCCCAGAGATGTTCCATCATTTGTTCGGTGGAATCAAATGTAAGAGTATCCTCATCATACTCGTGCTCTTGCCAATCTTTGAGTTGCTCAATCGTTGCAGTTGAATAAAGTAAGGTCTTTTTGATTTCATTCCTCCTAGCTTCCTCCTTATGTATTCTTCTTGCCCTGATTGAGCAGTTCAACTTCCCTTGTCGATGAACTCACAACTCATTGTTTCGTCTCTTCCACGCGATAGAGAATGCCCCACGTTGCAACCGTTTACAGCGGTACAATCGCATCCCCTACCGGGTCGTCCTACCGAATTTTGTCATAGGACAGCAGAGTGCACTTCTGTCCATATTTCTTCTTCACGCTCTCCTCTATGCCTCCTGGGGTATCTGCCCCATAGGTAAGAATGGGGCTTGCTGTGATAATGCTTCCTTGTGGAGTCTTGTACTTAACCTTCCAATACTTCATTACGTTCGGGACCATATTATCGCCTCCATTCCAAGTAAAGACTTGCAAAGCCAAAACCAAGACCTATTCCGACTATTGGATCAGGAATCCTGCGCAACATCTCCTAAGACGAACCCCTGTGTCGGTCATTCCTAAAACCGTTTACCAGCAATCCTCTCGGAATCGTTGCTTGTGGGGCTAGGAAAAGCAGAGACAGATGGCTGAGTTGGTTTCGGAAAGGGAAGCAGGAACAGGATAGGCTTTCAAGATTGACCTCCTTTTAGCAAGATTTTTATACCGCCCCGCAAGCCAGAGGCTCAAATCGGCGGTTCAATGCGCTTTACAAATATGATATAGTGTGCATTTAGGAAATTGTTAAGAGGAACAAGCGGTTTTGTGTCAAACGGTTGAATAGGAGCGAACTATAAAGATGCTTTCTTTTGGGCACGTGAGAGTAGCCCTTCTGTTCTTTGTGATCTTCTTTGGGATAAGTGCAGTCGCACAGTTTCTTTTCGTTCGAAGTCAATCAAATCAGGTAATCAGGAAAGACGTATCAGATGGTTCCAATAGTCTGAATCAAGCGATTGGTTACGATAATGGCATCAATCTGAAAGATTATAATAAGGCAAATATAACGGCTTCAAATTATTACATCGTATTCAATGATAGCTCACTCTTTGACTATTCCCCAGACCTAAAGGTCGGTGTCCCTGAAGGCTTGATGCCTCCGGTTGAGTGTCCTGTATTGACAGATAAGGTTTTGAAGGCACCCACCGTAGTCTCATACCTGGGACCGGCAAAGGAACCGGAGAAGTGGACTTTATATGGCAAACGATTTGACAAGGGCTATGTAATACTTGGAGTGTCAGAATACGATTATGTTTCCGGGGTAGAAGATGCTCTCCGAACAAATCTTGGCTATTTTGGATCAACTTTGGAATCGGCGAAGAAGGTGAACAACAATAAGATTGATAGTTTTATTTCTTATGCTTTGGTTGACGAAAAAGGAAAGCTCATCAATGGAGGCGGGAGAATTCCTCTCAAAACCAACGGAATCAAGATCGGGGAGGATTCCAAAGGATCAGCCCACAGAAGATTTGGAAAAGATTCCTACTATGTTCGGTATGCTCCTGTTACAGATAAGAAAGACAACCAAGTTGGAACGGCAATCCTTACAGAGGAAATAAACTCTACGGAAGCAATGGTGCGCAATATGTTGAGTTTCAGCATAGTGGTTGCTCTCCTCTCAATAATAGTCTTTCTTATAATAACTTCCATTTATAATAGTCGAAACGAAAAAGCAAAGCGTGAGATACGAGAGGCATTTCAGAACTACTTCTCCCCGCAAATCCTACAGGCAATACTGAAAGAGCCTGATAAACTCAAGGTGGGTGGTCAGCGACGAGAAGTGACGGTTTTGTTTTCAGATATACGATCTTTCACTGCTCTTGCGGAACGTCTCCCTCCGGCGGCACTATCGCTCTTTCTTCAAGAGTACTTCAACGAAATGACAGAGGCTGTATTCGCTACAGATGGCATTCTGGACAAATACATAGGCGATGCTGTAATGGCTTTTTGGGGTGCGCCAATTGATCAGCCGGATCAAGCAGACCGTGCGGTTAGGACTGCGATCGATATGGTGAGCAGAGTTCATAGGCTTCAAGGAAAGTGGGCAAAAGAGGGCTATTCTCAAGTTGACATAGGTATAGGAATCAACCTTGGAATTGCCGCAATTGGCAACTTTGGCTCAACGAAGAGATTCGACTATACTGTCATAGGTGATACTGTGAATGCGGCTTCCCGACTGGAATCCTTGAATAAAGAGTTTCACAGCAACATTCTCATTTCGGAGTCTGTTAGGGCGCAATTATCCATGCAGGTTGATATGCAGGACAAGGGTGAGGTTCAAATCAGAGGGAAGGAAAAGCCCTTACGGGTATTCCAAGTTGCTCCGGTTCATGCTGTCTAATAGGCGTAATCATTCTACCACCATCTCCATACTTTATGGTTCAGTTCTAAAGCCATTATTTCAGGGTCAGCAAGGTATCGCATTAGGTCGGCTTCAGTCATGTTCCAATCAACATTAGCAGTTCCATATGGCTGTATCTCTAATAGATGGCTTAGAGTTGTAAAGAAAATCCATATCTCTTTTTTCTGCTCTATCAGAAGAGCAATGTAGGGGACACATTTCAATGCAGTGCAAGCTGTCTTGACTTTCCCCAGTTCCCTATCGCTGATGCTTACACGCTCGCAATCAGTCCCCATGGTTGCACTCCCGCTCTTGACTGAGATTCCTAAACGTTCTTTCGTCTTTGGATTTCTAGCTATTATAGCAATCGCGTTGTGATGCACCCTTGAACATTTGAATCCGCACTTTGAAAGCCAGTAGAAAACCGCTGCGTCTGCGAAATCTTGCGTGATTCTGGAAATTCGGGAACTATTTGCTATTCTACGCATAGCTGTTTCCTTTTGAACGGATTCAAGTGGGAAGATTCTTCAAATATGTTCTTGCCCATCCTATTCTGTTTACTATCACAAGGTTTGAGCCGCTCGGAAGCAGAACTTCTCAGTCTTCTTTCGTAACATGAAATTCGTCAGAGAGGTCCTTCACGGCGGCTGAAATCTTATGCTCTTTGCCATCGATTGCGTATTGTAAGAGAGGCAACATGAAGGTTTGATAATCAGGTATGGGCATTGGCTACCTCCTGCACTCCTTCCTGCTTCCAACCATCCTTTTGCAGATCGTTCCAGACACATCTCACTTGTGGCTGCCATCCTGTAACGATTGCTCTTCCTAAATCCCTTATGACATGAAAAGTGATTGGCGAAACTCCACATTGGAAACATGCTTTCTCAAATTGGTCGTTAGCCTTTTGGTTTTCTTCGGCATTGAGGTCATCCCACTTACATATAAAGGTGGAGTCGCTAAAGCCACCTGTGACCTTGGTAAGCGTTCTCATTGTCTTGCCTCCGTTCGTGCTTCGGGAAACCAAGTGCCCGGAAGCGTTCCTATTGAAATACAAGTTGCATATGCAACTCCCTCTTGGACATTTCTCACTCCATCAACATGACGGTGGAAACTCGGATCGCTCGGGGACAGTTCTCATTGTATCAGTCCTCTCTGGAACTGCAACGGCGTTTTCCTGACTCTCACCCTGTCAAACGACCTGCGCGGTGGTCCTGCAATAGACACGCATCAGAAGGTCTAATCCCTGTTTGCTCTGCTTGGCAAGAATGCGGATTGTCTCAATCTTCGCTCTGAGCTTGGTCAGGTCGTTCATATCCTGAGCCTGAGCGATTGCCTAGCTGATGTTGTTCCAACGGATGAGGGCGAAGGATTCTGACATGGCTGTGGCATCCACCTACAACCTGTGGGTGTTCAAGTGTA
>Ga0187870_1002065_pt1 | contig 17155 bp, 9 predicted proteins | sample June2016WEW_13_1_3_FD_132974 | JGI IMG/M metagenome (GOLD analysis project Ga0187870, IMG submission 132974) | Peatland microbial communities from SPRUCE experiment site at the Marcell Experimental Forest, Minnesota, USA - June2016WEW_13_150 | ecosystem: Environmental > Terrestrial > Soil >... | reverse complement strand
CAGGCACCTTTTCCGATCGTGGTGAGCAATCAGAGATTCAATCGCTGATTGTTTTACCGCGAAGAAATCCTGATGCCTGTCATCGACGCGTCTGAGAGCCCGACCGTAATGAGAAGAAAGAAGTAAGTCAACGGTTCGATGAGTCATGCCGGATGACACCGAGCCGGCTTCGTCCCGTCGTCAAGGGTTTACATGCTAGAACAACAGGGAGATTACTTTGAGTAGGACTCGTTGGACTTCGATCGCTGTCGGTTTGATGCTCGTTTCCTTTTCAGCACCGCTCATATCCTGGTACTTTCCGAGGGAAGGAGCCTCATCAAACTTCGAGCAGCAGGAGCTCAAGGTGTGGCAGATCCCGAATATCGCTGAAGGCGCCGAGTTCTATTTTTCGCCCGACGGGAAGAGTCTGATTGGAAACGCGAAACTGGGGGACGATACGATCCATCACGTGTACACGTTCCGAACGGATGGGAAGAAAATCCTCCGAATCAATGACAGAGGGGAAGACGCGTGTTCGTACTTCACGCCCGACGGAAAGCGACTGTTGTTCACCTCGACGAAGGACAATCTCGATCTCCCAAGAGGCAATTATTCTGATCCCAACAACTATCCCCAGGGAGCAGAGTTGTACTCGTGCAATCTTGATGGAAGCGACGTCAGGAGGCTGACCAACAACAGGTACTATGACGCTGAAGTAAGTATGTCTCCGGATGGGAAATGGATCTTGTTCACCCGCCAAATTGATGGGCAACTGGACCTCTGGAAGATGCTCCCCGATGGGACCAAACAGACGCAGATTACTCACACACCGGAGTGGCAGGAGGGAGGAGCCTTCTTTATTGACAGCGAAACGATAATTTACCGGGCGTGGGAGAGAAAAAACCAGGGACAGCGCGGAATGCCGATGAGCATTTTCACGATCAAGCTCGACGGCACGGGAACGAAGCGCATCACCACTGACACCGGTACCAACTGGGCGCCTTTCCCCGCTCCCGATGGCGATCATTTCGTCTTTGTGAAAGTGCTGCCGCCACACAACTACGAGATCTATCTCATGAGTTTAAAGACGGGTGAGCAAACCCGCCTGACGTACAATGAAGGATTTGACGGCTTCCCGGCGCTTTCTCCGGATGGAAACTTCCTCACGTTTGACTCCAACCGCGATGCCAACGCCGGGAACAAGGGGCTCAGGCCCTATATCATGGATCTTAGTCCAATGCACCTGGGTGCCACGAAAAGTCCGCAGTAATCCGTTTCGTCTGAGAACTTTGACGCAGTTCTTCCTGAGTCATTACGTTGCGCTGCAGTTCGGATCGAAGAAAATGGTTCGGCTACACTCTATGGTTCAATTTGAAATAGTATCTGCCCTCTGAAAACAAACTTGGAGCAGACCCACAAGGGTGTGCGTAATTCTGCGTAATCCATCGACTCCGATTTCTTGGATTCTGGATGATGCCCGGGATGAGCAACCAATCCGCTATCGGATTTCCCCCAAAACTTCTGTATCTTGACTGAGGATTGACTGCCTTCCCGTTGCACACCTCTTCTTCGGAACCGTGTGTACTGATGACACTGCTCAGTCACGGTGGGAGCAACGCTTCGGTCAAGGAAACGCTCTCGACCGCCGGTCATGTGCGGATGAACAACTCATTGAAAGGGCAAAGATAATGCGTATCGGGTATATTGTCACCGTAGCGATGCTCCTCGTGTTTACAGGATGCAACAACTCGGAGCTCGAGAACAAGAACAAGGAACTTCAAAAGCAACTTGATGCGAGGGACCAGTACATTGAAGAGGTCACCTCGGCGATCAATGAAATTCACAACCAGCTTGAGAACACCTGGGCTATGGAGAACAAAGTGTTGCAGCAATCACTTTCCAGGGAAGGAGCAAAGCCACCTTCACATCTGCAAGTGAAGCAGCAAATTCTCAGTCGGATCTCTGACATCGATTCCATCCTTGCGGCCAATCGGAAAAAGCTCTCGAATCTTCAGAATCGGCTGAAGGATGCCGCAACGAAGTATGCAGGACTACAGAAAATGGTGGACGACCTGAAAACAACGCTGGAGGAACGAGAGAAAACCCTTGCCGACCTTCAGGCTCGCGTCAAATCCCTCGAATCCGAGGTCGGTGAGAAGACACGGGTTATTGCTGCCCGCGAAGCCACAATTGAAGATCAATCGAATCAACTGAATGAGCGGACCCGGCAGATGAATACCGTGTATTACGTTGTCGGGAAAAAGGATGGCCTGAAGCAGCAGGGAATTATCGCTGATGAGGGGGGTGTCCTGTGGGGATTGCTCGGTTCGACGACCGTGCTTGCAGGCAACTTTAATGCCGACTTGTTCCAGAAAATGGACAAGACAAAAGAAACACAGATCGACGTCCCGGGCAAGATCGCTGAAATCATACCGAAGCGCGATGCCGGGTATTTTTCGATGGAAGAGACCTCGGGAGGCCACACGATCTTAAAAATCGTCAATCCTGATCAATTCTGGAAAGTCAACCGTGTTGTGATCATTGCCAAGTAACTGGATTTTGAATTTGCTTCCTCGATGATAGAGCGCCCGGGATTGAATCCGGGCGTTTTTTATTTTATCGATGAATGGCCCCGTCAGTACCGGCATGTGAAGACCTCGACCTCCAAACGAAGAAGCCCCGTACGAATGAACGTGTGGGGCTTCTTTGCTTCTACGATGTATTTGAACGCCTACTCGGGTTGAGGCCCAGAGAAGTTCTTGTGCACAATCTTCGCCGGGTCGAACCCATTGAACCGAGTCGTTGATGCTGTGCCGTATGCTCCGATGTTGACAGTATAGAGGAAATCGCCCACTTCGAGATTCGCCGGCAATTCCGCTGAGAGCGTAATCTTGTCGAAGCTGTCACACGTCGGTCCTACCACGGCGCAAATCTCCGTCTCCCCCTCTTTGAACGCACTGAAGTTCGGTATCCAATGATCGTACACCACGCCGGAATAGGAGTGATAGACCCCGTCATTGATATGGTAGAAAATTTTACCATTTCTGCGCGCCTTGCCAACGATCTCGGCGACAAGTGTCGCCGCCGTTGCAGCGATGAAGCGTCCGGGTTCCGCGAGGATTTCGATGTCTTCAGGGAATAACCGCTGGAACTCCGAGTTCAGAAGTGTCGCCAACTTCGCAAAGTCGGGTACCTGCGGGTCGTAGGGAACCGGGAACCCACCGCCAATGTCCAGCAGGTTCAAACCGTATCCTTTCTTCCTCGCATCGTTGAAGAGCTCAGATGCGATTGACAGCGCCGCGGTATAGTTGTCAAAGTTCGTGCACTGGCTTCCCACATGGAAGCTGATCCCTTCGACCTTCAGCCCCGCGTTGAATGCTTCGTCAATCAGGTCGGATGCTTCCCCCGGCTCAACGCCGAACTTCGTGCTCATCTCCACCTGCGACCCCGTATCCGGCACCTTTACCCGGATAACCAACCCGGCGGTGTCGCAATACTCCTTGAGTTTCTTCACTTCTGCCGAATTGTCGTACGTCACCAGCGGTTTGTACTGCTTGATCTTGGCAAGTGTGTGGCGATCCTTGATCGTATTGGAAAAAATGATCTTGTCCCAGACAAAGTACTTCTTCTGCTGCTTTTCGAAGTGCTTGATATACTGATAGACCTGCATGAACTCATTATACGACGCAACGTCGAAGCTCGAACCTTCTTTAAAGAGTGTCTCGATGATCTGCTGCGCCGAGTTCGCTTTCACCGCATAGTAACATTGGACGCGGGGGAGATGCGTCTTGAACGTTCGGTAGTTTTCCCGAATTTTGTCGTGATCGATGATGCAAAGCGGCGTTCCATGCTGCGCCGCGAATTGCAGAAGTTCGTCTTGTTGGTTCAAGTGGATCTCCTTGAATCAATAGAGGGAAGACAAAATCCGAAATCCGAATATCGAATCACGAAATAAATCCTAAACTCGAATCCCGAAATCCGAAACGTCGAATCAGGACATGACGCTTCCGATTGCTGTTATTTCGGGCTTTAACCTTCGGGCTTTGAATTTCCTTAGGATTTCGGATTTCGTGATCGGAAATCGGGATTTGAATGCGTCAGCCGACCAGCTTCGTCATCATGCCACTGAGCTCACCGACTTCCTTGTTGTTCTCCAGGTACGAGTCGATGAGCTTTTGGCGGAGTTCGTCGCCGCGATCGTACAGCCGTTTGAGCTTCTTCGGCTTCGTTGTTTGGAGCACATACGCCGCAAGAAGCGGGAATGCCACCGTCACGTCAACATAAGCGGTCACCGTCTCTTCGAGTTTCGTCGGGTCAATCTTGCCCCAGCTCACTGCTTCGCTCGGCGGCGCGCCGGAAAGTCCGCCGGTGTCCGGGCGAGCATCGGTGATGTTGATATCAAAGTCCTGTCCTGCTTCCGGAATCATCAGCACTTCCTGGATCTGCGGCTCGGTCTGAAGGAGGAAATTCTTGGGGCTGCCTCCGCCGATCAGCAGGACGCCGGTTTTCCCCTTCTCGTATCTCTTCGCATTCAGAATGATCGCAGTGGAATCATTCACGTCAATGCTGGGATTGATCTTCAGCTTGAACTTGTCCTTCAGCCCCTTCGCTTCTGCCAGCAACTCCAGCCCTGCCACGTTCATGCCGATCGTCGAATCGCCGGGAGAGGAGGTAAAGACTGGAATGCCGTTGCGATAGGCTGCTGCCAGAACGCTCACCTGGCCAATCTTGTTCTTCTTTTCATATTCGTTAACGATTTTGCCGAGATAATGATAAAACTCTCGCGTTCCCATTTCCTTCTGGAACTCAGGGCGCAACATGATCTTGCGCAGGACCCGGTCGGTTGCCATAAGGACATCCTCGTAATCGAAGAGGATGTCGTATATCCTTGTGACGCCTTTGTCACGAAGATCGGCATCGTCAACATTGTGGCTTCCCCGGAACATCGGCATGTTGAAGGCGAAGTGGAGATCGTGATACATGTTCGCCCCGGTGGCAACAAACCAGTCGATGAACCCGTGGTTCATCAGAGGGATGATCGTTGAAGCTCCAAGACCGGCAGGGGTGAGCGCACCGGCAATGCTGACACCAATCGTAACGTCACTTTGAGAATACTTGTCACGCAACAATTGGCAGGCCGCTCGCAGTCTGCCCCCGTTGTAGGCGTCCATGTTATCGATAACGGAAGCCAGACTGCTCTTTTTCGTCACGGCCTTTGGTAGAACTCGTTTGCCGGATAAGTACTCATTCTTCGTGTGCTGATGCTTCATCTTGTGGTCCATTCTTCATCCTTTCATTCGAGGTTGAACGTCACCCGAAGGTGTCGATCATTTCCTGTTTCTTAATATTGGATGGCCCAAAATAGCGTGAAATGAGACGATATGCAACGGTTTTGAGTACACGCTGTTGATCGCCGATCCCTCGATCCTTCGAGGTTCTCCGGGGCAAGCTTCGCTCGGAGTAGGCTGCTGATCGCTGACAGCTGATTGCTGAACGCTCATTTGCCTTTCTTCCTGATCTGCAGTAGCTTTCCCCGGTCAAGAGATGCCTGCCCGACACTCGGAAAACTGAAGGATGAAATCGAACACAAAGCCTCGCCTGTTTTTTCTCCTCGTTCTCCTTCTCGTTACGTCGCCTCTTTGTCGCGGACAACAGGATGTTCCCGAGAAGTACAAATCTCTCTACGAGCAGTACAAGTCCGGTCTCGAGAAATACAACGCGTATCTGGATCGAGCCGACAGGAAATCGAAGAGCACTGTCTGCTTCGGAGCAGAGCTCCTCGCTGCAAACGGTAATCGGGGTGAGGATCTTTTGTCTCCGCGTGCTCTCAAGGGAGTAGAACTATCCCTCGATAGATTTGTGGAACTCGGCATCCAGGGAGCGACCATTGCAATCGGGTATCCAATTCTGACCGACGATCTCCCGCGATCAGACGAGTATCTCGCGTTCTACAAGAAAGTCGCCGAGATGGTCAGGTCGAGACATATGAAGCTCTGCGTGAAACTTCATGTTTTGTTCGCCGGAACCGTCTACTCGAGTCTGAAGGTCGATTTCTCTTTGCTCACGGTTGAAAAGCTGACAGCGGGGAAACGGCTCATGGCCGAGCGCGTCATCGGCGAGCTTGCCCCGGACTATCTGACGCTCGGTGGAGAACCAGACACGGAGGCAAAGCTCTCAGGGCTTAAAGCGTTAAACGATCCGGTCGCATATTCCGGCATGGTTCAATCGATCCTCAAGGATTTGAAAAGAGGGAACACGCTGGTTGGTGTGGGGCAGGGAACGTGGATCACGCCTGATTTCGCAAAGGCCTATGCGAAAACAGATGTCGACTTCATTAACATCCACATCTACCCGTTTGGCAAGCGCGTGCTGGAAGTGCTGAACCAGATTTGTGCAACGGCGAGGGAAGGGAAGAAGCGCCTGATACTCGATGAATGCTGGCTCTACAAGGTGGCTCCGGGGGAAGGTCTGGGTGTTGCCGCCAGCGCTGCCATCTATAGGAGGGATGCATACGGCTTTTGGGAGCCCGTTGACAAGCTCTTTCTGGAGTCAATGGCGAAGGTCGCCAACCAGAACAATATCGAGTATGTCTCCCCCTTCTGGAGCCATTGTTTCTTCGCCTCGTTGAAGTATGATCCTACCGACGACCAGCTCTCCTACAAAGAGCTGAACGGGCGGTTTGTTCAGGCGGTTTCTGCGGCAATGCAGGCCGGAACTTTCAGCGGACTTGGCCGTCTCTACTCGGATATCATAAAACGCTACGGCACCACTCATTGAGCTCATGGCATCAGAAGCACCTCCGTTTGTCCTACGACGAAAACAGACTGTATCCAAACTCATCAAATCCATCAATCTTCTCACTCCCTGGGAGGGAATCATGGCAAGAAGACTCCTCACCATCCTTTCATTGTTGCTCTGCCTTGTGATGACTTCACAAGCAGCTGACAAGAAAGAATTCAAGATTCCGTACGAGAAGTATGTTCTCTCGAACGGACTGAATGTCCTGCTTCACGTCGACAAGTCCAACCCGATAGCCGCGGTGTATGTGGTGTATCATGTCGGGTCGGCAAGGGAAGAGAAAGGGAGAACGGGGTTTGCACACCTGTTCGAACACCTCCGATTCAACGAATCGCAGGATGTACCGCAGGGGCAGTGGTTCAAAAAGCTGCAGACTGCCGGCGCGACGAACATCAATGGCTCGACGAATAACGACCGGACCAACTATTTCGAAGTCATTCCAAAGAACGCTGTGGAAATGGCTCTCTGGATGGAATCGGACAGAATGGGATTCCTGCTGAGCAAGGTCACACCCCAGACATTTATTACACAGCAAAACGTCGTGCAGAATGAAAAGCGCCAGGGTGAGAACGCACCGTACTCGCAGACGAGTTACATTGTCGACAAGTTGATGTACCCTGAAACCCATCCCTACAATTGGCAGGTCATCGGCTCGCTGGAAGATCTTTCGAACGCCACGATACCGGATGCGATTAACTTCCACGACAAGTACTACGGACCGAGCAATGCAACGCTTGTCGTCTCCGGGGACATCGACGTCGCGCAGACAAAGGCATGGATCGAGAAATATTTTGCGGAGATCCCTTCCTCGCCACAACCGAAACCGTTGCCGAAGATGCCCGTGAAGCTGAATGAGACAAAACGCGCGTCCTATGAGGATTACCTGGCGAACGCACCGCAGTTGATCATGTCGTTCCCGACTGTCGAACAGTACTCGAAGGATTCATACGCGCTCTCATTCCTGTCGCGGATTCTCTCCGCGAGCAAAAAGTCACCGTTGTACAAAGTGCTCGTCGAAGAAAAGAAACTGGCGCCTGCCGGTTCCGGCGGGGGCGGTTTTGGCCGCGGTGGCGGTGGTGGAAGTGCGGTATCGGCATTTCAACGCAGCGGCGAAATTGCAGGCACGTTCCAGATTTCTGTCAGGGCATTTCCGAACATCAAGTTAGGTGACGTTGAAGCCGCTATCAAAGAAGCCTTTGCACGGTTCGAGAAAGAAGGATTTACGGACAAGGATGTTGAGCGCCAGAAAGCAGGACTGGAGTACCGGTTCTACACTTCGATCGGCAGTGTGTTCGGCAAAGCGACGCGGCTCGCCGACTATAACATATTCGCCGGGTCGCCGGACTATATGGCGACCGATCTCCAGAACACGATGAACGTGACGAAAGATGATGTGTGGAAAGTTTATAACAAATATATCAAAGGCCAGAACTACGTCCTCCTGAGCACCGTCCCGAGCGGCCAGGCCGACCTCGCTGCCCCGAACTCGCCCGCGTTTGTTGTCCCGGAAGAGTCGGTCGACAAGGCGGGAGCAAAAAGAGATGTGGGAACGCACGATTCAACGCCGATCCCCTCCAAGATCGACAGGACGAAGGAACCCGTGAAAGGCCCGGATCCTGCCGTGACAGTTCCCGCGATCTGGACCGGCAAGACGTCGAACGGCATAGCTGTCTATGGCATCAAACGGAGCGATCTCCCGCTTGTCGATTTCACGATTATCCTCAAAGGCGGTATGCTCCTTGACGATCCTTCGAAGATCGGGACCGCGTATCTGACTGCCCGGTTAATGAACGAAGGGACGAAGTCGAAGACACCGATTGAGCTTCGCGAGGCAATTGAGGATCTGGGTGCCACACTCAACATCAGCGGCGCCGATGAGACGATGACGATCACTGGCAGCTGTCTGACGAGTAAGCTGAACGAGACATTCGCGTTGGCCAAGGAAATGATGTTCGAGCCCCGTTGGGATGAGAAGGAATTTGGCCTTGCCAAGGCGCAGACAATCGAGATGTTGAAGAGAGCTGAAACCAGCCTGACGGCGATCGCTTCCAACGTGTTCGATAAGCTCGTATATGGCGCCGATAACATTCTGGCGAACCAGGCAATGGGGACCCAGGCGTCGATCGACAAAATCACGATAGATGATCTGAAAGCATATTATGAGAAATACTTCTCTCCTACGACCGCGAAGATCATGGTCCTGGGCGATATCTCCAAAGAAGACGCCGTCGAGCTCTTCAATGGTCTGAAGAACTGGAAAGCGAAGGAAGTGAAGCTTCCCGACGTGACGATTACACACGCTGCCAAGCCGGGTGTCTATTTTGTCGATGTGCCGAAGGCAAAGCAGTCCGTGTTTAATGTCGGACATCTTGGACCAAAAGCGACAGATCCCGATTACTACAGCGTTTTCGTGATGAACTACAAGCTCGGCGGTGATTTCTCGAGTGTCCTCAACATGATTCTGCGTGAGGCGAAATCCTTCACGTATGGAGCCCGATCGGCGTTCGCCGGTACAGCGTATGCCGGCAGGTTCATGGCTTCCACCTCGGTTCAGACGAACGCAACGTTTGAGTCGGCGCAGATCATTAGAGATGAGATCGCAAAATACCGCAACGGTATTTCCGCAGAAGATCTCGGTCTCGTCAAATCAACACTCCTAAAGAGTAACGCGGGCCGGTTCGAAACGCTGCAACAACTGGGCGGGTTGCTGCTACCGGTAGTTCAATATAATCTGCCTTTTGACTACGTGAAGCAACGTGAAGCCTTCGTACAGAAAATGACGCTTGACCAGCAGAAGGAGCTCTCGCAGAAGTACCTGATGCCGGACAAAATGGTCTATGTCATCGTCGGCGACAAGGCGACGCAGTTTGACAAGTTGAAGGAGCTTGGCCTGGGCGATCCGATTCTTCTGGACAAAGAAGGGAAGCCTGTCGTGATCAAGTAAGCGCATCTTCTTTCTTCCCTTGAGGCGCCCCACAACCCCCGATGCCGTTCATCGGAGCTGTCGGGGCGCTTCTCGTTCTCTCCATCTCCGCTTGCTTCATGCCTTGGCAGGTGGATCTTGAACCGCGGTTCGCATCTTGCCTTTCAACTCCTACAGCCGTAGTTTAAGTGGCCATCTCTGCATTCCAATGATTCCGAGTTGCCATTTTCGTTCATTCATTTCATATCTGAATGGAGCGAACAAGCATATGCGAGAACACAGATTGAAGTCTCCTCGCCGCATTGTCTGCATTTATCTTTTCTTCACCATCATCGCATTTCAGGTTGTGCTTGCCCAATTCAGACCGCGCGCCCGCGATCTCGGCATTCCATTCGATGGAACGCCCGGAACCTTCAATGCCATCACCGATGTCAAAGGAGTGGAAGTCGGATATTCGACGATCATCTCGGGAGAGGGCAAGCTGGCTGTGGGCAAAGGTCCGATAAGGACCGGCGTTACAGTTGTTTTTCCCAAGGGGAAGGAATTTCGTGACCGAGTTTTTGGCGCGTGGTTCACGCTCAACGGAAACGGAGAGATGACCGGCACAACGTGGCTTCAAGAGTCGGGTTTTCTTGTGACACCAATTCTCATCACGAACACTCACAGCGTCGGACTTGTCCGAGATGCAGTCATCGAATGGAACGTGAGGCGGGGAGGAGGAGAAGGATATTCGGGCGATTTCAGCTTGCCGCTCGTGGCCGAAACATATGACGGGTTCCTGAATGATATAAACGGATTCCATGTCACGAAGGAGCACGTCTTTCAGGCACTGGAGAGCGCCAAGTCCGGACTCATAGCCGAGGGGAACGTCGGCGGCGGGACAGGCATGATCGCTCATGGGTTCAAAGGAGGGACAGGTACGTCATCACGAAAACTTGATGAAAAGGCGGGTGGGTACACGATTGGTGTTTTGGTGCAGGCTAACTATGGATCGCGTGACTTGCTTCGGATTGCAGGTGTGCCCGTGGGAAAAGAGATTACCGACCTCAGGCCCGAACGGGGCAAGAAAGACGATGGTGGCGGTTCCATTATTGTTGTCGTTGGCACCGATGCTCCGCTGCTTCCACATCAGCTGAAGCGCGTGGCGACCCGCGTTGCTCTTGGGATCGGAGCGATGGGAGGCAGAGGGGAGGATTCTTCGGGAGATATCTTCATCGCGTTTTCAACAGCAAATCCCGAGGCTGCAAAAACCTCTGGTCTGGCACAGATCACGATGCTGCCAAACGAGTTGATCAACCCCATCTTTCGAGCCACCGAAGAAGCAACCGAGGAAGCAATCGTGAACGCATTGGTGGCAGCGGAAACCATGACCGGGAGAGATGGAAACAAAGCCTATGCGATCCCCCACGACAGGTTGAGAGCAGTGATGAAAAAGTACGGGAGAATTGTCGAGTGAGGCGCCTGATAAAGAACGCATTGTTGGCATTGTCGGAACGAAAGATACCGACGTGGCAGGCACGCAGAGTCCGGGCCGTTGCCTTTCAAGGAAGACTACGCTAGATTTGTATTGCAGCAGCCATTCCCGGTGCGCCGGAGAGACCTCCCACCAAAGTAAAATTGCCTATGTGGCTCTTTCTCAATGATACTTACGTGGAGCGAGAACAAGCGTCGATTTCACCGTTCGATCGCGGGTTCTTGTTCTCTGACGGTGTGTATGAAGCAATTCGCTACTATCCCGAATCCGGGTACTTTCAAACAGAAGCTCACATGCGACGGCTCCAGTATGGCCTGGATCAATTGCAGATCAAAGGGGCTGAGACAGGACGGATAGAGACTGTCATCAAGGACCTGCTAACGAAGAATGATCAGACAGCTGCTCAGGCTCTAGCATACATCCAGGTGACACGCGGCGCTGCCTATCCCAGGCAACATTTCTTTCCTGCTGCATCGACACCTCCCACGCTCTTTGTGACAACAAATCCTTTCAAGCCTCATACCGAGGAGATCCAGACGGGGGTACGTGTACTTTTGGAGAAAGATGTTCGTTGGATGCGCTGCGACATCAAGACGATTGCCCTCCTGCCCAATGTACTCTCCCGGCAGCATGCCGTCGAGCAAAACGCTTGCGAGACTCTTTGGGCGAGGGACGGCTTCATCACTGAGGGGACTCACACAAATTTCTGTGCGGTGAAGAATGGCACGCTTCTGACACCCCCTCGCTCCAATCTTATTCTCTCGGGTATAACCCGGGAAGTAGTTCTCGAAATTTGTCAGAAATTGAATATCCCTTTCCAAGAAGCTTCCATCAAGGAATCGGAAATCCCGGCTCTGGACGAATGCATGATCATCGGAACGACGACGGAGATTACCCCCGTCGTCAAAATTAATAATACCACCATAAAAGGCGGAACACCGGGAGAAATCACAAAAAAGCTGCAAAAGGAATTCTATAGTATTATCTTTAAATAGCTGGCAGCCGGGGGCTGTGCGCCTATTGAGCGATCCAACAGCGAGTTCACAGATTCTCCTGCAGGATGCCGGCTGAAGATTTTGTGTCACCTCCTTTCATCAAACTCTTGAGGTACGCCATGCGCCGCACCATGTCTCTATTCTCCATAAGCTTTTTCGTCAGTGCCATCTTCTTCTTGAGTGGTTCAAATCTCGCTGCTCAGTGCAAGCAGGAGGGGAGCTCGGTCGTTTGTCGCGATGCCCGATTTCAATTCCTCTCACCGACCTCCATCAGAATGGAATTTGCTCCGGGGAGCGATTTCCTGGATGCACCGACTGTCGTCGTTCAGAAACGCGAATTCAAGCCAGTTCAAATCGAGGTGTGGGCGGACAAGGAGTGGCTGGTCGTCAAGACATCGAAGCTCTTCCTCCGTTACAGGGTCAATTCCGGCCGGTTCACAAAAGATAACCTGAGCCTCACCTTCAAGGGGGAGAAGAAGCCTTTCTGGACTCCGGCGGACTCCGATCGGACAAACCTCGGAGGCATTTCCACTTCGCTCGACGGCTTGCGCAAAGATCGCATGCCAGGAGGTGAAAGAGGAATCCTCAGCCGAAGCGGAATCACAGTGCTGGATGACAGCCGTTCGCCGGCGTGGGATCCGTCAACCGAGTGGATTGCACCGCGCAGACAGGTCGGCAACCAGGACTGGTTCTTCTTCTACTATGGCTCCGACTACGCGCAGATGTTGAAGTGGTACATGGAATTATGCGGACCAATCCCGATGATCCCGCGCTACACGCTGGGTGCCTGGATCACGGATCTGAACTATGAGTATCTTCCCGGCACGAAAGTCGTCGATAATTTCAAGTACACAGACAAAGATGTGATGAAAATCGTCGATCGGTTCAGGTCTGAAGGCATTCCCCTGGATGTTCTCGTGCTCGATTTTGCGTGGCACAAATTTGGATGGAAGGGGGGATATGATTGGAGTCCGATCTTCCCTCAGCCGAAAGAGTTCCTCGATTGGGCGCACAAGAGTGGTTTGAAGATTTCCCTGAACGACCACCCGGGATATGGCAAGGAGAGCGTCCTTTCGGATGAGGACAGCCACGCTGCGGCGGTTCGGACGGAGCTGAGATTGCCCGCCCCGGAAAAAGCCACATACAACCTCGATCTCGCGACAGGTTGGAAGTTCAAGACCGATCCTTCGGATGTCGGCATGAAGGAAAAATGGTTTGCCATGGACAAGAAGATTGACGATTGGGCAACGATCCAGGCCGGAAAACCGTGGGAAGAAGAGGGATATCCCGGCTACGATGGTGTGGCGTGGTACCGGCAGACGATATCGCCTCCCGTGAACATGCCGTTCGGAAATCTCTATCTGATCTTCGGCGGAGTCGATGATGAGTACGATCTCTACATCAACGACAGTCTCATTACGCACTTCGGCTCGAAGGGGAACAGCATGTATAACAGCGCCTCTTCGACTGAGGTGAGCGGCCTCATCAGGCGCGGCGAAAACAACGTGATCGCACTCCGTGTCAACGATTGGGGCGGCGATGGAGGGCTCACATTCGCTCCATGGACGATCGCCAACAAACCGCCGGCAAAAGGCATACGTTTCAATCTAGCCAACAAGATGCACGCCCAGGCTTTCATGGATATCCTGCACAATCCTCTGATCGATCAGGGAGTGGACTTCTGGTGGGTTGATGGCGGCTCGGGTGCGGTGGACATGCCCGGACTGAATCCACAGCTCTGGACGAATCGTGTGTTCTATGATTTTACGCAAGATCACACGAAGAAGAGAGGGTTTATCTTCAGTCGGTATGGCGGATTGGGCAGTCACAAGTATCCCGCGTTCTTCACCGGCGATACGTATTCGCAATGGGAAGTGCTCGCCTACCAGGTTCCCTATACCGCAAAAGGTGGAAATGTCCTGACGCCCTATATCACACACGACATCGGTGGGTTTATCGGACCGAATACCAGTTTTGATCTGTACGCTCGCTGGGTGCAGTTCGGTGTCTTCAGCCCGTTCCTGAGATTGCATTCGGCGCACGAAAATCCGGAGGAGGGGAATGTCAGGATGCCATGGACGTACGGCGACAAGGGAATCGCCCTCGCGAAGAAGTTTTTCAATCTACGCTACAATCTGATCCCATATATCTACACGTACTGCCGCGAGGCTACGGATCACGCTCTGCCGATCGTTCGTCCGCTCTATCTTGAATATCCATCGGTCAGCAAGGCGTACAATTATCCGGGCGAGTATATGTTTGGGAAGGAATTTCTCGTTGCTCCGATAGCCGATTCGGCGGCGGAGAAGGAAGTGTACTTACCCCCCGGTGAATGGATCGACTACTTCACGGGGCAGAAATATGCCGGAGACAAGACGATCCGCGAGAAGTATCCGCTTGATCACATGCCTTTGTTTGTGAAGGCGGGATCCATCATCCCGATGCAACCTAATATGGCGTATTCGGATCAGAAGCCGCTCGAGACGATGGTCGTCGATGTATATGCTTCCGACAAGGGATCGTTCTCGCTGTATGAGGATGATGGCAACTCGTTGGAGTACAAGACCGGCAAATCAGCCTGGACCCCGCTAGCGTTCACCAAGGCGGGTGGCAAGACAGAGGTATCCGTCGGTCCAACGAAAGGTGCATACACTGGCCAACCGGCAACGAGAGCGTATGAAGTTCGCGTTCATGGAGTCACAAAGCCGGGTTCAGTGACTGTGAACAACAAGAAGGTGGAGATGGGTACAGGCAAAGAAGCGTGGTCGTGGGACAAGGATAAATCTGTTGTGACCGTCACGGTTGAAGCAAGGAAGCTTCGGGAAACCGTGAAGGTGGTGCTGCAGTAATTGCCGCCTTCCCATCAGACTCGTGAACAGCACGCCGCCCGACCCTTTGGCCGGGCGGTGGCGTATCTGTCAGAAGAATTACTCAGAGGTTACCAGAACAGAAAGCCCCCGATCATTGGGGGCTTTCTGGTTTTTGCAGGTAGGGTTGAACGCTGCCGCGGCAAATGGACGCTCACTACTTCTTTTCCCATTCCTCTCGTGTCAGGAGCAGGATCGGTTTTGACCCTTTCGCTGCAAGCTGAGAGTTGACGTCTTTGAGCTGTTTGTCGCACCATGCCTTGAACTCGCCCGAAAGGTCCGCCAGCTCGTGAATAAGGGCATCCGCCCGCTCGACCTGCGTCTGTGATGGTTTGCCGTCATAGCCATTAACGGAGCCATAGAGATTCGAAGCAAACTCGCGCAGCCGCTCTTCCCCTGTGATCATTCCGCCTTCTTTTGTAGCGACGATCTTTTTCCTGAATCCATCCGCTTCCTCTGACAGTGACCGCAATCGGGTTGTGAGAGGATCCCCAGATGCCAGTTTCGCCGCACGCTCCTCGAGCGACGATCGCACACCATTGATCTGATCGACGGTGAAGGTCATGTCTTCCAGCAATCCGAATACCTTCATCAGAAGGGCCGAACGCTCCTTACGGTCTTCCATCGTATGAATCGCGCGTGGGTCACCTATCACGGTTAGCTGAGTCGTGTAGACGTTTTTGTCCTTTGTTAGCTTGATGGTGTAGGTACCTGGGAGGACGCGCGGACCGTAGGCGGCGGCGAAGACACCTGTTGCTCCCGATGGGACTCTCGGTGGTTTCGTTCGCATCGACCACGTCGCTCGGTTCAGGCCCCGGCGTTTGCTGCTTTGGATCGTTCCAAGGGATTTGCCCGCGGCGTCGAAGACCTCCATCTTCAGATCACCGAAAATGTGGCGCTTCTTCTGGTAGTAGGTGATCACTGCATCATCTGTCGGATTGGGCCCGGTGAACGCAGCGTCGCCATTGACCCATCCGCCACCGGCTGGAAGAGCCTGGACAACAGGATTGGAAGGGATGAAAGCAATTTCCTTGTTGAGGATTTCCGGCGTCAGGGTGCGGAGAGGAGAGATATCGTCAACGATCCAGATACCGCGGCCGTGAGTCGCGATGATGAGATCGTTGTCCCGAGGATGAACCACCAGATCGCGGACTGCAACGTTCGGGAGGTCGCCTCCTTTGTACTGTGCCCACTGCGCGCCTCCATCGAGGGTGATCCAGAGGCCCAGTTCGGTTCCCAGGAAGAGCAGGTTCTTGCTCACGAGATCTTCCTTGATAACATGCGCGTAACCTTTGACCGGTCCCGCGTCCGGGGAAACGATTGGGAGCCACGATTTACCGAAATCAGTGGTCTTGTATACATAAGGGCGCATGTTGCCAACCATATGATAATCAACGGTGACGTATGCAGTTCCCTCATCGAAATGCCCGGCCTCAATGGAAGAGATCCAGGCGGTTTTCGGCAGGTCCTTGATATTGCTGGCCTCGTTTTCCCATGTCTTTCCACCGTCCCGCGTGACTTGTATGTTGCCGTCATCTGTGCCGACCCAAATGAGGTTCGGATTTCTCGGAGATTCGGTGATTGCGTAGATCGATGTATGCATCTCGGCCGCGGAATTGTCAATCGTAACTCCACCCGATTGCTCCTGCTTCTGCTTCTCCGGGTCGTTCGTCGTCAGGTCGGGTGAAATCCTGTCCCACGTCTGGCCGCGATCGCCGGAACGGAAAAGAAATTGTGCACCGATGTAGACAGTCCCTTTTTGAGTGGGGCTCACGTGGATCGGTGTATTCCAGTTGAATCGCAGCTTTCCCTCTTTGTACTGTGGAAGTGGTTGGATATCACGTGACTCATGCGTCTTACGATTGACGCGTCCGATGGTGCCTCCTTGAGCTTCGGCGTAGATATAGTCCGGGTCTGATGGGTCCGCAAACATCCAGAACCCGTCGCCCCCGTACATGTTTTCCCATTGATAATTCGTGATACCACCGGGGTATTGTGACGAACCGACCCAGGAGCTGTTGTCCTGCAATCCGCCATAGACGTGATAAGGTCGATCCATATCGACGCTGACGTGATAGAACTGCGACACGGGGAGATTATCCCCCTTCCACCACTTGTT
>Ga0187870_1002053_pt1 | contig 17218 bp, 13 predicted proteins | sample June2016WEW_13_1_3_FD_132974 | JGI IMG/M metagenome (GOLD analysis project Ga0187870, IMG submission 132974) | Peatland microbial communities from SPRUCE experiment site at the Marcell Experimental Forest, Minnesota, USA - June2016WEW_13_150 | ecosystem: Environmental > Terrestrial > Soil >... | reverse complement strand
GCTCGGCCCCGCCGCGAGTATTATTCTCCGATGAAGCAGCAGCCCTTCGACCCGGGCATCACCCAGAGCTACGACGGCGGTGTCCGCAGGATCGTCAATCGCGATGGCTCGTTCAACGTGCGCCGCCACGGCCGCCGGCTTCAGGACTTCCATCTCTACCAGTTCCTCATCCAGCTCTCGTGGCCGACCTTCTTCACGGTGGTCCTTGCGGCGTTCCTCGCCCTCACCCTCGCTTTCACGGCGCTGTACTTCGCGGCGGGCATCGGCGGGCTCCAGGGGATTCCCGAGGGGACTCCTGCCCGGACCTTCCTGCAGGTCTTCTTTTTCAGCGTGCAGACGCTCACCACGGTGGGATATGGAATCATTGCGCCGCGGGGCATCGGGTCGAACGTCGTGGCGAGCATCGAGGCGATGATGGGAGTGCTGGGCTTCGCGTTCAGTGCGGGACTGCTCTACGGGCGGTTCTCCCGTCCGAACGCGCGGATGCTCTTCAGCACTCATGCGATCGTCGCTCCCTACCAGGGAGGCACGAGCCTGCAGTTCCGCATCGCCAACCAGCGCGCGAATGCGCTCGTGGACATCGAGGCTACCGTGGTCCTGATGACCGTGGAAGGAACGGGTCGTGAAGCCCGGCGAGTCTATGCGAAGCTGGAGCTGGAACGATCGGCCATTTTCTTTCTCCCGCTCAGCTGGACCGTCGTCCATCCCATCGATCCGTCCAGCCCGTTGGCAGGCAAGTCTGCCGAGAATCTGGCCTCCCAGGCCGCGGAGATCATGGTCCTGCTGCGAGGATTCGACGACACCTTCAGCCAGGTGGTGAACGCACGTTTCTCCTATCGATTCGACGAGATCCTCTGGGGATACAGGTTTACCCCCGCGTTTCATAACGACGAGAACGGGCACCTCGTCCTGGACCTGGCAAAGATGGACGACGTGATCAAGGTGTGATACGGTTGCGGGCTGATGCAGCCTGCTCCGTCACGGATCCTCCGCGTATTCCTTCTCTTCCTCCTTGTCCTCGGTCCGGTTGTCAGCGCTCCCGCGCAATTGTCCGTCAGCCTGCTGCCGGACAGCGTTTCAGCAGCCGGTGGAGCTCTCCTTGCCGCGGCGAGCCTGGGGCTGCACGCCTCGACCCAGGAAATGCCGGTGGACATCGATCAGGTCAATGGGTTCGACCGGGCGGCGATGTTCGGCTATTCCCGGGGGCTGGACCTGGCGAGCGATTTCGTGCAGTACGCCGCCGCTGCGCTGCCTCTCGCCCTTGCCTTCGGGATCAGCCAGGACCAGGCTTTCGCCGCGGGAGTCATCTATTTCGAGGTCATGTCCCGCGCGTTTTTCGCGAAGAACACGCTGAAGTACCTCTTCCCCAGGGTCCGGCCGTGGGTCTACCTCGCGCCCGTCACGGGTTCTGTCCCCGAGGTCTGGGAAGGCAACGACTCCTTTCCCTCGGGCCACGCCACGATGGCCTTCGCTGCCGCGGCGTTCGGAGTCACGGTGGCTGCGCTCGATCTCCCCTCCGGCTCTCCCTGGTTCCTTCCCTTTGCCGCGACGGAGGTGAGCCTGGCGGTGCTCACCGCATCGTTTCGAGTTTTCTCCGGGACGCATTTCATGACCGACGTGATTGCCGGGGCGGCTCTCGGCACCGCAATCGGCATCGCCCTGCCGCTGATCCACTCCACCTGGACCGGCGGCAGCATCGGCAAGTCCGTTGCGACAATTCGATTCGAAGTTCCCATCCTGGCATTCGCATTGTAGACCGCTCAAAGGCGACACGATATGGCGGGGAAGCAGACTATCCTTGGCGATGCCGTCCGCAATCTTCCGTGGGAGGAGAAGCCGAAGGGCAGCACGGATGTTCTCTGGCGCCACTCCGGCAACCCGATCATCCCACGCTACCCCTTCCCCGGTGCCCAGGGCGTGTACAATAGCGCGGCCATCGCCTGGAAGGACGCGTTTCTCGGCGTCATGCGCGTCGAGCACAGGGACAGCATGCCCCGGCTTCACCTCGCCCGCAGCAGGGACGGCATCCACTGGGACATCGAGCGCGAGGAGATCCGCATGACCGGGACGGATCCCGATATCTCCCGACCGGCCTACACCTACGATCCCCGTGTCTGCCGCATCGACGACGACTACTATGTCACCTGGTGCAACGACTACCACGGCCCGACCATCGGCATCGCGCGCACGCGCGATTTCCAGACCTTCGAGCAGCTCGAAAACGCCTTCCTTCCCTACAACCGCAACGGGGTCCTCTTCCCCCGGAAGCTCAAGGGCATGTACCTCATGCTGAGCAGGCCGAGCGACAACGGGCACACGCCCTTCGGCGATATCTACGTGAGCGAGAGCCCCGACCTCGTGCATTGGGGGAGGCACCGCTGGGTGATGGGACGGGGAGGGCAGTGGTGGCAGTCGACCAAGATCGGGGCGGGCCCCATCCCGATCGAGACGACCGAGGGATGGCTGCTCTTCTACCACGGGGTGATCACGAACTGCAACGGTTTCGTGTACAGCATGGGCGCCGCGCTGCTGGATCGCGATAATCCCGCGCGGGTGCTCTACCGGACGAACGAGTATCTGCTCGCGCCGGCCATGGATTACGAGACGGTCGGGTTCGTGCCGAACGTCTGCTTCCCCTGCGCCGCCATCTCCGACGCGCCCAGCGGGCGGATCGCCCTGTATTACGGCGCCGCGGATACGTACACGGCGCTCTGCTTCTGCCAGGTCGACGAGGTGCTGGATTTCCTCAAGGGCCACTCCACGGTGTTCTGAGAGGCAGTCACACCGCTTGAGCGCGCCTCCCGTTTTCTCCGTGCTTTCTCACGGCAGAATGACGGTGCGAATTCCCGCCGAGTATTTCTCCAGCCCGTCCAACGCGCCGTTGATTGCCGCCGCATCCAGGGGGATCGAGCGCGTGACCACTCGTGACGTGTCCAATATTCCGCGCCGAGCCATCTCGATGACCGTGGGAAGCTCGGACAGAAGGTGGTCGTTTGACCCCATGACCTGCGCTTCCCCGCCGAGCACCTCGCGGTACGTGTCCAGGGTGAGCGGCTCGCTCGTGATGCCCACCAGCACGGCCCTGCCGAGAGGGGCAAGACATTTCACCGCCTGGTGCATAGTGCGTGAGCTGCCGACCAGCTCGACGGCCACGTCCGCTCCCCTGCCTCCCGTAAGCTTCCGTATCTCCTCCACCGGATCCACTTTCCGCGCATTGACGGCAATTGCGCCGAACCGGGAAGCAAAGTCGAGGCTTTCCTCCCGGATGTCGACCGCGAAAACCGTGAGGGCCCCGGATGCCCGGGCGAGCTGAACCGCCGACATGCCCAGGCCGCCCACGCCGATGATTGCCGCCGTCTCTCCCGCGTGCAGGCCTGACTTGCGAAGAGCGTGGTATGCAGTTGCCGAGGCGCACATCAGCGTGGCGCCCTGCTCAAAAGGGATCTCCTGCGGCAGGCGAAGGGCATTCCTGGCGGGGACCGCGATGTACTCCGCGAATCCGCCGTCAGTGTAGTGGCCGATCATCAATCCCGTCGGGCAGAACTGCTCGTTGCCCGATGCGCACGACACGCAGTCCCCGCAGGTGATGTTGTAGTGGAGACACACACGGTCTCCGGGCTCCAGGTCCTTCACGGAGGTTCCGACCTTTTCCACGATGCCGGCGACTTCGTGTCCGAGGGTCATCGGCAGAGGCCGAACGGGGGAGGTGCCTGCCCGGTAGTGCACGTCGGAGCGGCAGATACCGGCCGCCTTCACGCGCACCAGCACGTCCCGTTCTCCCACCTCGGGCGTCGGGATCTCCTGCATCTCGAGGGGAGACCCGACCTTCACCAGCCGCACAGCTTTCATGGCGTCACTCGGCCAGGGAACCCATGGGGTCCCACGCGGGGAGCACGATGGGAGCTTGGTCCAGGGCCGCGCGGAGCAGCGCGGGCAGCCTGCTCTTCCGCGCCGCAATCTCGAACATGTGCTCGTCGAACCAGGAGTCGTTCATGACGTAGAACCCCTTGCCCTCGCCCTTTTCTCCCCAGCTGTTTTCCACGCGCCACTTCTTCGGCTTTCCCTTCTCCTCGTCCACGCCCGTGAAGAGCATCGCGTGATTCATGGCCGTGCGCTTGAACAGGAGCCGATCCTCCTTGGACGGGAGCTCCAGCGGGGCCCCGTAGAGGTTTTCGAAGTCGAACATCCGCGCATCCCACACGGAGAGATCCCGGTGCATCATCTTGCTGCAGTCGCAGCCGAACCAGACCGGCTCTCCTGCCCTCAACGTCTTCATCGCGATTTCCTTCATGGTGGCGATGTCGACGTTCAGGTAAGTGACGATCCCACCCCCCACGACATTCCCCAGATACTCCACCGTGAACGTTTTTCCGACAGGGCTCGACCTGCGCGGGTCGTGCACGAGGCACACGTAGTCCTGCAGGGGCAGCGTCACATATTCCTTATAGAAGGATTTCGGTGTCATGCCCTTCTTTCGATGGAACTTCTTTTTGTCGTCCGTCCACTGCCAGTCGAAGCGCTCGGGAGGGTTTCCCAGGTGCACGCGGAGGATCGCGTACACGTCGGCCAGGGTCTTTTCCTTGGCCTTCCGGATGTCCAGGGCCGGATGCGACGACCGGGTCAAGTCGCGCAGGGCCTTTGCCCCGACGCGCAGCCGGCCCACCAGCGCGAAGTTCATGCTCCCGGTCGCGGATGAGCTCAGGGTTTCCGGCATCGCCGCCTTGGGCACGAGGCCGTATTTCAGAGCGATGTTCACGAACATGTTCCACTGGCCGCCGTCGTTTACGCAGTTGCCGATGATCGTGACAACCGTGCGGTCGTCGATGTCACGGTCCGCGGTCTCGATCATCGCCTCCAGGAAGTAGTTGGCCTTCTCCAGCTTGTCCCAGAACATGAGCCAGTTCTGGCTGAACTCGAAGCTCTTCAGCTTGAGCTTCTTCACCTGGCCCGCGCGCAGGAGGTTCGTGCCCGCGAAAAGCCAGCACCGTCCCGAGCTCTTCTGGTCCGTCGGGGTCCAGTCATCGAGGCGGATGGAGAAGTTGCGGTCGATGGACATCGCGATCTTCTGGTTCAGGGCGAGCTTCGCCGCATCGGATTCGGCCATCGCGTTCTGCCGCACCGTGTTCAGCGGCTCTTCCTCGAACCGACGCGCCTGCTCCTCGACGAACCGACGCGTGACTGCCGTGTCTGTCATTCATTTCCTCCGTGGGCCGTGGGGAGTGTAGGAGCCGTGCGCATCCCGGTCAAGACAAACACACGACGCGGGAGAGCGCTTCGGAGTATCTTTCCTGCATGAAGGGCCGCGGCACACTCACGCAAATCCTCGCCGCTACAGGACTCGTCCTGGTCTGCGCGCTTGCCGCGGCGAGTGTCGTGCTCCGCGCCTGGCCTCGGGGCGGGCCGGCTGCGGCTGCCCGGCGCCGGTCCCCAGGCGCGCCCGTTGCCGCGGCACCGCTGCCCATCGCCAGAGTCCGCGGCGTACTCACGCCCTGGCACGTGGGGATCCAGTCCGGGCATTGGCAGATCGACCAGCTTCCCGACGAGCAGTACAGGCTGCGCGCGGACACTGGTGGGCAGTGGCGCTCTTTTACTGAGGCAGCGGTGAACAAGGAAATCGCGGGCCGCGTGGTGCGCCAGCTCCAGGACGCCGGGGTCATGGCCGACCTGCTGCCGGCCACGGTCCCCCCGGCGTACGACGCGGATGCGTTTGTCGCCATCCACGCCGATGACGGCGGCGGAACGGACACCAGCGGGTGGAAGATCGCAACGCCGTGGCGCTCGTCGGAGGCCTCCCGCAGGCTCCGCGACGACACTGCCCGCGCGTACAGCCAGGTCACGGGCCTGCCGGAGGACCGATACGGCGTCTCGTACAATATGCGCGGCTACTATGCCTTCAGCTGGACCCGTTTCGAGCACGCCGTGGCGCCGACGACGCCGGCTGCCATCATCGAGACAGGCTTTCTTACTTCCGCGGCGGATCGCCTTCTCATCGTCGACGATCCCGAGCGTGCCGCCCGCGGCATCAGCATGGGAATCATCGCGTTCCTCGGGGATCTCTCCCGGCTTCCCTCCGAGGCGCTGGTCCCGCTCGCGTATCCTCCGATGGAGGTGGCCGTCGATAACTCGGCGCTTCGGTATTTCCCGGAACCCGATGAGAGAATCAGGACCTGGCTTCCCGCGGGCACGCGCGTGCGGCCTGTCGACCAGGAGAACGGGTGGACCGAGCTGGTGGTCTGGAGAAACTTCAGGGTCTTCGGCTGGATGAGGGACTCCGAACTGCAGGTGCCCCCTTATGCCGATGCCCCCCCGTAGCGCCGAAGGCCTGCCCGCCAGAACAGACGGGCCGCGGTGAAGAGGGCCGCGGCAAACACCCACGATCCGGCGAGAACCTGCCATGTCAGGCGCCCCGCCAGCGCCTGCGCAGGGAGCGTCACGGCAAATGCCACGGGGACGATGAAGGTCAGGGCAAAGCGCAGCCACCCGGGGTAAATGCTCACCGGCCATCGCCCCGCCTCGTACATGCTCTGGAAGACCATGAGGATGTTCTCCACGCGCACCAGCCAGAACGCGGAGGTGGCGAGGATCATCCAGAAGCTGTAGACGATCACTCCCCCGGCGATCAGCGCAGCGGCGAAGCCCGCCGCCTGCGGCGCTCCCACGCGGGCGCCGAGCCGGACCAGGGCGAACGCGAGCACGCCAATGCCGAGGCCCACGTCGGTCAGTTTCCAGATCTCCACCCTCTGGATGCTGGAGAGGAGCTGCGCATCCTCGGGTTTCACCAGGGTGAAATCGAGCGTACCGTCCCGCACCGACTCGATGAGCTGCTCGAGGCTGGGCTGGATCATCAGGCGGATCGCGCCCCCGACAAGGAAGAACACGCCGACGAGCGCCAGGACCTGGTCCGGCGTCCAACCGCCAAGCGTGGAAGTGTAGGAGAAAACGACGGCGAGCCCGGCGATGGCCGTGCCGAGCTCCAGGAGGGATTCGAAGAGCTGGGCGAAGAAGTTCGCTCGGTAGGCAAGCTCGCCCATCACGCCGACCCTGAAGAACGTCCAGAGGAGCCGAAGGTACCTCATGCGCCGCACCCGATGCGCTTCATGCGCCCACCGCCGAGTAGACGCTCACACCTGCGCGCCAGACCAGCCGCAGGAGGAGGAGACACAGCACGATCCATCCCGCCTGCACGCACAGCCCCGTGAGCGTATCGGTCCAGCCCACCCGGCCGAGGAGGAGCTCGACCGGGAAGCTCGTGGTCCAGCGGAACGGAAGGATCGTGGCGGCGAGCCGCAGCGGCGCCGGCAGGAGTGAGAGCGGGGCCATCTGGCCGGACAGGAACAGTGCGGCGATGAAGTACACCTGGTTGATCGCGCCCACGCGCGTCGTCCAGAAGGCGGCAAGGGCGAGCGTCCATTCCATGAGGAAGCGCACGCCGAAAGCCAGGAGGAGCGCCGGCAGGAAGGCCGCCGCCGCCCATGCCTCAACGTGGAAGACGGGCCGGAAGATCATCGCAAGGATCGCGGCAGCCGCCAGGATGAGCGGGAACGTGATGATTTTGGAGGAGATGTTGTCCGCGAGATCCGAATGGATGGGATGCACCGGCCTCAGCAGCGCGAAGGAAAGGGAGCCGTGCCGAACGCGGTATTCGAACTCGAACATGATCCAGGTGTAGGTGACGTGGTTGACGAGCATCAGGACGATGAAATAGGCGGCGAACTCTGCGGCACCGTAGCCCCCCACGCTTCCGCCGCTGGACCGGGACACCGTTGTCCACACCACGAGGTACACCAGGGGGTCCAGCACGTGGCTGATCAGCCAGATCACGAGGGAAGCGCGGTACTGCAGCATCATGGCGAGGGACGTCTTGAACTGCTGGGCATACAGCCCCGGGAGGCCGCTCACGCCCCCTTTCGCACCATCCATCATCACACGGTCCCGCTCACGCCAGGTCTTTCATGCCGTCCCCTGGGCGAACACCCGCTCGATCACCTCTTCGATGGGCGGGTCCTCCACCGTGAGGTCCACGACGGGAAGGTCGGCGAGCAGCCGCTCCGTGACGCGCGCGGTCAGGTCTTTCGCGACCCGCAGCGTGGCCAGTCCTTCCTCGCATGAAACCACTTCACCGTAGGCGGAGAGATCGGCGGTGCAGTCCTGCAGCCGCACGACGATCGTCTTGTGAGCAGTGAAGCGCTGAACGAGCGCGGCCAGCTCCCCGTCGAAGAGGAGCCGACCGTGATGGATGACGAGCACCCGGCGGCACAGCGCCTCCACATCCGCCATGTAATGGCTGGTGAGGAGGACGGTGGCCCCGAAGCGCAGGTTGTACTCAGTGAGGAAGGCCCGGATCCTCCGCTGCATGGTGACGTCCAGCCCGATTGTGGGCTCGTCCAGGAAGACCACCCGCGGCCGGTGCAGGAGCGCGGCGGCGATCTCGCACTTCATGCGCTCCCCCAGGGAGAGGTTCCGCACGGGCTTGCCCAGGAGCGGCCCCAGCTCCAGGAGGGACGTCAGCTCCTCCAGCGTGCGCCGGAACTCGAGCCGCGGGATGCGATAGATGGCCCTGTTCAACTCGAAGGAATCCGCGGCGGGGATGTCCCAGACAAGCTGGTTTCGCTGGCCCATGACGAGCGTGATCTGCCGCAGGAAAGCCTTCTCGCGCCGGTACGGGGCATGTCCCAGGACGGAGAGATCTCCCGCGCTGGGATGCAGGAGGCCGGAGAGCATCTTCAGAGTCGTGGTCTTGCCCGCTCCGTTGGGTCCGAGGAACCCGACCACCTCGCCCGGGGACAGGCTGAAGGAAATGCCATCCACGGCGGCGATCTCACTCGTGCGTCGACGCACCAGGCTGCGCAGCGCGGCCGCCGCGCCGGCCTCCCGCTCGCTCACGACATACGTTTTTCGAAGGTCACGAACCCGGATGGCGGCCGCATCGTCCACGACGTGATCATACGCATTGACAGCGGCGGTTTCAATTTGCGATTATCGGCCCTCCGGTTCTTGACTCTCCTCCCGGGTGGCTCGTAATCTTGATCCCGCAAGATGCGCGCAGCGGTGTTCTCAGGCCCCGGGCAGCCCCTCACCGTGACCGAGGTGCCGGCGCCTTCCGCTGGCCCGGGGCAGCTCCTGCTCCGGGTGAAGGCCTGCGGTGTCTGCAGGACCGACCTCCACATCGTGGACGGCGAGCTTCCCGATCCCCGGCTGCCCCTCATCCCGGGCCACCAGATCGTCGGCGTCGTCGAAAAGGCGGGGCCGGGCTCCGGAGGGTTTGCACCGGGTGACCGGGTCGGGGTGCCGTGGCTCGGCTTCTCCTGCGGCACCTGCGTGTACTGCGCAAGCGGCCGTGAGAACCTCTGCGAGCGTGCACGATTCACCGGGTACCATTTTGACGGCGGTTTTGCGGAGCTGGCAGCCGCCGATGCGCGTTTCTGCTTCCCCCTGCCGGCGGACTTTCCCGACCTGCAGGCCGCGCCCCTCCTCTGCGCGGGCCTGATCGGCTTCCGCGCGCTTCGCATGACGGGCGATGCGGCCAGGATCGGCTTCTACGGTTTCGGTTCGGCCGCGCACATCCTCGTCCAGGTGGCCCGGTTCCAGCACAGGGAAGTCTTCGCTTTCGTGCGGCCGGGTGACCGCGCCGCGCGGGAGTTCGCGCTTCGGCTCGGAGCAGGCTGGGCGGGGGACTCCACGACACCGCCGCCGCGGCCCCTGGATGCCGCGATCATCTTCGCTCCTGACGGAGCCCTGGTCCCCCTCGCGCTCGCGGCGGTGGCCCGGGGCGGCACAGTCGTCTGCGCCGGGATACACATGAGCGACATCCCCTCTTTTCCGTATCGAGCCTTGTGGGAGGAACGGTCGATCCGATCCGTGGCCAACCTCACGCGGCAGGATGCCCGCGAGTTCCTTTCTCTCGCGCCCCGTGTACCGGTGCGGACAGAGGTCGAAGTCTACCCGCTGGCTGAAGTGAACAAAGCGCTCGCCCGGCTCCGCTCGGGTGAGGTCAGCGGGTCTGTCGTGATCGATCCGCAGCGCTGAGCGCGGTGACTTGACGATGCGTACCGCGGTGATGGATGTTCTCTCCATGATGAAAACACGAACTCTTGGCAGGACGGGAATCACCGTCTCGGCGATCGGCCTCGGGTGCATGGGAATGTCCGAGTACTACGGGCCGTCCGACGACGAATCGTCGATCGCGCTCCTCCGCCGTGCGGTCGACCTGGGGATCACCTTCTTCGATACCGCCGACATGTACGGGGTCGGCCACAACGAGATGCTCCTGGCGCAGGCCTTCCGCGGCGCGCTGAGGGACAGGGTGACCATCGCGACGAAGTTCGCGAACATGCGGCGCATCGACGGCGCCTACCTCGGCGTGTGCGGCAGGCCCGAGTACGTGAAGTCTGCCTGCGAGATGAGCCTGAAGCGCCTGGGCGTGAAGCACATCGACCTGTACTACCAGCACCGGGTGGATCCCGAGGTCCCCATCGAGGAGACGGTCGGTGCCATGGCGGAGCTGGTGAGCGAGGGCAAGGTGAGGTTCCTCGGCCTGTCCGAGGCGGGGGCGAAGACCATCCGTCGGGCGCACTCCGTTCACCCCATCACCGCTCTTCAGACCGAGTATTCTCTCTGGACGCGGGACGCGGAGGGGGAGATCCTCGACGCCTGCCGGGAGCTCGGCATCAGCTTCGTCGCCTACAGCCCCCTGGGCCGCGGCTTCCTCACCGGCGCATTCAAGCATCCGCACCAGTTCGCGAGAGGAGATTTTCGATCGATGAATCCCCGGATGAAGGCCGGCAATTTCGAACGGAACCGCCCCCTTGTGGACAAGGTCGAAGACATGGCGGAGAAGAAGGGATGCACGGCGGCCCAGCTCGCCCTTGCGTGGGTGCTGGCGAGGGGTGACGACGTGATCCCGATTCCCGGGACCCGACAGGAGAAGTACTTGAAGGAGAACATCGCGGCAACCGAGCTGTCCCTCTCGAAGGCGGAGCTCGAAGAGCTCGGCAGCCTCGTCGTGCCATCGAAAGTCGCGGGGACACGCTACGACGAGACCGGCATGAAGCGCCTGGGGATCTGATCGCCCGCTCTTGGAGGCCACCATGCCGCACAGCTTCAAAGTGAAGGTCTATTACGAAGACACGGATGCCGGCGGCGTCGTGTACTACGCCAACTATCTCAGGTTCATGGAAAGGGCCAGGACCGAGTACCTCGCAGAGCTGGGTGTCAGCGTTTCAGAGCTGCATGACCAGGGCAGGTTCCTCGTGGTGGCCCACGTGGACATCAGCTACCGGCATCCTGCCCGGCTCGGAGAAAACCTGGAGGTCACGACCGAGGTGGAAGATGCCGGGATCATGAAGGTCGCCCTCCGGCAGCGGGTGCTGAAGGCGGGCTCCGTCCTCGTCGATGCGCTGGTCACTTTCGCCTGTGTCGACCGGGAGGGAAAGCCGCAGCGTCTTCCCCCCGTATTCAGCCCCACTCGCGTGCCTTGATCGTGCCTTCATGCGCCCGCGGGAGGGCCACACCTCGAAGAGCTCACCGACAGTGGAGACGTCGGGGATGAGCTGCAGCCTCGGCCAGTTCGATTGCTTCGACAGTTCCTTCATGGCCGGCCTGGGGAATCATAAGTGTACGGGTCGACGATGATGGCTATTTCCACTACTTTCGTACGGACAATCCCAATGTCGAGAATGGCGGTGGTCCGTACGTTGGGGAGACCGCATTCCTGGCGCTGCGGGTGGGAACGCGGTCATACAAACGGATCAAGAACATCCTGGACTTGGGGCTGGAGGAAGACCGCCAGCCCCAGCTGGACCTCCAACCAGTGCGAACGCCTCTTCACGGCCGAAATAGGTCGCCGATACACTAGAGAGGATCCGCGGTTCCGCAAACTTTTCAGCCAAGGCCTGGAGTCGGGTATGTGGAGCGGGTTCAGGAGGGTGAAACACATGAAGAAGCTGTCAGGAGAAGAAGATGTTGAATAGTCTGAGAGAAAGCGGCCGGCTCAGATTGACCGTATTCCTGTTCGCCATCTCCATTTACTGCGTCATGCTCTCTGCGTTCAGGCTCTTCTATACGCGCACGCACGGATACCTGTTCCTCAACTGGAATCTCTTTCTAGCTTTCCTGCCTTGGCTGCTGACAAGTCTGGCCATACTCAGGAAAGTGAAAAGTAGGATTGCCATCCTCGTCATCATGGCGGTGTGGCTCGTGTTCTTTCCCAATTGCCTCTACATTCTGACCGATCTCATTCACCTGCGCGAGATCGAGTATGCCCCCTTATGGCTGGACCTCATCATCGTGCTCTCATTTGCCTGGGCGGGTCTCTGCTACGGCTTTATTAGTCTCATGGACATCGAGTACTTCCTGAAAGAAAGATTCCGCGCGGGCTCGAAGACGGTCGCCTTCCTTTCCATATGTTTGATCTACATGGCTGCTTTCGGCATCTACATTGGCAGGTTCTGGAGATGGAACAGCTGGGACCTTCTGGGAAACCCAGCGGAGCTCATGCATGAAACATTTGATCGTTTCACCGATGGGGGGAACTACTACCGTGTATTTGGGTTTACAATTCTCATGGGAACCTTATTGAACTTCATGTATGTTCCCATCAGGAATATGAGGCGGAAGTCCGCGGCTTGAGGACCGAGAAACTGCCCTTGGCAAACGGATGAAAAGATCGCCGAGGACCTCATCACCATGCGAAAGGCGTAAAAACTGGTATTCCGCTAAAGTAAGAGAAGGGGACGGCCCCAGGGGTAAAAGTATACGGCAGACCCTCCGCGGATCGCGCCTTGCCCCGCCACGGAGGTCGTTTTCCTGAGGGAGGTCAATCATGGTGTTTCCAGGTTCAGTGGTCTTGGAGGCTTGGAGAAGAAGCGGGGGACAATGTGAACGCAATCGAACTTCTCATGGGCACATTTGGCGCTGCCCAACAAAATTGAGCTGGGCAGCGCGCGGCAGCGAGGGCACAGGCGCTTGGGAGGCGCATCATATCAATTCGAATGGGCTAGATACCATCTCAAACTGTGAGATCCTTTGTCAGTCCTGCCATAAAGCGACCCGCAGTTACGGCGGACAGCCGGGGGCGCAGTGCTGACGGTGAGTGGTGACACTCCCTGAAGCTTCCGACGCGGGGGTAGGAGTATACGGCAGACCCCGTATCTGTCTAATGTCAAAGTGGTCTTCCGGCCTTTCTTCAGTTCTATCGTCATCCTGCCCGGCTCGGAGAAAACCTGCAGGTCACGACCGAGGTGGAAGATGCCGGGAGGTGAGCCCGGCAGGGAGCGCAAAGAAATCCGTAATCGAAGAGGACGCGGGAGAGAGGCAATGATTGAAAATGACTACGGACGAGACTCCTCTGCTCCCAGGAGACGGTGCCGGACAGCATAAATAGCGGCCTCCGTTCGGTTGGCGGTCCCCGTCTTTTCCAGGATCTTTTGAACATGATTTGCCACGGTGTACGGGCTGATGAAGAGCCTGTCGCCTATCAGGGCGTTGCTCAGCCCCTCCGCGAGAAGGCGCAGGACTTCGACCTCCCGTTCGCTCAGGGAATCGGGATATACGGGAGGGACAGACTTGTGTTGGAGAAGCCGCTTCTGCAGTTCGGCTGTGCTTTCGAGGAGGCGGGGAAGCCCGCAACGCCGCGCGATCACTTCCGCGTCCTGACAGAGGGTCACGGCACGCGCAGCATCCCGGATGTCTTCGCTCCCGAGGAGCATCTGTGCATAGTCCCGGCTCGTGTACGCCAGCTCGAGCGTCAGTCCTCGGTCGCGGCAGAAAGTGAGAGCCGCACTGAAGTGATCACGCGCACGCACGTGATCGCCCATCGTGTGCGCAAGCAGGGCCAGGAGATGATCCGCCGCGATGCCCTGGTATGGACAGATGACCAGCCCGCGGAACGGGAGCAGCTCCGCGTAATGCTTTCTCACGGCCTCGCCATCCCGGCGTATGACAGCAATGAGCCCAAGGCCTGCGTGGATATGCACGACATCGCCCTTCCGAAGACCGCCTTTCAGAAGGAGAGTTCGCGCAGCGCTCTCCGCGCCTTCGAGCCGCATCTGCTCGCCGGTACACCACGAAATCAGGGAAACTAGCACCACCAGCCAACCCTCCCAGTGGAAAGGCAGGTCGGCCAGATGGGCCTCTTCTTCCACCTTCTGGAGGAATTGAGCCCCATGCGCCGTGTCCCCCTGCTCGAAGTCCAGGAGGGCCCTGTCCGCAAGGTTCCAGGTGAAGAAAGGTACCCGTCCAAGCGCGAGTGCTTTCTCATTGATCTCGCGGGCGGCCGCCAACTCTCCCCTTTGCCGCTGTACCGCAAGTCGGAGATTCGAGATTACTGACGTCCACAAGCGGATGTGCACGCGTTCCCCAAAGGCGTGCAGGAGATGAGCCTGCTTCTCAGCATCCGCCAATCGGCCCAGGCCGAGCAGGGATTGAACATCGCTTGCCAGCGACATCCCCTCGATCCAGACGTCTTCGTCTTCCCGAGCAAGCCGGAAGGCCTCCTGCTCCAATCTGTGCGCTTCATCGAAGTGCAGCTCATCGCATTCTATGCGTCCACGGTTTACGAGAGCGGTCTTTTCCTGCGAGCGATCCCCGGCTTCCTTCGCGGAGCGCAGCGCGCGATCGAACAGGGAGGCTGCTTTCTGATAGTCGCCTGTGTCATGATAGACAGCGAGCCCATATTTCCCGCCGAGCGCTTCTGCGCGCAAGGTTCCAGGGCCCGCAAGGGCAATCGCCCGCTCGAGAAGCCCTGTCGCATTTGCGCCTTTTTCTGCCAGGATCAACGGCTGCTCCAGCATGTGGATGGCGTTGTCCAGATCACCGCTCTGATCGAACAGGTTAAAGGCCCGCGTGTAGTTTTCGACCGCCTCTCTGAATCTTCCCACTCCATGCTGGCATTGAGCCATCCCGAAGAGCAGTCGGGCGGTGTCGTGGGCGCTCCCCTTGTCGTTCTCCAGTTGGAGCGCTCGGCCGAGCTGCTCGAGGGCATCCTCGAAGCCGTGCATGCTGAGCGCGCGCTCGCCCGCCAAGCGGTAGTAATGAGCAGCACGCTTTACTGCTTCCGGTCCTGCGCTGTCGAAATGACGGGCAAGGTCTCCTGCGCGAGTTTCGAGATCTCGCGTGGAGCGCCGTTCCAGCGCTTTCCCTATTTTCAAATGAAGCACGGATCTTCGAGTGGCCGGTATCTGCTCGATCAGGACGTCCTGAACCAGGGCATGTGTGAACTTGTAGCGACCTGGTCTTCCCCCTCCCTCGGTGATTATGCCGTGGGCAATCGCCTGCTCTAACATCTGTTCAGTGGCGGCTCGTCCCGTTTGCGCGGCCTGGTGCAGGATCACGGATTCGAACTCCCTCCCCGCAAGTGCAGCCAGAGACATGACGTCGCGGCACTCGGAGGAGAGCCTCTGGACCTGACCGAGGATCGCCAACCGGATCTTCTGAGGGATATGTTTCTCCCAGGCGCTCACGTCCTGGGCCGATCCGTAATCCAAAAGCCCTTCGTGTTTCAACAATCTTGCCACTTCCCCGACAAAGAGGGGATTACCTTCCGTTCGGTCGAGGACCGCCCGGACAAGCTCTGTCGGCTGCTCTGCAATACCGCAGGCCCGGAGGTACTCCGAAACGGCCGCCAGATCCCACCCGGAGAGAGGGATGCCGTGAAAAAACTCCTGGCTTGCGAGCGCACCAATTGCAGGCCGGAACTCAGCCGGAGAATCCGCCGCGGGCTCGCGGTACGAGCCGATGATCGTCACGTTGTGTCCCCTCATTTCCCGCGCGACGACTTCGAGCAGCTGGAGCGAAGGGACATCCGCACAATGCAGGTTATCCATGATCAGGAGCAGCGGACGGCGCTCGGAAATCGTGCGGATAAGGGCAGTTGCAGATTCCAGCATCATGAGCCTGGTCCGGTCAGAGACAGGCTTTGGCATCGCTCGTGTTGCGTGAGGGACCTGAAATGCCTCGGAAACGATGCTCGCCAGTCCCTGGTGGATTCCCCTCTGCCCGGTCTTCCCCCGTGGAGTGGGAAGCATTTTCAGCAGTCCCCGGAGGGGCTCCTTCCAGGGCCAGTAGGGCGGGATGTACTGGCCGTCATGGCACTGTCCCCAGAAAATCATGAATCCTTTTATCCGGGCCGCAGCGGCGGCCGCCTCGGCGAGCCTGGTCTTCCCGATCCCCGGCTCTCCACTTATTCCCAGGAAGCTGCCCTTTCCGGATTTTGCACCGTCGAGAAGGCGAGAGATGAGATCCATCTCAGATTGGCGGCCGACGAACACCTCCTTTGGCTTCGTCGACCTGCCGTTGGACCCTCGCGATGCCATGACAAGATACCTCACGTACAAGCGAGATAATACTGAGCACGCCGAGCGCCGGCCACTCTGGACGGCCTAGCTACAGAACTCACCTCAGACGAGGTAGCCGACGGCAGAAGCAACGACCAGATCGGGAGTTGCAGCGTCTGCTTGTTTCGGGCATTTATTATATTAATTAGTCTCATTTTTCTTGACAAACACGGCCTTCTCTTGTATGCTCACGGCTATGAATGCGCCACAGCTGCTTCTGTCCGTGGGCAAGAAGGCCAACCATTTCTACTCCGTGAGCCAGTACGATCAGGACAGCAATCAACATCGCGTCACGCTGCTCTGGGGTGGCGAACCATTTGTCTCCTACCTGGAACGGGAGCAGAAGGAGGTGCGCAACACACTGGCGATGGGGCTGGTAGGGGCAGGGATGCGTCAGAGCGATGTCTGTGAAGTTATGCATATCAACAGGCGGCAACTCTCTCGCTATATGCACGGCCAGACTTCCTTGAGTGCGGGCCCGGGACGACCGGCGATAGTCACCGAGGAGATAGAAGAGTTTGTGCGCAGCCGCTACCAAGCGCTGTGCACCGATGGGTCCCGCAGGTGGCGAGAGCGAGTAGCCCAGGAGGTGGCTGAAAAGTTCCACATTAGTTTAAAGCCTCCCACCCTCTCTGCGATGGTGCAGGCAGTACCCAAGGACAGGTGCCAGGAGCCGGATGGGGAGAAGCCGGAGGCCGGCGAAGGGCGGGGAAAAGGCGGCCGGCAAGAAAGCGGCGAACAGACCGGAAAGGAAAGCCTGCTGTCAGAGATGGAGCAGCAGGAAGGGACAAAGGGTGGGAGCGGGGCGAAAGTGTCCTTCATGGCTGCGGCGGATCCGACCGAGGCGGGCCCCGAAGTGCAGCGAGCCCCTACTTCCATCGGACCGT
>Ga0187870_1002037_pt1 | contig 17320 bp, 14 predicted proteins | sample June2016WEW_13_1_3_FD_132974 | JGI IMG/M metagenome (GOLD analysis project Ga0187870, IMG submission 132974) | Peatland microbial communities from SPRUCE experiment site at the Marcell Experimental Forest, Minnesota, USA - June2016WEW_13_150 | ecosystem: Environmental > Terrestrial > Soil >... | reverse complement strand
TATTTCGAACCGGTCTACCGCGGCTTCGAGGAGGCGGCGAAGAGGTACGGCATCCAGTCCGAGATCGATGCGCCGCCCCGGTTCGACGTGGCGCTCCAGGTGAAGGTGATCGAGGACCTCATCGCGCGGGGCGTGAGCGGGATCGCCATCTCCGCCAACGACGACAAGGGCCTCGTCGCCGTGATCCACGAGGCGGCGCAGGCCGGCATCAAGGTGATCACCGTCGACGCGCCCGCCCCTTCCAGCGAGGCGCTCACCTACATCGGCACGGACAACGAGAGCGCCGGCTACGAGGCGGGGAAGCGCATGGCATCGGCCATGGGAGGAAAGGGCTCGATCGCCGTCCTGCAGGGGGGAATGGCTGCCACGAACCTGAACCTGCGAACCCAAGGTTTCACGAGGGCGCTTGCCGAACACGCTCCCGGCATCTCGGTGGTCGCCGTGGTGGATGAGGGCGGGGATTTCTCCATGTCGGTGAACAAGACGGAGGGGATCCTCACAGAATACCCGAAGCTGAACGCGATCTTCAGCGTGTCCGCCGAGGGCGCGCCTGCCGCGGCCGCGGTGCTGAAGAGGCAGGGGAGGGCCGGGAAGGTCCTGGTGGCCGGCTTCGACGACCTGGGCGACACGCTCCAGGGCATTCGCGAGGGATCGATTGTTTTCTGCGTGGTGCAGAACACCTTCCGGATGGGATGGCTGTCGGTGGAGCGGCTGATGGATGCGGTGAATGGGCGGATTGTCCCCCGCGTGATCGACACGGGAGCGGTATTCGTGGATCGTCGGAACATCGACTCCTACAAGGGGAGCATCGAGGCGGACAACACGAAGCAGTTGTAGTGGCATTTGAAAAGCCCCGTTGGGGCTATCGATTCATTCCAAGGAGGTATCGCGTATGAAGTCCAGAACTTTCGCAATCGCGGGAGTCGTGCTGGCTCTGGCGATGGTCGCGCAGGTGGCAACCGCGCAGACCAAGTGGGCCCAGGGAATCCGCATCGTGTTTTTCCCGGGCGGCCCGCAGGGCGGCGTGTTCGCCGTGAACGTGTACAACGGCGCGAAGCAGGCGGAGTACGACCTGGGCGTGAAGGTCAACTACGTCTGGTCGGACTGGGATCCCCAGAAGATGATCCAGCAGTTCCAGGAGGCCGTGGCGACCAGACCCGACGGCATCTGCATCATGGGTCACCCGGGAGATGCCGCCTTCGACTCGCTGATCGATCAGGCAGAGGCGAAGGGCATCATTGTCACCAGCGGGAACACCACGCTGGACAAGGCCGAGGCGAAGTACCTTGCCAAGGGCTTCGGGTACGTGGGCGCGGAGAACTACTCCGCCGGTCACGCCCTGGGGGCCGAAGCCGTCGTCCGCTTCAACCTCAAGAAGGGCGACCGGGCCATGGTCTGGGGTTTGCTGTCCCAGCCCGCGCGCGGCCTGCGAACCAAGGGCGTCATTGACGCGCTGAAGGAGGCCGGGCTCACGGTCGACTACAACGAAATCGACGCGGCCACCAACAAGGACGCTCCCGCCGGGGCACCGACATTCGCCGGCTACGTGTCCTCCCACCCGGACGTGAAGCTCGTCGTCACCGACCACGGCGGTCTCACTGCCACGGCCGAAACGTACCTGAAGGCGGCCGGCAAGAAGCCCGGAGAGATCAATATCGCCGGGTTCGACCTCTCCCCCGCCACCATCTCCGCCATCAAGGGTGGCTGGACCGGCCTCGTCATCGATCAGCAGGAGTGGCTCCAGGGCTACCTGCCGATCCTCCAGATCTGCCTCACGAAGGTGTACGGGTTCTCGGGCCTGCACATCAACACCGGGGCTGGATTCGTGGACAAATCGAATGTAGACTTCGTGGCGCCGCTCGCGCAGAAGAACATTCGCTAGGGCACACCACGCGGAGCGCGGTATCAGGGGCCGTGCCTGTCAGTGCCGACCGTGCCATTGCGGTAATGGCTCGAAGCGCGTCAGCGCGTGTACGTGATCTGACTTTCGCTGCCCGGCACGGCCGTGAGACCGTGCCGGGCTCTCTTTCAGGGGGAGACATGGGATACGTGCTGCAGATGAAGAACATCTCCAAGACCTTCGGGGAGGTCGCCGCGCTGCACGATGTGAACTTCGAGGTGGGAGACAACGAGATCGTCGGCCTCCTCGGGGACAACGGGGCGGGCAAGTCGACGCTCGTGAAGATCATCACCGGCTACCATCGACCGGATGCAGGAGGCGAAGTCCTCTGGAAGGGCAAGCCACTGGAACACCTTTCCGTGGCCCGTGCCCACGATCTGGGCATCGAGGTGGTCTACCAGGAGCGCGCGCTGGCCGACAAGCAGTCCCTGTGGCGGAACATCTTCATGGGCCGCGAGCTCACCCGTGCGGGCGGCACGCTCGACGTGCGCCGGATGCGCGCGGAGACGCTCAAGCTCATGCAATCCGCCATGGGGTTCACTTCTTCGGCCATCACTACCGAGTCCACGGTCAAGACCTTTTCCGGCGGGGAGCGGCAGGGAGTGGCCATCACGCGCGCGCTGTACTTCAAGGCTGAGCTGGTGATCCTGGACGAGCCGACCATGGGCCTCTCCATCTCGGAGACGAAGAAGGCGCTCGATTTCGTCCGGAGTATTCGCGAGGCCGGCAAGTCGGCGATCTTCATCGACCACAATATCTTCCACGTCTACCCCGTTGCGGACAGGATCGTTGTCCTGGATCGCGGAACGATCGCAGGCCAGTTCATGAAGAACGAGCTCACCCTCCAGGAGCTCACCGACCGCCTCTACGACGTGGCAAAGACCGGAACCCTGAAAACCTGAGGAGAAATCGATGAGCACTGAAGAAACGGCACGTCCCCTCTCGAAGAGGGCAGGAGCCGGGCCGGCGGCATGGTTCCTGAGACGGTACGCGCTGCAGATCGGCATCGTCGGGGTTGCCCTCATCGTCTGGGTGTTGTTCCTCATCGGATCGCCCCGCACATTCCTCTCGAAGGAAATTTACATCTCCTTCATGTCCACGACGCCCTACTTCGCCCTGATTGCCATCCCGCTTACCCTCGTGATCATCACCGGAGAAATCGACCTTTCCTTTGCCTCCGTGATGGCCTTCGGGATGGTGGGATATGACGTTGTCTTCGTCGCCACCGGGAGCGTATGGCTGGGATTCTTCGCATGCCTCGCATTCGGCCTGATTGCAGGACTGATCAATGGCATGATCGTGGTGAAGATCGGGGTGCCCTCACTTGTGGCCACCATCGGCACATGGTACCTCTGGCGCGGCGTGGTCCTGGTCATCACCAATGGCTCGGGATTGGGAATGACGGAGACCACGACCACGGCCCTCCACGACATCGTCGTGGGCAGGGCCTTCGGCCTGATCCCCATGCAATTCTTCTGGACCATCGGGATCGGAGCGATCCTCTGGTTCTTCCTGAATAGGCACCGCTTCGGCGCCCACGTGTATCTCACCGGTGACAATATCGAGAGCGCCCGGCTCATGGGAGTGAACGTCGGACGGACGAAGATCATCACCTTCGTCATCGTGGGGGTCGTGGCCGCCTTTGCCGGATTCGTCGTGAGCGCTGAAGTCCTCTTCTACTGGCCCACCCTTGGTGATGGCTACCAGCTCACCACCATCGCCTCGGTCTTCCTCGGCGGCACCTCGGTGTTCGGGGGCACGGGCACGATCTTCGGCACCTTCGTCGCATCGTTCATCATCGGGGCAATCAACGCGGGCATCGTCGCCTCAGGTCTCACGAACTTCTGGACGCAGCTCATCTACGGCCTGATCATCGTGGCATCCGTTTCCATCCAGACGGTGCTGAGCAGGAAGCTGACCTGACCGGAGGACTGCCATGAGAATCATCGACGCGCACATGCACCTCGGTGAAGACCTCCTGTTCACCACGGATGATTCCGAAGAGGTCCTGCTGAAGGCAATGGACGATCACGGGATCGCCGCGCAGATCGTGCAGCCCGGCATCGTGGCCAGGGACCAGAAAAAGGCGCACGAGCGGATCCAGCGCTTCGCGGCCAGCCACCCCGGACGGTGCTTCGGCCTGGCCTGCTTCAATCCGCTCATGGAAGAGGCGGCGTATGCCGATCTGGTGCGCTGGACCGTGAAAGATCTCGGCTTCAAGGGCGTGAAGCTGCACACGAATGCCTTCTGTATGGCGCCGACCCATCCCGCGGCGCAAAAGATCTTCCGCGTCGCAGAAGAGCTGGATATCGCGGTGATGATCCACACCGGCAATGGGCTGCCGAACGCGCTCCCTTCCCTCTGCATCCCCGTCGCGCGGGAGCATCCCGGGCTGCGCATCGTGCTCGCCCATGCGGGCGGCGGCACGTTCGGCGCGGATGCGATCGTTGCCGCGGAGATGTGCCCCAACGTGTACCTGGAGACCTCCTGGGTGACCTCGTACGATCTCTCCGCGATGGTGAAGCGTCTGGGCGCACGGCGCGTGATGTTCGGAACCGACCTTGTGAGCAACATCGCCGTCGAGCTGGCCAAGTACAGGGCCATCGGGCTCTCCGAGACCCAGTTGGACTGGTGCTTTCACAGGACAGCCGAACTCGTGTTTCGGATCGGATAGGGGAGGAGAAGGGCACATGCAGGAAACCGCGCAGCAGTACATCCAGAGAATCCTCGGCTACCTGGACGGCAAGAACGCGATGGACGTGCTCGCCGCCACGCCGCGGCAGGTCGAACGGTTGATCAAAGGTCTGACCAGAAAGCGGTTGGGAAAGCGGCCGTCACCGGAGAAGTGGTCCGTGACGGAAATTCTCGCCCACCTCGCTGACGTGGAAATCGTCCAGGGGTTCCGCATCCGCCTGATCCTCGGAGCGAGCGGGATATCGATCCAGGGTTTCGACCAGGATGTGTGGGCCCGGTATTCCGACTACGCGACGCACGATCCGGCACTCTCGCTGGAAGGCTACCGGGTGAACAGGCAGCGCACACTGCGCCTGCTCAAGAGCCTTCCGAAGGAGATGTGGGACAACTTTGGCGTTCATTCCGAGCGCGGGAAGGAAACGGTGAGGCGCGTGGCGGAGATGATGGCGGGACACGACATCAACCACCTCCGACAGATCCAGGCGATCCTCAAGGGGTAGGAGCCTGCAGGGCAACGGCCGCGTGTCCTTGGACTCCCCGCCTTCTTCATATACGATGGGCTCATGACGCACGGCGGCGCAGAATCCGTGTTCAACGTCGGTCTGGTGCAGATGACGCCGACTCCCGACTCCCGGCAGAATCTCGAGCGAGCCGTGCACCTGGTGGGAGAGGCCGCAGTGGCGGGCGCGGAAGTCGTATGCCTCCCCGAGCTCTTCCGATCCCTGTACTTCTGCCAGCGCGAAGACGCGGAATTGTTCAACCTTGCCGAAACAATACCCGGCCCCTCCACGAAGGCAATCGGCTCCATCGCCCGCGAGAAAAAGCTCACCGTGATCGTTCCTCTTTTCGAGAAGCGCGCTCCCGGCGTGTATCACAACAGCGCGGCGGTCATCGGCGCGGACGGGGAAATCATCGGGATCTACCGCAAGATGCACATCCCCGACGACCCGGGGTATTACGAAAAGTTCTACTTCACCCCGGGCGATCTCGGTTTCAGGTCCTTCACCACTCCCGTGGGCCGGATCGGAACCCTGATCTGCTGGGACCAGTGGTACCCCGAAGCGGCGCGGCTCACCGCGCTGCGCGGAGCGGGAATCCTTTTCTACCCGACCGCCATCGGCTGGCATCCCCGCGAGAAAGCATCCCTTGGCGCGCAGCAGCGCGATGCATGGATGACCGTGCAGCGCGGCCACGCCATTGCCAACGGTGTCTACGTCGCGGCGGTCAACCGGGTGGGGCTGGAAAAGCCTGACACGGGCAGCTCCGGCATCGAGTTCTGGGGCGGGACCTTTCTCGCCGATCCCTTCGGCGTGGTGGTCGCCTCCGCGCACGCGGATCGGGAAGAGGTCGTGATCGGCAGGGTCGACCCGGCGCGCATCGAGGAGGTCCGTCGCGGCTGGCCCTTCCTGCGTGATCGGCGTGTCGATGCCTATGCGGGGATCGACAAGAGATTCATCGGGGACGAATGAACGCTCCTCCGGCCGCCGGTTATCGGATGCCGGCAGAGTGGGAACCCCATGCCGCCACGTGGATCGCCTGGCCGCACAATCGCGGAGACTGGCCGGGGAAGTTCGCCCCGGTCCCATGGGTGTACGGCGAGATCGTGCGAAAAATCCTTCCCCACGAGAAGGTCCGCATCCTGGTGAACTCTCCCGTCCACGAGGCAAAGGCTCGCCGAGTCCTCGAGAAAGCGGGTGCGATTTCGGGCGACGTGGAGTTTTTCCGCATCCCCACCAACCGCACCTGGGCGCGCGATTTCGGACCGATCTATGTCCGCCGCGAACAGCCCGTGCCTGCGCTTTTGATCGCGGGGTTCCGGTTCAATGGGTGGGCGAAGTACCCGGATTGGGAGCTCGACTGCGAGGTCGGCCGGAACATCTCGAAGGCAACGGGATGCCCCCTCTTCCCGGTGGACTTCCGAGGCGAGAGGTTCGTCCTCGAAGGGGGAAGCATCGATGTGAACGGCCGCGGGAGCCTGCTCACCACCGAGGAATGTCTCCTGGACAAGGAGGTCCAGGCGCGCAATCCGGGCGCCGGGCGGGAGGAAATCGAAGGCGTACTGAACGAGGCTCTCGGCGCTGTCCGCGTGCTGTGGCTTGCCAGGGGAATCGCGGGCGACGACACGCACGGCCACGTCGATGACCTGTGCCGCTTTACGGGCCCGAGGACCATCGTGCTCTGCCGCGAACCGGATCCCGCCGACGTGAACAACCGCCCGCTCGAGGAGAACAGGGAGAGGATGGAGGGGTTCCGCCTGGAGGACGGCTCGCGGCCCGAGATCGCCTTCATTCCCATGCCCGCGCCCCTCTTCCACGCGGGCCAGCGCCTGCCGGCGAGCTATGCGAACTTCTACATCGCCAACGGCACCGTCCTGGTCCCGACCTTCAACGATCCGAACGACCGTCAGGCGCTGGGCATCATCTCCGACCTCTTTCCGGGGCGCACAGTCGTCGGCATCCACTCCGTGGATCTCGTCTGGGGCCTGGGCACCCTGCACTGCCTGACCCAGCAGGAGCCCACGGGCACGCCGCCCGCGCTCACTCCAGGAACGGGGTAAAGAAGGGGTCGCGTTTCACCGTGTCGAACCCGTCGGCGGTTCCCCGCACGAAGCTCAGCTCTCCCAGGCAGGTGTCGTTCCATCGGCTGCCCGGATAGATGTCGACGATCACCGCACGATAGATGCCGGCCGGGAGTGACGCATTGAATCGCTGCACCTCCCGGGTGTCCGCCAGCCGCAGACGCTCGACGAGGCTCCCGTCGTCCCGGACGATGTCGAGAGTCTTTACCCTGTTGTTCTTTCCGAAGTAGGACCACGTGTCCTTGTCCGGAAAGTTCACCGAGGATCTCTGCCAGCCATTGGAGATCTCGATCCTCTCCACGTCGGAGTCGAGAGAGAACCTGACGAACTCTCCGACCCCGCCCCGCGGCGTCCTCACCGCCCAGGCCGTTTCGGGAAGGCCGTCGAACAGCCGTGCCGCGTCGAACGGCGCGTTCCGCCAGATCCCCTGCGGCAGGAAGACGTCCGCTCTCTCCGGGAGAGAGGAGGAGGCGCCGAGGAGCTTTACGGGGCTGTCGACCGACGGCAGGTCCGCCGGGTCGAGGGGTTCCGTCACCTTCCGCCAGAACTCCGGGTAATAGGCCGCCGTGTCCCGCCATTCCAGTGAAAGATTTTCTCCGGATGTCGGCTTCCAGTTTTCTGCCATGTAGAACAGCTCGCCTTTCGCCGTGCCCAGGTATTGCCAGGGCGCGTCGAGATCGGGGTGGAGGCCGGGCGGGACAGCGAGAACGATCCTCCCCAGGGTATCCTTCCAGCTGGAAGCGGTCTCGAGCATGTAATTCCATGTGAACTGCCGGCTCACACCGGGGGACCGCGTTGCGGTGGGCTCCGCCGAGACTGCGCTGCGCGTCGGCATGGCACAGGTCACGCTCACCACGCTCGTCCCGTCCGGCGTGAAGGAGAGCTGGTGCCGGAAGTGCAAGACCAGCTGCCCGGGGGCCGCTCCGAAATCCGCGACGCAGGTCTCTACCGGCAGTTCCCTGCCATCCTGCAGGATGTGAAACCCGAAAAGCTTCAGCAGCTTCGGCGGATCCATCTCCTTTCTCCCCCGCGGATACTGGTCATCGCGAAAGCAGGTGCCGGCGTAGTACAGGTCGCCCGCGGCCGCATCCCATGGGTCAGTTCGAACCGAGAGCGCGGCGAGCAGACTTTTCACGAAGCCCTTGTCCTCGAGCGCCGACGGCTGCCCGGTTGCATTTTTGCTTGGCACCACGTCACCGAAATCCCAGGCCTTGTATGACGCCGGGGCCTGTTGTCCTTCCACGCTCGACTCGGTGTCCGGGACCAGCTTCCCATTACCATCGAGGGTGATCGGCCGGGCCGTGAAGTCGAAGCGAATCGGGAATACGCATTCGACTCTGACCCCTGCGCCGAGGGGACGTATCCCCGTTCGGTCACCCAGGATCCGTCGTCAGCGAGCCCGCGGGGCGCGCAGAGCGCGAGGGCGAGCAGGGCAAGAATCGGCGGCGCGGCGGGCTGTCGGCGCGAGCGGTTCATTTCGGGTGACTCCTTCCCGTCGGGCATTCTCATCGGAGCTTCGGCGTGTGCTCGAGAACGTCGACCCTGCTCTCATCGTCCAGGCCCCAGCCTGTTTCTCTCTGACGGGCGCCGGTGACACGGATCCCGTCTCCCCGCGCGAGCGTGAAGAAGGCCCGGATGCCGGCGCCCCGGCAGTCCCGCGAGGCGGACAGTGCGAACCGGCCCATCGGCCCGCAGACGAGGTAGCGGATCCGTCCGCTCTTGGACAGGAGCGGCTCTGAGACGACGCGATAGAGTCCTCCATCAGGGGAAGCCGCGGGCGTGGCCGCCGCATCCTTCCCCCCTCCCTCCTGCTTCCGCAGAATAAACCACGCCATCTTCAGGGTTTCGCGGCCGATGCGCGCCGCGTGGGCCAGGCGCACCATTTCGGCAGGCGGCCTCCAGTCGAAATCTCCGTGACACGTGCCGTCGGGCAGGGCCGGGCAGGCCTGCTGCCAGATGCAGGGCATCTCGACGAGGAAGCCGGCCTTCACCAGGCCGTCGCGCACGCGGATCGCCTCCTGCGCAGTGGTCTTCAGCGCAGGCTCCATGATCAGGATCCTCCCCACAGGTGCAAGCTCTGCGCCGAGTCTCTTCACCAGCCCGACGCGCAGCTCGATTCGATCGGGATGGCCCGCCCACAGCTCGTTCAGCGTGTGGCCCAGAGCGATCAAGTCGAAAGGGCCTCGCGGCAGCCCGGTGCTTTTCACGGCATCCCATTGCCGGGTGGCAAGCTCATGGCCCCTCTCCGCGGCGATTCGTCGGGCGAGGGCGAGCGCCGCCGCGCTCCTGTCGCACGCGATGACATTCACGGCTCCCGAATCCAGCAGGGCGACGGAGAGCGGCCCCGGTCCTGCGCCGAGGTCGAGGACGGCACCGGGCGCCGGCGCAGGCGGATCCTGCGCCGCCCCTCGCCCCGCGCGGCGAAGCATTGCCAGGCAAAGCAGTGCCTGCGCGTAGGAGATCGGCCAGAAATGCAGGAGATACGCGCCGAGGAGGGCGGGGTCGCTGAGGTATCTTTCACCTGCGAGGGCTCGCTCGCGCGTGAATCCGCGGGAGAGCTCTCTTACTTTTCGAGAGACGGAGTACAGCTCATCACGTGAGAGGACCGAGTCACCCCCTGGGTGGCTGACGGCACCCCGTGCGGCGCTCGATCTCCAGACGGCAAGGAGCGTGTCGTACAGATCGTGGGGAAGCTCGAGGCGCGACGTGCACCAGAGATAGCGGCGCGTGCCCTTCCTGTCAAGGGCGGGGTGTCCATGGTAGAATTCCAACGTGGCTGCGCAACGCCGATCACATCGTGACGCCGGAACGTTTGTCATTCTCCTGACGGCTGCCCTCTGCCTCCGCACTGCCCCGGCGTACGCAGATGGGACCGAGGCCGTCCGTCCGCGTCCAGTGGTGGCAGTCGTACTCTCGGGAGGAGCGGCGCTCGGTTTCGCCCACGTCGGCGTCCTCAAGGTGATCGAGGAGGCGGGAATACCCATCGACATCGTGGTCGGTGCGAGCATGGGCGCCATTGTCGGAGGGTTGTATGCGGCAGGCTACTCGCCCTCGGACATGGAGAGAATCAGCCGCGGGGTCGACTGGCAGGCGGCGTTCGACGACGCGCTGGCCGATTCACCGTACAGCTTCCGCGAGAGGGAACTGTCGCGCCGATTTCCCTTTTCTCTTGCTCTCAATTCCGGGGGCCTCCTGGCGGACAGGGGTTTGTTCGGCGCACAGTCGATCACGACGCTCCTGGAGCTTCTGACCCTCGACGTGTCGAGCATCGACGACTTTGACCTGCTTCCCCGCCGCTTCCGCGCGGTCGCCGCGGACATCGCTACCGGCGAGCAGGTCGTTTTGAAGAGAGGCAGTCTTGCCGATGCGATGAGGGCAAGCGCCACGATCCCGCTCCTGTTCAAGCCGTTCGAGCTCGAAGGGCGTGCCCTGGTTGACGGGGGCATCGTCAACCGCCTGCCGACCGACATCGCGCGCGAAATGGGCGCCGACATCATCATCGCCGTTGACGTGGGTGAAAGCCAGGCCCGCATTGCCGGGGAGCGGCTCACCACTGTCGACATGCTCGGGCAGATCAGCAGAGTCCTCACCGAGCAGAACTCGGCGCCGCGGCGGGCGCTGGCTGACCTCGTGATCAGCCCGGACCTTTCGGGCTTCCAGAGAACGGATTTCTATAAGGCTGCCGGGATCATCAGGCGGGGGGAAGAGCAGGCACGAAGCTCCATGACCGAGCTGGCGGCCATCGCCCGAAGAATCGCCGAGACCCGGCCGCTGGAGCCGCAGGGAGACCGTGTGGGGCCGTATCTCACCTCCTCCGCACCGCCCGTTGCGCAGGCTCTCCTGATCAAGGGGACATCCGCGGAAAACGAACAGATCGTCCGGCGCGTATTCTCCCCCCTTTTGAACGTTCCCCTCTCACCGCAGCGTCTCCAGGCGGCGATGAACGACGCATACCAGTCCGGCAGGTTCGAAGAGGTCCGCGTCGGCGTGGCATCACGCAACGCGGCATCCGACCTCGTGGTCAGCACCGTTCCGGTCGCCCCGGCAAAGGCAGCCGCCCTGCTCGGGCTGAGCTACCAGGGCGACCTGTCGCAGACCCTGGCCAACTCGCTGGTCATCACCCCGGGGATCATGGTCCGCGATCTCACGGGGAAGGGATCCCAGCTCATCGTCGATGCACACCTCGTGGACACCCTCGGCGCCGGCATGGAGTACTTCCAACCCCTGGGGAGCGGCCTTTTCGTGGACGGCCACGCCGACTACCTCTTCGACAAGGACATCTTCCTCCAGAACGACATTGCGCAGGTGGGCCGGGTGGATCGAGGTCCCACGGCGGGGGCCTGGACAGGCTTCGTGCTCGGTCAGACCGGCGAAGTGAAAGCAGGCCTCGACTGGAACGCCCAACACTACACCGACCCGGCGCACCCGGTTGCGGTGGACTCCACTGCGTCGCTCGCACGAATCCTCCTCGCCATTGACACGAGGCCGGCGAGGGTGTTCCCCACGCGCGGGTTCGGTGCCGCCCTCGGCTACGACCAGGCCGTGCCCGCCCTGGGGGGAAGCGAGTCATACAAGAAGCTCTCCCTGGACGCGGCAGCCGCAATTCCCGTGTTGCGCGGTTTCACGCTCGGGCTCACGTTTTCGGGAGGCACCGACTTTACGCTCACCGGCGCCTCCCCCGGCGCCCTGGGCCCCGCGGATGCTTTCAGCCTTCGGACAGAATCAGAGTTCCGCGGCTTCGAAGAGTGGGAAGTCCGCGGCTCTCACAAGCTGGCCACGGGGCTCGACCTCCAGCTCAGGCTGCCCGGACTCAACCAGCTGATCGGCACCGACTTCTACGTCCTGGGCAATCTCAGCGCGGGCAACTGCTGGACGGACCTCCCGCAGTCCAGCCAGGCCCTCTCTCTGCGTTACGGAGCAAGCCTCGGCCTGGGAGCCCGCATCCAGAACAATTTCGCGGTGGCTGCCCGTGTGTGCTATGTCGACTCGGGCCGGGTGCAGCTCTCGGTGGATGTCGGACCATTCGCCGTGGATGACGTCGCGGGGCCACTGCAGTGACCGCCGGTTTCCCGCGTCCCCCTTCCGCCCCCGTCGCCGTCGTCGGGAACCTCAACCTCGATATCCGGACCGCACCGATTCCCCAATCTGCGGCGCTGCGGGAAGACGGGGAGACGAGCGTCGCAGATGTCTATGAATCCCTCGGCGGGGGCGCAGCCAATACAGCCGTCGCCGGGGCTTTGATGGGAGGAACGGTCCATCTCTGCTGCGCCGTCGGGCAGGACGAGCTGGGAAGACGGCTGTGCGCATTCCTCGAAGGCCATGGCGTGCGCGTCCGCGCGGCGTTGAAGCCCGTCGCGACCGGGCGCTCGATCGCCCTTACCTGGGACACCCACCAGCGTCATTTCCTCAGCAGCCTTCCCCACGCACGGCTCCTGGAGGAGTCGGACATCGATCTCGAAGAGCTCCACCGCGCGGGTTGTCGGCATCTCTACCGGGCAGACGTCTGGTTCGCCGATCGCATGCTTCCCGCGGGAAACGCCTCGCTTCTCCGGCGGGCCCTCGAGCGGGGAATGGAGACCTCGCTCGACGTGAACTGGGATCCCTTGTGGACTCACGCCATCGGGGTGGAAGAAACACGCGGGCGGATCGCGGCGTTGAGATCGGCGCTCCGATACGTCTCGTTTGTCCATGGAAACGAGCGCGAGCTGGCGTTTTTCGCAGGGACGGGATCTGCGCGGGAATCTGCGCGTCTGCTCATGGAATGGGGCGCCGGCGCGGTCATCGTCCATCGCGGGCCGCAGGGCTGCGCGGCGGCCACGACCTCCGGCTGGATCGATGTCCCCGCCGTTCCCGTGGAGAGGATCGTCACGGAGACTGGAACGGGCGACGTATTCACGGCAGCGTTCCTCCTCGCGGCCGATCTGCCTCTCGAAGAGCGCCTGCGCGAATGCGCATCTGCCGCTGCACGCCACCTCCAGGGCGCACCGTCCTATGCTCCCCATCTCGGCGACGGCATCAGGCCCTGATCGCCGATCCGGAATACCCGAACAGCCGCCGTTCCTTGATGACCCGCGCCACCACCTCCGGCACGTGAGGCTCCCACGAGTCTTTCCCCGTCCGGATCATGGCGAGGACGTCGCGCGGGAGCACCGCCGAGTCGATACCGGGCCCGGGTTCGATCGAGACGACCCGGCCGTTCTCCTTCAGGTGTGCGTACAGGTGGGAAAGGTGCCCCGGGAGCGTGAAGGTATCCGCAGTGACGGTCTCGCCGGTTTTCGTGTTGCGCAGGGGATAGACGTACAGCTTCACCCGCCCGCCCAGGAGTCGGCCGAGGGCCTCGAGGATCCCGCCTTCGAGATCTTCGTAGTGCTTCTCCTCGAAGATCTGCGCAAGCGTGGGCACGCCGAGGACCATCCCGATCCGGTCCTTCGTGTACCGCCGCAGGTAGCTCGTGACGTTGTGGTAGCGCGAATAGTTCGAAATCATCACCGTCCGGCCCAGCTCGCGCAGGCTGTCCATGCGCGCGAGGAAATCCACGTGGTCCACCCGCTCGTCCAGGGCCATCAGGTTGCGCAGCGTCATTTCCATGAGTGCGACGGGCTCCCGCGCGTCCGCGCCCGGCTCCCCTCGCATGAGCGCGAGGGACTGGTCCAGCATGTCCAGGGTCACACGGGTGATTGGGCGGAAGCTTCCCCGCTCGATCAGCACCGGCATGCCGTGGAGGAGCTCGGCGGGTTCCACCACCTCGCCGTCGGGGGCGAACAGCGCGGCGTTGGTCAGCCGCTGCTGCACCAGCTGAAGGCTCATGAGACGGTTGTCCAGTGTCTCGAACGCCTTCCCGGAAAACTTGATCATGTCCACTTCCATCCGGTCCCGTGTGAGCCCGTCCATGAGGGACCCGATCAGCGCCTCCGGCTTCTGGTGGTCGTAGAAAGCGGCGTGAATGAGGTTCACCCCCAGAATGCCAAGGGCTTCCTGCTGCCGCGCGTTCTCCAGGTCCCACATGCGCGCGTGGATGATGATCTGGGACGGACGGCCGTGCGATTCCGTCTGGAACCTGATGCCCAGCCAGCCCTGTCCCTCCTCTGCGCGGGACCAGCTCTTCGCGGCCACCGTGTCGGCGAATACGAAGAACTTCGTCGTGGCTCCCCGCGAGGAATCCAGCCGCTCCAGGAGCAGGGACCACTCATGGTCGAGCATTGACTGCAGGCGCTGGCGGCTCACGTAGCGCTTCGCGGTCCCGTACACCGCATCCGAGACCGCCATGTCGTAGGCGGACATCGTCTTGGCGACGGTGCCGGCCGCTCCTCCCACGTGGAAGAACCACCGTGCGACTTCCTGCCCCGCGCCGATCTCGGCGAACGTCCCATATCGCGCCGCGTCGATGTTGATCCGCAGTGCCTTGTCATTGGTGCTTCGCGCACTGTTTTCCATGAGGAAAGTATGCACCGGCCGGCCCCGAACAGCAATTCGCTTTTGTCGTATGATGAGCCGGAGGGAGGACGGCACGTGAAGACGAACGTCGGAAGCGGGGACAGGGGAATGACGAGCCTCCTGAGCGGGGAACGGGTCCCGAAGAGCCATGAACGGATCGAGGCCTGCGGCGAGTTGGACGAGCTGTCATCCGTCCTGGGTGCCCTTGCCGCTTCACTTTCCGAAAGGCAGGCGCAGATACGCGGCGAGATCCTGCAGATCCAGGGAGAGCTCCTGCACATCGGCGCCTTACTTGCCTCGACACCGGGCTCTCCCACGCTGGGCATGCCGCGGGTGCCGTCGGCCGCCCCGGTCGAAGCCCTCGAGAAGGCGATCGAGCGGATGGAAGAGGATCTTCCGCCGCTGCAGGGCTTCATCCTTCCCGGGGGTCACCCCTCAGCCGCCTGGGCGCACGTGGCGAGGGCGGTGGCCCGTCGAGCGGAGCGCCGGGTTGCGGCGGTCGCCCCAGGAGATCCGCCGGGGGACGCCGCGGCCGGGATCATGCCCTTCCTCAACAGGCTTTCCACGTACCTCTATGTCCTCGCGCGCCATTGCAATCTCGTGCAGGGCATCCCCGACACTCCGTGGAAGGCCTGAACCCGGACCAGGAGGGCCGGTATACGGCCCGGCTTCTTCGCCGCGCGCGCCTTGCAGAATGGGCCGTCGAGGTCGAGCTGGAGCGGCCGAAGGGGTTCGTGTTCACCGCGGGCCAGAGCATCCGTCTCTTCGTCGGCGGCCAGGGCAGGGACTATTCCATGGCGAGCGGACCCTCCGGCGCCACGCTTTCCTTCTACGTGCGCATTGTCGAAGGAGGGTCCGTGTCTCCCGTTCTCGCCGGCGCACCCATTGGCACCCCGTTTTCGTTCGCCGGCCCGCACGGGGTCTTCGTCCTCAGGCAATCGCCTCGCCCGGTGGTGTGGGCGGCGACGGGTGTCGGGGTCGCGCCTTTTCTTTCCATGGTACGAGCCGGAGCGACAGGGTTCACGCTGCTTCACGGCGTCCGCCGCAGCGGGGATCTCATCCATGGAGACGAGCTGGGAGCCGCGGCGGCCTGCTACGTGCCCTGCCTTTCACGGAAAGCCCCGAAGGGCTGCTTCCCCGGCAGGGTCACGGGATGGGCAGGAGTGATCCTTGTACCGGGAAGGTATGACTTCTACCTGTGCGGAAACAGGCAGATGATCCGGGACTTCATCCTCCTGGTCGACGAACGGTTCCCCGATTCCCACGTGTACACCGAAATCTTTTTCTGACCACCTGCGACCCCGTGGCGCACGCAGTCTGGATGGCGGATGTTGCAGCAATGGGACTTGTAGTCAATTTCTGACTCCTTTCTGTATCGTGGCGCCAAGGGCCATCGGGAGGCCACACAGCCAGGCTTCCCACTATTCTTTCACGAACCTTTTTTTGACGGCAGCCTCCCGCGGACGGTACATTCGAATCCTGGAAGCGAATCCTGAAAGGGGACAAACCATGGCGCGCAACGAGGTCGGAGTTTTCGACGATCTTCTGAGGGAAGAGAGGGAGTTTCCTCCTTCGCCGCAGTTCACGGGAAGGGCTGTCATCAGCGACCGCGGCATCTACGACTCCGCCGCGAAGGACCCGGAAATGTTCTGGGAGAACGAGGCAAAATCCCTCCACTGGTTCCAGCCCTGGAGCAAGGTCCTCGACTGGAATCCCCCGCATGCGCGCTGGTTCGTCGGCGGTACCACGAACATCACCTACAATGCCATCGACCGGCACCTCGACGGCCCCCGCCGCAACAAGGCCGCCATCATCTGGGAAGGGGAGAACGGGGACATCCGCACCCTCACCTACCTGCAGCTTCACCGCGAGGTCTGCAAGTTCGCCAACTGCCTGAAGGACCTCGGAGTGGGCAAGGGTGACCGGGTCGCGATCTACATGCCGCTCCTCCTGGAGACGGCAGTGGCGATGCTGGCATGTGCCCGGATCGGAGCGATCCACAACGTCGTCTTCGGGGGGTTCTCCCCTGATGCGCTCGCCGACCGGATCAACGACTCGGGCTGCACCGTTCTGATCACGGCCGACGGCGGATGGCGCCGCGGCACCGTCGTGCCGCTGAAGCACAATTCCGACCGGGCCCTGGAGACCTGCCCGACGGTGAAGCACGTGGTGATCGTGAAGAACCTTCCCGGCGAGCCGCACCTCATCCACATCATGGAGGGCCGGGACCGCTGGTATCAGCGCATGATGGACCACGAGAAGGCCGAGTGTCCCGCGGTGCCGATGGATTCCGAGGACACGCTGTTCATCCTCTACACCTCCGGCACGACGGGAAAGCCCAAGGGGATCGTGCACTCCGTAGGCGGCTACTCGGTCGGCGTGCACACCACATCGCGATATGTCTTCGATCTCCGTGACGAGGACATCTTCTGGTGCACCGCGGACGTGGGCTGGGTGACGGGCCACAGCTACGTCGTGTACGGGCCGCTCCTCGCCGGTGCTACGGTCCTCCTGTACGAGGGGGCGCCGGACTTTCCGGAGAAGGACCGCTACTGGGAGATGATCGAAAGCCACCGGGTCTCCGTTCTCTACACCGCGCCCACTGCGATCCGCGCGTTCATGAAGTGGGGCGACGAGCTTCCGGCCCGGCACGACCTGACCAGCCTGAGACTCCTGGGCACCGTGGGCGAGCCGGTCAACCCCGAGGCGTGGAT
>Ga0187870_1002030_pt1 | contig 17350 bp, 16 predicted proteins | sample June2016WEW_13_1_3_FD_132974 | JGI IMG/M metagenome (GOLD analysis project Ga0187870, IMG submission 132974) | Peatland microbial communities from SPRUCE experiment site at the Marcell Experimental Forest, Minnesota, USA - June2016WEW_13_150 | ecosystem: Environmental > Terrestrial > Soil >... | reverse complement strand
TTTTTGGGCCTGCACCAATCGGTGGCGGGAAAACATTCGGGACAGGAGTCAAATCCCTAATCTGCCCGCCTCAGGCAATATTCAAGGTAAAGAACGGCAAACCAGAGTTTGTAAAGTGGGTCTCGACCTGGGTGCCTTAAGACTAAGACAACAAACAAGATTCCCGGCTGGCCCGTAGAGGATAAATCCTCTCGCCGGTCGGCCGGGCAATAGCCGCGAATAAACCCGAGAGGAGAGAAGTATGGCCTCACAGGTGGCAGGGCATACGATAAACGTCCTGATGATCTCGTCAATATATGTGTTGGTGGCGCTTGGGTTTGCCCTTGTTTTCAGTGTCATGCGGATCATGAATTTTGCCCACGGCGCCATATATATGATCGGGGGCTTCATCTGCTACGCTTTCTGGGTAACCTTGGGTCTAGGCCCATGGGCCGGGCTGCTATTGGCCATGCTGGTGACGGGCCTGTTCGGGCTTTTTGTGGAGAAATTCTGCTTTAGGCCTTTTCAGCGCGACTTCGAAAAAGCGACCCTCATGGCGATCGCGCTCGTTATTGTTCTGAAGACCACCGCTGATCTTACTGTCGGACCTCTCAGCAGAAGCATGCCGCCCATAGTGCCGGGGAGCGTGAGGATAGGTACGATAGTCCTCGGCGCCGACAGGCTGACGGTGTTTCTTATCGCCGCCGCTCTGCTCACAGCGTTTACGCTGCTCGTGCAAAAAACCAAGATGGGCCAGGCTATGCTCGCCATAGCTCATGATCCGGAGGCCGCCTCTTTAATGGGGATAAATACCCATCGTATTTCCGCCCTTGTCTGCGCGACGGGATGCGGGTTGGCCGGTCTCGCCGGGGGACTTGTCGGCTCGGTGCTGGTCCTCCACGTCATGATTGCGGACACCATGCTGGTGAAGGTCATCGAGGTCGTTATTTTGGGGGGAATAGGAAGTATTGGCGGGATTTGGGCAGGAGGACTGGCTATGGGCGTAGTTGACGGCCTTGGCCCGTACTTTTTGCCCGCCGTTTTCTCCGAGCCCCTCGGGCTTGCCCTCGTGATTGCCATTCTCGTGATAAGGCCGCAAGGCTTTTACGGACATGGAATGTAAGCGTGGAAGTTGATCTCGCATGAAACAGAAACAACGGGAACCTTTTAGGATTTTCGGCATCATCGCGACCATCGTCATGGTGTTCATAGGTCCCGTTATTGTTTCAACCTACTACATCCATCTTGCCACGCTGGTTTTCATCTATATCATGGCTACCAGCAGCCTTAGGATTGTGCATGTCTCCGGGCAGATTTCTCTTGGCCATGCCGCCTTCATGGCTATCGGCGGATATACGTCGGCCATGTTGGCGAAACACCTCGGCTGGAGTCCCTGGTGCGCGATGCCTGCGGGAGCGATAGCGGCCATGATGTGCGGTATTCTCATAGGTTTTCCATTTTCTCGATTGAGAACGATCTACTTTACCATGGCCAGCCTATTTTTCGGGATCATGGTTACAAACATGGTGGGGTTGGCGCCCGGATTGACCGGATCTTGGTTGGGTCTCGCGCGCATACCGCGCCTGTTCGGTTCCTCAAAAGTTCCCTATTATTACACCTTCCTTGTCTTGACCTTGATTACCCTTCTCGTGCTTTACCGCATAGAACATTCCCGGGTCGGAATGACCTTGAAAAGTGTTGCCCAATCACATCTGGCCGCCTCCAGCAGGGGTATTAATGAGGCGGGGATCAGGATACTCGCTTTAAGCATAGGGGCTTTTTTTGCCGGTCTGTCGGGAGGCGCCTACGCGCATTACGCGGGCTTCATATCCCCAGTCACATTCGGCGTCATGCCAAGCATCCTCCTCCTCGTGTATTTGCTCGCCGGTGGAAAAAGAAGTTTTGCCGGACCTATCATAGGCACGGCCGTACTGGTCCTAGTTCCTTACGTCATGGGCGAGTTCAAGGGATACGCACCTTACTTTCAAGCGGTTGTCATACTTGCGGTTATTTTCCTTATACCGGAGGGCATGACTAGTCTCTTTACGCAAATTGCGTCACGGGTAAGAGAACGTCAGGAGCGACGCAGGACATCTAAATATGCTTCTTAGGACAAGTAACCTTACCAAGCGTTTTGGAGGACTCTCGGCTGTTTCCGGTGTCGATATTTGTGTCGAGGAGGGGCAGATTGTCGGTCTGATCGGACCGAACGGCGCGGGTAAGACAACGCTCATAAACCTGGTAAGCGGCTTTTTGCGGCCCACGACGGGGAGCGTTTTTTTTGACGGGAGGGACGTTACCGGTAAAAAGCCGCACTTGCTCGCGCGGATGGGGATCGGGCGCACCTTTCAAATTACCCCGATTTTCGGGGAATTCACAGCTTTCAAGAACATAGTTGCCTCCTTTTACCTTTCTGCTGACAGGAGTCTCGTGGGAAGCCTGTTCAACACGTCCACATACCGGAAGAAAGAATCATCCATCGACGATCTGGCCGAAGAGAGTTTGCGGCTGGTGGGATTGACGGGTGTGAGAAATGAGCTTGCCAGAAACTTGCCTCACGGCTACCAAAGGGTGCTCGACCTTGCTATGGCTCTCGCCATCAAGCCGAAGCTGCTGTTACTCGACGAGCCCGTAAGCGGTATGAGCCAGGACGAGATAGAGTTGGCCCTGAATGCGATCAGAAAGGTGCATGCCCAGGGGACCACCGTCCTCCTTGTGGAGCATAATATATCAATAGTAATGGGCCTTTGTGACCATATCGTGGTAATCGACTATGGATGCAAGATTGCGGAAGGCTCTCCGGATGAAGTGAGAAAGGACGAACACGTGATCCGGGCCTACTTTGGCGGTGATTATGCTGCTTAGGGTTGAGGCGATTACCGTGCATTACGAAAAGGCGAAAGCGTTGGACGGCGTTTCTTTCCGCGTGGATGAGGGAAGCGTTGTTTCAATCATAGGAAGCAACGGAGCAGGGAAGAGCACGATTTTCAAAGCCCTTTCAGGGCTGAAGTCGCTCACCTCGGGGGAAATCTGGTTTCTTGATAAGAGGATAGACGGCACGGAGATCCATGATATCGTGAGACTTGGCCTTATCCATCTGCCTGAGGGCCGAAGGTTGTTTTCAAATCTCACCGTCCTTTCAAATCTCAAGCTTGGCGCCTACTTTCGGAACGACAAAGCCGGCGTAAGGAAAGACCTGGAAGAGGTTTTCGAACTGTTCCCCAGATTGAAGGAGAGACTCGGTCAAAAGGCCGGGACCATGAGCGGCGGCGAGCAGCAAATGCTCGCGATCGGCAGGGCGTTAATGGGCAGGCCAAAACTGCTGTTGATGGACGAACCGTCCTTGGGGCTCGCCCCGATACTCGTTGAGGAATTGGCCCCTGTGATCAGGAAGATAAATCAGCTTGGCGTCGGCGTTATTCTGGTAGAGCAGAATGTCCCCCTTGCGTTCAAGGTGGCGGATAGAGGGTACGTGTTACAGGTTGGTAGAATTGTACAGGAAGGCATGCGTGATGAACTCAAGGGCAGTGAGACCGTGAGGAGAGCATACATAGGGGGTTAAGGAACATACGGGCCTTTAGCGCGAAGCGGGCCGCAGTGCAGAACGTTGCACAAGAGGGCATGGACGGAATCAACTAAATTGTGGGGTGATCATGAAGCCATTGAACATTACCATTGATGGCGTTAAGGTGGTATGCCCTCCGGGTGCCACCATCCTCGAGGCCGCTGAAAAGGCGGGCATCGAGATTCCGCGGCTCTGTCACCAGGAAGGACTCAAACCGTCAGGCAACTGTCGCGTCTGTGTGGTTGAGGTGGAGGGCTCACGTACGCTTGTCGGTTCATGTCATACCCCCATACTTGATGGCATGGTCGTCAGGAGCCGCTCCCCAAGGGTCCTTGAAGCCCGCAAGGTAACGATAGAGCTTCTCCTTACCGGTCATACGGGGACATGCGTCACGGATACGGAGGCCCGGGAGTGCGGCCTGCACAAGCTCGCCTCCGATCTCGAGGCCGGTCCTCCCCGCTTCCACGTGAAGCGCCCCCGTCTCTATGCTGTAGAAGAGGGTCCTTACGTGCGGAGGGACATGTCGCGGTGCATCCTCTGCAGGAAGTGCATCCGCGCCTGTAGGGAGGTTGCCGCGCAGAACATTTACAGCATGGCCTATAGAGGCTTCGACTCGAAGGTAGTGGTCGACTGCGACGTCCCCCTTGATAAGGAGGTCTGTAAGGACTGCGGCGTCTGCATCGAGTACTGTCCCACGTCTGCCCTCATGTGGCCTGAAGGGGTGAAGAAGAGGGACGGCGGGACGAAGGAGAAGGCTGCTTCGCCCGCATCTCTCAACGGTCATTCCACGGGGCTCCTCGATCTGCTGAAAAGTCGCCACCGCACGGAAGGCTCCCTCTCACGGGGGTCTCTCCAGGAGATCGCCCGCGATCTCGATCTCCCCTTGAGCGACGTCTACGGTGTGGCGACCTTCTACTCCTTTCTTTCGACAAAGCCCCGGGGGAGGCACGTGATCAGGATCTGCAAGAGCCTCCCCTGCTATCTCAAGAATGCCCCGACGGTCATTGAGGCCGTATCCAGGGCCATCGGCATCGGGGTAGGTGAAACCACGGCTGACGGCAGGTTCTCCTTCGAGCTGACGAACTGCGTGGGGGCATGCGACAAAGCCCCAGCCATGCTTATCGACGATACCGTTTATGGTAACCTCACGCCGGATACAATTGTGGATGTTCTGAAGTCGTACGGAGGGAAGTAGCCATGGCAGAGAGAATCGTCCTGCGATACAGCGACGCAATTGACCCGGACGATATTGCCGCGTATGTCCGACGGGGTGGTTTCCAGGCCCTCTCCAAGGCCCGGAAGATGGGCCGTGAGAAGGTCATCGCCGAGATGAAGGCATCAAATCTTAAAGGACGGGGAGGAGCGGGCTTCCCCTGTGGCACGAAATGGGAGCTCGCGCGAAAACAGGCCGGTCATGAGAAATACCTCATCTGCAACGCCGATGAGGGCGAGGTGGGGACCTTTAAAGACCGATATATCATAGAGCACGACCCCTTTGCCGTGCTCGAAGGTATCGCCATCGCCGCGTATGCCATAGGGGCGCATCGCGCATACCTGTACCTCCGGACAGAGTACCACTATCTTCTTGATAGCCTCAAGAAGGCAGTCGGCCAGGCTGCTTCCAAAGGTCTTATCGATCTGCCCATTGAGATACGGGAAGGCGCGGGCGCCTACGTCTGCGGTGAGGAATCGGCGCTCATCAACTCTATCGAGGGTAAACGCGGAGAGGCCCGATTCCGTCCCCCCTTCCCACCCACGAGCGGCCTCTTCGGCAAGCCCACCGTTGTCAATAATGTGGAGACCCTGATGAACGTGGTCCCCATTATCGACAAGGGTGCCGCCTGGTTCTCCTCCATCGGTACCCCCCTGAGCGCGGGCACCAAGGTCTTCTCCGTGAGTGGTGATGTGGCAAAGCCCGGTGTTTTCGAGCTCCCCATGGGTGCACGCCTCTCCGAGCTCATGATTCTCGCGGGCGCGTCCGATATCAAGATGGTCCAGATCGGCGGCGGCGGGGTTGTTCCCGCCTGCATGATAGAGACCCCCCTTTCTTACGAGACGGTCCTCGGGTCGGGCGCCATCACGGTGCTCAATACCACGAGAGACGTCATCGATTTCGTCTCGCGCACCCTCGATTTCTTGAACGAGGAGTCCTGCGGAGAGTGCACCCCGTGCAGGGAGGGTACGGAGGTGATGGTGGAGATCCTCGGCAGACTCGCTGCAGCCGATGGCATCCCGGAAGACATCGAGCAACTGGAACGGCTTTCCCGGGTCATGGTGGACTCCTCCCTCTGTGGCCTCGGTCAGGCAGCCCCGGTCCCGGTCCTCGACACGCTCAAGTACTTCAGGAACGACTACGAGAACCGGATCGAGCAGTCGGTTTTGTTGAGGACCCTGAGATGACGGGAAGGATCATAAGACCCTGCTTCGGCAGAGGGAGGCAAGCTCTTTTAAAAGAAAGCGAGGAATTACAAGGGCACTGTCAAAAAGGAAGGAAAGATTTTTGACAATGCCCAAAAAAAAGGAGGCAACACATGAGGCTGAAAGATAAGGTGGCCGTCCTGACGGGCGGCGGAGGCGGACTGGGAGAGGGCATCGCGCTCTGTCTGGCGAGGGAGGGTGCCCGCGTCGTGGTAAGTGATATGAAGCAGGACCTTGCCGAAAAGGTCGCCGGCAAGGTGAAGGAGAAAGGCGGGCAGGCGATAGCAGTCAAGACGGACGTTCGCGTGGCGGCGGATTGCGAGGCGCTGATGAAACTCGCCGCCGGGAAGATGGGGCGGATCGATATACTTGTCTGCGGCGCGGGTGTGAGCGGGTTGTCGCTCCGGTTCGATTCGGAAGAACCGCCGCTGCTGGAGAACTTCTCGGAGGAAGAGTGGGACCTCACGATAGACGTGAACCTTAAGGGTGTGTTCCTTTGCAACAGGGCGGTTGTCCCCTATTTCAAGGGGCAGAAGAGCGGAAAGATAGTCAACATCTCCTCCATAGCCGGGCGGAAAGGGGTGGAGTCCATACCCCCTCATTACTGCGCGAGCAAGGCTGGGGTGATCGTTTTCAGCCAATCCGTGGCGTCGCAGCTCGCGGCCTATAACGTCAATGTCAATACGATCTGTCCGGGCATCATATGGACCCCCATGTGGCAGGAGGTGGCGCGCGTCCTGTCGATATCTCATCCGGCCTTCAAGGGGCTGCCCCTGGACAAGGTCTTCGGCGCAGCCGTAGAAGCGATGATACCGATGAAGCGCCCGCAGATGCCTGAGGATATAGGTAATGCCGTAGTCTTTCTCGCCTCCGAGGAGGCCCGCGAGATCACGGGCCAGGCCCTCAACGTCGACGGAGGGACGATATTCAGCTAGGGAACACTTCTTTCCGGAAGGGGGGGCCGTCGCGGGAGGCCTTAGGGAAGGAAAGCTTTTTGACAATACCGGCGATCGGCCAAGGAGGAGCGATATGGAGTCTGTTTGCCTTTGTCCTTACTGTAAGAATCGGTTTGCCGGTCATGAGTCGCTCAGGGCCCACGTGGTAGCGGAGCACGGATCCGCGCCTTTGCCTAAGCCTGACGGCTACATTACGCTTACGGTCAATGGGCAGAGCTACGAGCAGAAGGTCGAGCCGGAATGGACGCTTTACTACCTGCTTCACGATAAGCTCGGTTTTACCGGCGCAAAACAGATGTGCGACCGCGGGGCCTGCGGATCGTGCACGGTGATCGTGGACGGTAAGGCGATCCTTTCGTGCATGACCCTGGCCATAGAATGCGACGGGAAGCGGGTGGAAACGGTGGAGGGCATTGCCGCATCCGATCACCCGCTCATCGAGGAATACGTAAAGCACCATTGCATGCAGTGCGGCTATTGTACGCCGGGCTTTGTAGTGACAGCCAAGGCATTGCTCGACAAGGATCCCGATCCTACGGAGGAAGAAATCAGGGTGGCCCTGGGGGGCAACCTCTGCCGGTGCGGAACGTATCCTCAGCATCCCAAGGCGGTGTTGGCGGCTGCCCGAAAGCTGGCCAAATAGAAGGAGGGGGACCAATAAACCGTAGCCGGAGGCAATGCCTCATCATGCCCGATAAAGTGGCCGCTGTTTTGGAAAAACCGGAGGAGGACGGAAATGGAACCCTTTTCACACTTCAACGCACAAACAATTGATGACGCTGTTTTGATACTGAGGAGGTACAGCGACAGGGCCCATGTGATCGCGGGCGGTACCGATCTCATCGGCAAGATGAAGGATCGAATACTGCCGGGATACCCCGAGGCCTTGGTAAACATTAAGACTATCCCGAACCTCGGTTTTATAGAAACAAGAAACGGCATGGTGAGGATCGGCCCACTCTGCACGCTTGAGGAAATTGCGAACAGCGAGGTAATAACCCACCATTGGCTGGCATTGACACAGGCAGCGGCCAGAGCTGCATCCCCTCATCTCAGAGAAATGGGGACCATCGGCGGCAATATCTGTCAGGATATCCGTTGCTGGTACTATAGGAACCCCAACAATCGATTCCCGTGTCTCAGGAAAGGTGGAGGGAGGTGTTATGCCCTTGAGGGGGACAATCGCTTTCATTCCATATTCGGCGGAAGCGTACAGGAAGGGTGCTATGCCGTTCACCCTAGCGATGTCGCACCGGCCCTGGTTGCGCTTGATGGCAGGGTAAAGACTACAAAAAGGACGGTACCGATAGAGGACTTCTTTAGCGTTTCGGTGCAGAAGACGACCATTCTGGATGCCGATGAGATCGTGACGGAGATCAGGCTTCCATTACCGGTGGAAGGCACTAAAAGCGCTTTTGGGAAGTTTGCCCTGAGGGCATCGATTGACTTCCCCATAGTGAACTGCGCCGCGGCCGTCACCGTTTCACAGGGAAAGGCTATCGCCGCAAGGATTTGTCTCAACGCCGTATACGTCACGCCATATAGGCCCGCCGCGTCAGAAGAGGCGATACTTGGAAAACCGCTCACCGATGTGAATATAGAACGCGCCGCGGATGCAGCCGTATCCGGCGCCAAGCCGCTAAGCCGTAACCGATATATGGTCCAGATTGCCCGGACCATGGTCAAGAGGGCATTACTCGCCTGCAGGTAGTGCGATGACCGTGAGCGTGAGGGTCCTTTAGCCGCCAACAAAACCGGGGTGCTCGGGAAGAACGGATTCCCTCCTCCTGTACCCCTCCGTACTGGGGGATGAACATTACGCGGGTGGCTTCCATAGGTAGGAATCTCGCTCTATTTCCCGAGTTTAGGCCGAAGTCCACACAAATAGGTTGACATTCATTCTGACTGTGTTGTATGAAGTGGAAGGAATGAAGCTCGGCAGCGCGCAAGATTACAAGTTCACCGACCTTGTCACGAACAAGACCATTCAAGACCTTGTAAACCGCTTTCATGCATTGACCAGAAGAAGCATAGCGGTTTTCGGCGTAGACGGGAGCATATTGGTAAACTCGCCCGGGCAGCGTCTATGCCTCGATTTCCACCGTAAGAATCCGCGTTCCACAAAATTGTGCAGGAAAAGCGACCTGGCGATAACCAAGTTGATCGATCAAGAGAAACGCGGCGTCATCCACAGATGCAGGCATGGCTTGACAGATTTTGCAGCTCCCGTGTTGGTTGAAGGCAGGCACATCGCGAACGTTTTCGGCGGACAGTTTTTCACAGAAAGGCCGGATATGGAGTTCTTCAAGGAGCGGGCAGGGACATTCGGATTCGATGAGGCTGAGTACCTGGAGGCGGTACGTGAAGTGCCGGTCCACAGAAAAAGCAGCATCAAGGTGATTCTTGAGTATTTCGAGGGGTTCGCTCAACTTCTGGCCGACATGGCCCATGGGCGAATGCGTGAGCTGGAGGGTGAAGTCGCGTTACGCGAGAGTGAAAAGAAATACCGCAGTATCTTCGAAAACGCGGCCGAAGGGATATTCCAGGCGAGACCGGAGGGCCGATACTCAGACGTGAATCCTGCTTTTGCCTCCATGCTTGGTTATGCAGACTCGAAGGAGTTGATGGCAAGAGTTACCAACATCCGGGGGCAACAGTTCGTCAAGCTTGAGGACGCCGCGCGATTCGAGAAGCTCCTTGGGGAGAACGGTAGGGTGCAAGAATTCGAGACTCAGTTCTATAAAAGAAATGGACGAAAGACCTGGCTGTCGGTAAACGCGCGGCTTGCTCACGACAGGTGCGGGGGGCTGTTTTACGAAGGGACTGCAAAAAACATCACCAAGCAGAAAGAGGCGGAACAGGAAATGCTGGCCGCGAGAGAGAGGCTGCAAAGCCTGTCTCGAAGCCTGCTGCAAAGAATGGAAGCGGAACGGCACCTCTTGGCTTATGAGCTCCATGATGAAATAGGCCAGGTATTGACGGCCGTGAGGATCAACGTAGACTCGGTGCGCCGCCTGGCGGACGAGTCAGAGCGCGTCTCTCGAATAGACGAAAGTATCGAGATAATAGATAAAGCCCTTGGTCAGGTTCGCGCTTTATCGCTGAACTTGCGGCCGTCGATGCTGGACGATCTTGGGCTCGTGTTCGCGCTTAGATGGCTCGCGGACAGCGTTTCCAGAGCGTATCCCGTGGACATAAATGTAGACGCCGGGCCGATCCGCACGCGGCCGGACGCGGAGGTTGAGACCACATGTTTTCGGGTAGCGCAGGAGGCTGTGACAAACGCCGTAAGGCACGCGAAACCGCGCGAGATTCGCATCTCTGTCAAGGAACAGGGCGGGCGACTTCAACTGCGTGTCTCTAACGATGGGGCAGGTTTTAACGTCAAGTTATCTCGCGAGCTTGCTGTTCGGGGTGAGAGCTTTGGCTTGCTCGGCATGGAAGAACGGGTCCTGCTGTGCGGCGGTGCTTTTCGGATTGTCTCCCGGGCAGGAAGGGGCACACAAATAGCGGCAACGTTTCCGCTCAAAAAAGGGACGTGAGATGAAAAAAATCAGGGTCATGCTCGCCGACGATCATGCGCTCGTCCGAGCCGGATTCCGTTTGCTGCTCAACGAGATCCACGATGTTGAAGTAGTAGCTGAGGCGGGTGAGGGCTACGAGGTATTGAGGCAGATCAGAGAAAAACTTCCCGATATAGTGCTTATGGACATAGCAATGCCGGGATTGAACGGTCTGGAAATATCTGCAAGGATAAGCAGGGAGGTCAAGGACGTTCGTATTGTTTTCCTCTCGATGCATGATGACCGGCAATATGTGATGCAGGCCCTCAACGTCGGGGCTGCCGGATACTTGCTCAAGAATGCGGACCGCAGCGAGTTGGAGCTTGCTATCAGATCGGCCATGAAAGGAGAGCCTTACCTGAGCCCGGCGGTCGCCAAGCAGCTTATCGAGGGCTACGCGGCCCGCATGCAGGGGCTGGAAACCGAAATGCCGTCAAACCTGGAGGGGAGCCCCTACGAGAAACTTACCCCTCGCCAGAGACAGATCCTGCAACTGATCGCCGAGGGAAATACGTGCAAAGAGATTGCACGAAGGCTCAACCTGAGCTTCAGGACAGTGCAGGTGCATCGCACACAGCTCATGAACCGCCTCAACATCCATGACACCGCCAATCTTGTGCGCTACGCAGTCAAGGCTAAGATAGTCGTATAGCTCGTCTGTTTCAGGTCCTCGCTTATAAGAACTGCCGGTGCCCCTAAGCACTTCTTCGGTGCGCCATACGATTCTATTATCGTCGAACTAAGCCCTTTGCGTTATTGCTGTTCCACCGCCTGACGTGCGACAATTTTCTATCTCATACGACCGGGGGAAAAGTGGATCCGAAGAATCGCGTGAAGGTTCGGCGAGAGATCAATTCAACGGGCGTGGATGGATCCAGAAATCGCCAATTAGCATGGCCAATGACAGGTTCGAAAACGGGTAGAATTGCGGCAGTGGAATCGCGACGGCGAAGTGGGCGCCGAATTGAGAACCCAAAGAGGAAGCGACGGAAATCTAAAAGGAGGTAGGTATGAAGGCGTTAAGATGGCACGGAAACAGAGACATTCGCTATGAAGACGCTCCCGAGCCGGAAGCAGGGCCAGGGCAGGTGAAGATCAAAATTAATCTGGCCGGCGTCTGCGGCACAGATTTGAAGGAATATGTCGATGGTCCGGTAATGATAGCCGTTGACAAGGCCCCTATAACGTTAGGGCATGAATTCGCCGGAGAAGTCGTCGCGTTAGGAAAGGATGTAACTGCCTTTAGAATAGCGGACAGGGTAACCGGATTGGGCGAATGGTACTGTGGCTATTGCCATTATTGCAAGAAAGGAATGTACAATCTCTGCCTAAACGGGCCGTTCATGGGTTTGATGGAGTCGGGATGCATGGCCGACTACATGGTTGCCCCCGCAAACACGCTATATAAGCTGCCTGATGCCGTCACCGATGAAGAAGGCGCGTTGGTGGAGCCATTGTCGGTTGCCGTCCACGCCGTGCGGCTGAGCAAGATACAAATAGGGGACAGAGTGGCCGTCGTCGGAGACGGCACTATCGGGCTCTCCACGGTAATGGCTGCTCGAGCGGCCGGCGCGAGCGAGGTCTACCTCGTCGCAAAATACAGGAAGAGGGGCGAGAAGGCCCTGTCCATGGGTGCTACAAAAGTCATTTACTCCACGGAGGGTAATCCGGCGGCCGAGATTATTGCGTTGACGGAAGGCCTGGGCGTGGATGCTGCGATTGAATGCGTGGGCAGGCCTGAGACCCCTCAACTCACTGTGAGCCTGGTGCGCAAGGATGGGGTAGCCGTAATGGTTGGGGTTTTCGGACAGGCGAGCACATTCAATTTTGGAAGCATAGTCTTCAATCAGATAACGGTTGTTGGAAGCCCGATCTATGTCGATGAGGCCAGGGCTGTGCTCGCATTGATGGCCGCCAAGCGACTTGATGCGCGCGATCTCATCACAGCGACGGTTCCACTAAGGGATGCGGTGACGATGGGATTTGACAGGCTGATAACCAACAAGGAAGACAATACGAAAATACTGCTTCAAGTTCATTGATGAGGCATAGTAAAAGGACGGTGGAAGAATCCGGTAGCTTTGACGGCGGCATTCCGGTTTGCCTTTTCGTCGCCGGTTTTTAATGAAGGGTGAGAAGCTCACAGAAAAAGGTCGGACGGCAGTGACGATACACGTGAAAGTTTACGGCACCCTCCGCTATTACAAAGAGATGGTAGAAAAGTACATCTCAGGAGAAAAGGTCGAGGTTCCGGAAGGTACGTCCGCCGGCGCAATTCTCGAGATGCTCCATCTGCCGGAAAGGGTTGCGACAATCCTTATCGTGAACGGGGCGTACACGGACAAGAAGAAAATATTGAAGGACGGGGACGCCGTTTATATTATCTCGCCTGTGAGCGGGGGATAGAGGAGGTAGCCTTGAGGAAGACGAGAAACGGCATTAACCGGGAAAAGTCAAAGATCCTGGAGCTGATGGACAATCTCAGGGCAGACAAATATCCCCGCCAGACGTATGACCATATAGGGAGACGCGGTGTAAGGCGTGTCGACGGATTTGAGAAGGCAAGCGGGGAAGCCCTTTACACATTCGACGTAGCCCTGCCGGGGATGCTCTATCTGCGGTTTCTTACCTCGCCCTATCCACACGCGAAAATCGTTCGAATGGACACGAGCAAAGCTGAGGCATTGCCGGGGGTGAGGGCGGTATTGAGGTATGACGACCCCGATTTGCCGGCATCAGCCGACCTGGGGGGTCACGTGGTTTCGGCGGAACGTGTTATTCCCGACACCGCCTACTTTCAGGGAGAGGAAGCAGGAGCGGCGGTGGCGGCCGATACGGAGGAGATAGCCGAGCAGGCACTGCGACTGATAGAAATTGACTGGGAGCAGCGCCCTTTTTTGCTTGATGGAGAGGAGGCGGTGAAGCCTGACGCCATCCTATCCAACCCTGAACTACTTCCCAATGGTAACGTCTTCAACCGGGGGATAGACATCGAGGAGACAGGCGATGTCGAAAAGGGTCTGGCGGAAGCAGACAGAATCATCCAGTTCGAAATCCGCCGCATGGCAAATACCTGGATCGGACCGGAACGCCCTTGCGGTGTCTTTAAGTGGAATGGAGAGTATCCCGAGGTATGGGTCAAACAGCAGCGGCCCCACGTGTGTAAACGCGTTATTGCGTCGTGGTTCGGCGGTATTCCGATGAACAAGATTCAGATGCACTGCCTGTACCAGGGAGCCAGCTTCGGCGGGTGGAGCCAGATGTCGTGGAACATGGGTGGACATTACTGTGCCGCGGTCGTGGCAAAAAGGACCCGAAGACCGGTGAAATGGGTGTTTACCAGAAGGGAAGATTTCTACGGCGGGCAGATGGACGAAGGGACCTACTTTTTCAAGGTCGGGATGGACGACGACGGGACGATCAAAGCCGTCAAGGTGCACGCCATACAGGTCAACCTCATGGTGCCCGTCTTCGGCATTATCAAGCACCTCGTCGAGAACACGAAAATTCCAAATATCTATGGGAAATTGGAAGCCGTGAAAGTCAATAAGGGGACCACTGTTCCTGTACGATGTGAACAAGCCCCTAACGTAATCGTCCTCTCCATGGTTTTTAATCGCGTAGCGAGCGTCCTGGGGCTTGATCCTCTGGACGTTGCCTTGAAGAATGACGGGGCGCACGGACACGACATGAAATGGCTCAACGCGAAAAAAAGGGAGTTGGGATTCCCCGTGCGTGATAGCCTGACCGAATGCATAGAGAAGGGCCGGGCAGCCATTGGCTGGGATGAAAAATGGCACCCTCCGGGGACGAAGAGGCTTCCGAACGGCAAGATGCACGGGATTGCCTTTACGTGGACCCATGAATGGGAGGATTCTGCGGGATCGAGCGAAATAGCGATACGTATCGAACGACAGGATGGGACGGCAAGCATTCTCGGGATGAGGGCCGACAACGGGGTAAACGCCGAAACAGCCTACTGCCAGATAGCCGCGGATGAGCTTGGGATGGGGGTCGAGGACGTTTATTACAGACCTCATCACGATACAGGTTTTTTCCCGATGACCCCCGACTCTTCCACCAACATGTCGGTGAATGGGTATGCGATCAGAAATGCCGCGCGAATTCTGAAAAGGAAGATACTTAAGGCGGCGACGAGCTCGATGGGAGAGACGCAGAGGGGCGCTTTTCCCGTACCTTTTCCTGAGATGGAACCCGAGGATCTCGATATCAAGGACAGCGTCATCTACGTCACATCCGATCCGTCAAGAAAGATGTCGATAGCAGAATTGGTCGGTCCTTCAGGGGCAGGCGGGCCAATCATTCAGGGCGATCTGGGGATAGAGGGGGCTATGAGGGCGCCCTTTTCCACGCCTCTCTTTGCCCATAGCTGGCAGGTGCAGGACGGGGCCTACGCCCATGCCAGGCTTCGGATGTGCCGCCAGGCGCACTTTATGGAAGTTGAGGTCGACACGGAGACCGGGGAGGTCGAAGTAAAGAAGGTGGTGAACGTCAACGACGTCGGCAAGGTGATATCTCCCGAAGGAGCGGAAGGGCAGCAGTACGGCGGCGCGTATATGGGCGTCGGAAGGGCGAGGAGTGAAGAGGTGATACATGACCCGGAAACAGGCGTGATGCTCAATGGCAACCTCCTTGATTATAAGATAGCAACCATGAATGATGTCGGCGCGGTTGATACTATTCTCGTGGAAACCGGTATGGGCTATGGCCCCTACGGCGCCGTCGGCATCGGTGAGGATATCGCAACGGTTGTCCCCCTTCTCCTCGGCCCGGCAGTCCATAACGCCGTCGGCGTCTGGGTTGATGAGTTCCCTATTACACCCGATAGGGTCTTGAAGGCCCTTGGAAAAGCGTAGAAGCGAGGTCTTGGAATCACTGCGACAGGCAAGGAGAACCTGGATCAGGAGCGTATGTTGTTTAGGTTCTAATTCCGGCGCTCATTGGGGATAACCCGGAGAAGATCAAACAGTCTGTACCGATCATTTGGAGCGAAAGGCGCTCGTATTACCCCTCAAGCACGGGCACTTCGCCAGACAAAATCTCCCGGCATGGTACCCGTGAGTGCTTCAGATTTGCTGCGTTCCGAGACTCGTTGAGGTTACCATATAGAGAGGCTGCCATGAAGAGGATGGAAACCGGTCCAGTGGAACATCGCCACATCATCACATGGAGTGACCCGGAGGTCAGTGCGCAAGCGATCAAGACGATGAGCGGCCTTGATTATCTGCGGGCCTTGAGGGACGGCCGCACTCCTATGCCGCCCATGTCTTGCCTGTTCAATTTTCGGCTTCTTGATGTTGAAGAGGGCCACGTTGTCTTTGAGATCACCCCCGCTTTATACCAGTGCAACCCGGTCGGCATGATCCACGGCGGGCTCGCCTGTACGGCCCTTGACTCGGCGACGGCATGTGCCATTCTTACGACTCTGCCGGCTCAAACTGAACTAACGACTCTGGAAATCAAGGTGAATTTCGTCCGCGGCATAAAGGTTGAGACAGGGAACATGCGGTGTGAAGGACGCGTCATCCATGCAGGCAATCGCACGGCAACGGCTGATGGGAGACTCACCGACAGCAAAGGCGTGCTTTATGCGCATGGCGTGGTTACGTGCCTGATTCTTCGGCCCAGGAGTGGACCTCTGGTATAAAAATACTAACCAAAGCGTAGTTTTGTCCTATTCACTTCTCCACGACACGCCTGTATAAAATAGCATATACCAGCAAGCTTAGCCCGACTTAGCGGATTGGGGGGATGTGGCAATCGTAAGTCCCTGTAAATCTTGAGAGCAACCTTAGAAGGTCTTCACTACACCCCACTCATCAACATCGACTTTGGCAGTCATACGGGGTGTGGGTTGAGCGGGGAAAGATAGCCGCAACTGTTTGATAATAAGCGTCGCTTGCCTTATCGTAGGTAAACCGGTCTTCCGAGAATATCCCCTTCCGTGAGCTCTCGTTCTTATTGAAATATTGTACCACGGGCATATGAGCCTTTATCCCTTTGTCATGACACGTGAGGAAATTCTCCTTCGTTCCCGTATTGACTGTCGGCCACCGCTATCTCCACTGTTGCATGAGTATTTGCCTGGTGGGCCTCGACAAGGGACGCCATTTTGTATCTTTCATTGACGGCGCCGGGCGTCACTTCCACGGCAGCCATGACTCCACTGGGGCCGTCAATCGCTCTGTGAGTGTTGTATCGGAGCTTTGATATGAGGTGTCTCTTGCATGCCGTACGCTGGAACCATGCTACAAGACGAGTACTCTAACACCAGTGTGCACGAGGTTTTAGCTACCGGACCGTGTCCGTGAAATAAAATAATGTATCTATCCCACATGAGTCTTGGCAAAGGGCTGCTTGCATTGGACAAGCCCCGGCGGAGGCGGGTTTAGATGCTACAAATCGCGTGCAGAGCTATTCACTGGACTCTATCGATTACCATTTGAAAATCGCGACCCAACTTACTCGTCGAGCATCTTTCCGATCGTCTTTGCTATCTCCCTTTTTGTGAGTGGTTTCATCGCAAAGGCCTTGATGCCTGCCGTCTCGGTTTTGTCGGCATCGACCACATAGCTCAAACCCGTGCACATGATGACGGGCATATATGCTCTGATGGTGAGAATCTCTTTCGCAAACTCAACGCCCGTCATTTCCGGCACAGTCTGGTCGGTAATGATAAGATCGAATCGCGATGGGTCCAGCCTGAAGAGCGCAAGGGCCTCCCTGCTGTTCATCCGGGATGTCACCTCGTAGCCGAGTTCTCCTGAGGATGTCTTTAGCCATCTCCATGGTACGCTTTATAATCCCATCACCCGTCTCTACTTCTTGCGGGTCTTCAGTACCTCCGC
>Ga0187870_1002023_pt1 | contig 17375 bp, 18 predicted proteins | sample June2016WEW_13_1_3_FD_132974 | JGI IMG/M metagenome (GOLD analysis project Ga0187870, IMG submission 132974) | Peatland microbial communities from SPRUCE experiment site at the Marcell Experimental Forest, Minnesota, USA - June2016WEW_13_150 | ecosystem: Environmental > Terrestrial > Soil >... | reverse complement strand
CCCAAGTGGCGTCGGCGTCCTGCGGGGTCACGGTCTTGCGCCATTCTTCCCATGGCAGATAGGAGAGATCCGCCTCGCGTCCGAACCACCGGGACAACCGCTCCGCATACCCGCGGAGGGTCAGCGCCACCGGAGATACAACATGAAAACTCTCCCCGATTGCCGTGGACCTGTATTGCATAGCGCGGCAGAAGGCCTGGGCCACGTCGTCCGCGTGCACATGGTGCACCGTCTCGAGGCCGATGTTGGGTAGAAGGAGCTTTTTTCCTTCCACCAGAGACCGAAATAGCCTCCGGAATAAAGCTCATGAAATTCTTCAATAACGATTACCTTAACCGTCATCATGATAACCCATCACTCTTCAACGCGCCCAGTCAGTTCCGTTAGGATAGAAAAAAGCCTTGACATCCTTCTGGGCTCGCAAGTTGCCAAAGGCCTCCTGCCATTGTTCGAGGGCATAATGCCCGGTCAGCAGGGGATCCAGGTCGAATGCTCCCCGTGAGATCAAATCCACAGCCCGCGCCCATGTCTCGGGGCCGTCCCAGCTCCAGGAACCCTGGATCGAGAGCTGGTAGAGCGAGATTGCGTCCGCGTTTATCTTGATCGGTCCTCCCCAGAGGCTAATGAACGAAATGACCCCGTGACCGCCGGAACCCTCGGGCGATCGACGCGCGCAGTCGATCGCATGCTGTACTCCCCGTTCGGAAGCAGAGCTTTCCAAAACGAAATCCGCTCCGCGGCCGTTCGTCAGTTCCAGGATGGCGCTTTCAGGCTTGTCCTCGGAGTACAGGATATGGTCCGCACCGGTCCTCGCTCCGATGCGAAGCCGCTCCGCATCGCTCCGGAGTCCGATCAGCGCAACCGCTCGGGCGCCACGCATCTTTGCAAACTGAACTCCCAGAAGCCCCATAGGGCCCGGACCGACGACCACGACAAAATCGCCCGCGCGCACATTATTGCGTTCCTGCATGCTGTGCAGTGTTGCGACAACGGGCTCCGTGAAACACGCATGGTCCAGCAACACCGATTGCTCGTAGCGATAGATGCACGATGCAGGAACGCACATATGGGAAGCAAAGGCCCCGTCACGTGTAACCCCGAGCCATCCCGACCCAGTCTCGATGTTGGCCACGATCTTGTCGCCGTAATGAACTCCTTCCACGCTATCCCCGACCTCAACCGCGACGCCGGAGAATTCATGGCCGAGAGTGACAGGGGCCTTGTAGAAGTGCCTATCCTCTTCTATCAGAAGGTCGCTGCCGCAGATACCTGCCGCCCAAACCTTCATGAGAACTTCGTCGCGGGATACCCGTGGAACCGCAACCTCAACGATTTCCATATGGCCGTTCCCGGCGCGCACCTTGCGAAGAGCTTTCATGGTTCACCCCACCTTCCCTACACTCTACGGCTTTCGGACCAGCATCACGACGTTCCACTTGACGATCGGCACATCGAAAATGCATCCGATCTTGCAGCCGAGCTGAGTCGAGAAATGCCGCTTTTCGGTGCACTCCCATGCATCGAATACCGTCACGTCGTACGTAGGAGAACTGCCGTCTCGAGGCCCGGGGAAGATCGACTTTCCGGGCAAGGTTTCAGCAAAGAAGAAAAGATAGCGGTCAGCCCCACGGCTCAGGCAATAGATGCTCCGCCCGTCTCCCAGCTGGAGATCCGGTTCCATCGTTTGGTAGGCACATCGCTCCATGATCTGGCGAAGGAACTGGATCCTCCCCGCGCTCTGGCCAGCCAGCGTTCCACCGTACGTCCAGAAAATGTCACGTTGATTCCCCTCTTGTCGGTAACTTTCTCCGTGAGTACCGTATCCGCCCGCCATGGCGGTTCCCCAGTGACGAAGTACCGTAAGCTCCGCGCTGCTGTTGCCCCAGGAATGCGGAACGTCCCCCTCGTATTCGTACTCATCATCAATGACCGGCTTCCCATACTTGCGGCGAAGGTCGAGCATGAGGCTGTACGTATTCGGATTCTGATATGAGACGTGTGTCAGCCAGGTCCTGTTGGGATAGATCTCCCCGAATGTCACATTGTGAACGGACCTCAGGTGCCCGTAGGGGTCGTTCGCTGCGATGAACTCACCAAGAAGATCCCAGTTTTTGCGATGGAGATCGACCTGGATCTCTCCGACATTAGGCCGCACGAGCAGATCGTATTCATTGGCCAGTGACCACCAGACGTTTCGAAAAGCCCCCAAGCGGGCGATGATGTACCGGAGGAAGGACAGGTCGCTCCACTGATCCATTCCCGAATCGATTCCCCATTGGCCAAAGTCATAGAAATGGAAAAGGATGACGTCCGCCTCGATTCCAAGGTCGCGGAGCTCGCGCACTCTGTTCTCGAACTCCTGGAAATAACGAGGATTGGGAGAGCGGAAATCGAAGTGCCCCGGTGTGCCCTCGAATGGAAACAAGGGAGGTTCGTAACTGATGTCGATTCCGTCCATGAGGACAAGATGCTTCGGGAAGACAAGCATGCGAACCTTGTTGAACGAGTATTTCGCAAGAGAAGCGAGGGTCTCCTCGCGGACTTCCTGCGGCCGGTACGTCCACGCATAGACCGTCGTCCCCAGAACGAAGAAGGGAGTGCCGTCCGCATAGGAGAAATGGTGCCCGCCCGAAACCCTCACGAGCCCATGATTCCCGACTGCCGCCTTCGTCGACCGAAAATCACCACGGAGGCCGTCGAAGCTCTTGAGGTTGGAGCTCAAGCGAAATCGGAAACTTCCGACCTCCTGCGGCATGAAACGGACCTTCCATGTAGTTCCTCCATCGTGGAACCCTTCGACAATCGTCTCCCTGGAGCCATGCAGGAAGTGTCCGAACAACTCGACCTCACCGTGGGGGTGTTCGAACTTGCGCTCTGCATCGAGAGTAATCTCGAATAAGTCCCAGCATTCGACGCTTTTCTGGTAATTCATTTGCTACTCCTTCTTCCCACGAGCATGGCGATTCAGGCGTATAGGCTCAGATAAGAACACCGGGCTATCCTTTTACCGCGCCAGCAGTCATCCCGGCGATGACCTGCCGCTGGAACGCGATGAAGACTGCCACCACAGGGAGGATACTGATGGTCAGCGCGGCACAGAGCGGTCCGAAATTCGTTCCGTAACTTCCCTGTAGGCTGTAGATTCCGAGCTGGATCGTTTTCTTTGGAATCGTCGTCAGCAGGATGAAGGCAAAAAGATACTCGTTCCAGACATTCAGAAAAGTCAGCGTTCCAACTGTGGCAATGCCCGCCCGGGAGAGAGGCAGAATAATGCTTAAGAATGTTCGAGACCTGGAGCAGCCATCGATGGAAGCCGACTCCTCGATCTCCGTCGGTATCGATTTCATAAAACCGACGAGGATGAAGAGGGACAGGGAAAGTCCTGTCGCGGTGTACATAATGATCGCACCTGCTCTCGTATTGAGAAGGTTCAGCGACTTGATGAAGACAAACGTTGGTATGAGAATGGTGTGGAGAGGAACCATTATTCCCATGGTGAAAAAGGTGTAGAGCAGGATGCTCTTGCGCACACGCGCGAGCACGTAGGCAGCCATCGAGCTGACAACGAGGATTGCCGTGACCGCCGCCGCCGAAATTATGAGGCTGTTGATGAAGGCGATCCCCAGGTGACCGCGAATCCATGCAAAAACATACCCGTCCAAGAGAAGGCTGGTCGGCAGCGCGAAAGGCCTCATCTTGATATCCGGCCCTTCTCTGAAAGAACTCAGCACGACCCACAGGAAAGGATACAACGCGCCAGCGCACCATACAGCGAGGAATGCATTCTTGGCGATGCTGCTCACCGCGAGCGGCTTTCGATTCTGGCGGAGCCGCGGAACAGCCGAAGCTTTGGGTTTCTCACGCACGTCGGCAACTCCTAATAGTCAACAGTGTCTCGGGCGATGTATTTCTTGTAGATGTAGGTGAACGCGAGAGAGAGGACGAGGATCGTCATCGTGATGGCGCTTGCGAACCCGAACTCGCCCGCGATAAAGGCTTTCTTGTACATAAGAATCGCAAGGTAGGAGGAAGCGAACCCAGGCCCGCCCTTTGTCATAATCCACGCCTGATCAAATGCCTTCAAACACCCGGTCACGGCGAGAATCACGCAAATGGAGAGGTATTCAATAATCAGAGGAACAGCGATTCGCAAGAACGTCTGAAAGGAGCTTGCGCCTTCGATGTTGGCGCTCTCGAATATTTCTACGGGAATTCCCTTCAGGCCTGCGAGGAATATAACGACAAAGAGACCGACATACTGCCAGGTTTGGGCGAAGATGCAGCTATAGATCGCGACGTGCTTGTCGCCAAGCCATCTCAGCGCGAACACTCCGAGCCCGATTCTCCTCAACAGGTAGTTAATGGGACCGAGGTCGCTGTTGAAGAACATTTGGAACATAAATCCTATCGCGAGCGGGGCGACGACGACGGGAAGGAAAACAATCGTTCGCATGACATCGAAGCCGCGGTCCGTTCGGAAGAGGAGATAGGCGATCACCATCGCTACGGTGGTCTGAAACAACAGCGCCGCAAGGATGAGCCTGAGATTGTTCAGCAACGAAACCACATATTCATCCGAGTGGAAGATCCGCACGTAATTTTGAAGACCGACAAAGACTGGCGCAGAGGCCCCGTTCCATCTAGTGAGGCTGTAATAACCCGAGACCAGAACGGGAACCACCATGAAAGAGGCGAAGAGCAGGAATGCCGGCGTCAGAAAGCCGAGGCTGAAACTGAGATCGATACGTGCTCTCTTTGTCATACGGGATCCCGCCGCCTCCCAAGCCGTCCGAAACGAGCATGTCAGATGTAAGCGGGGGCTGTCCGCTCAGCCCCCATCCAGTGTTGAGTTGCTGTCAGGGAATTCCCCGCCAATGTTCGAGCTATTGGGACAGTCCCCTCACCACACCCTTCTGAAGAACGTCCAGCATCTGGTCAGCGGGTTCACCGGCGAACAGGCCATCCACCGCTTGCATGTATGCTTCCCACCCGACTGTGCCGGGAAGCATGAAGTCCGTGGGTGGCACTACATACTTGGCGTTCGTCTTGACGGCGAGCATGTTGCGATAGAACGGAGTCGCATCTCCTTCCGCGAGCTTGATCAGACGGGCCGGTGTCGCTCCCATCTTGACTATCATCTTGGTGAACGCATCGCTTGTGAGGATGTCCGCCATAGCTATCGTTCCAGCCTTTTTCGCGGGATTAGAGTATGATTTGGGGTTGATGCACAACCCATGGCTTATCCCACCCATGATCACTTCACCGCGAGCGTAGGCTGTACCGTCGATCTTCGGGAAAGGTATGATGACAGTGTTTGCGAGGATATCCTGAGGTATTCTCTGGATCATCCATGGGTAGCACATCTCCATCGCCGCTTTGCCCTGATTGTAGAGAGCGCCGGCGGCATCCCAGTCACCGGAGGCAATCGTGTCATCGGGGAAGAGGTTCTCTTTGCGCATCTGCTCGACTACGCGCCAGCCTTTCAGAATCGCTTCCGTCTTTGCCGTGCCGGTGCTCTTGATGTTTCGGACATCCTGCATGGCGCCCTTGAACTGATAGGTGATCTCGCTCAGCATTAGGTGACCTGGATTAGCGCCTTTGCTTCCGGTGTCGATCGGAATGATACCATTCGATCGCAGCACTTTACCTGCAGCGACGAGTTCTGCGAACGTAGTGGGCGGCTTGATGCCGTACCTGTCGAGAATGGACTTGTTCACGTTGAAGAATCCGTGAAATGCCTCTATTGGCAGCACGTAGATCCCGTCGTTCCAGTAGCGATAGAAGTTGTTCTCTTCCTGATTCCAATTCTTGGCGGACACCTGCTTGCTGTCCTTGAGATACTTATCCATGTCCAGCATTGCCCCGCCTTCTTTGAATGCAGTTATGATTGCCTGACCTGGCCAGAAGGTGTAGACGTCTGGCATGTTGTCCGCGGCTAACTGAATCCGCATGGCCGTCTCGTGCTCGTGCCCGGCTGCGCTTTCGTAGGTCCAGAGGTACTTGCCGTTTGAGTCCTGGTTGAGGGCGTCGATCGTCTTCTCGAGATAGAGGCCCTCCCCCTCGGACGGGGTCCATGTAGTTGCGAATCGCATCTGCGTCTTTGGACCGCTAAAAACAAAAACCGCTGACGCCATTAAGACAACAATAGAGAAGAAAATAGCCAGGGGACGTTTCGTTGTCATAAGGTTCCTCCTTGTTGCTCCCTTATGGCATGATTTACTCAATTTGTCAAGTAATTAAATTATCTATTCTAGTCAGCTTAATATAGTAGACCATTTCTATAACTACCTATAATAAAATAAATTATCTATTCCGGTATCCCATTTACGTGCTATAAAAATCGATAGAACCAATCCATTAGCCCCAAATTGATGCCCACAATTATGGAATAATTTAGTAGATAGCTTGACAGGATTTATCAGAGAGGATACTTTTTGGCCCGTGGGAGTCGGGCTAACTGGCAAGAGGACGACAATCGCGGATCTGGCACGGCTTGCAAGAGTGTCGAAGTCAGCGGTTTCTCTCGCGTTGAACAACAAGCCGGGTGTCAGCCAGCAAACCAGGGACCGTATCATGAAGCTGGTCGGCGAACAGGGCTATACGCACCGCTCGATGGTTAGGATGCATGAGCCAGCAAGGAAACACATCCGATTCGTTACCTGCCTCAAAGATGATCTCATTTCCGCCCAGTACAGCACTTCATCGTTTTTCGGCGAACTGATACACGGTCTGGAGGCGGCCCTGCAGGAATCGGGATACACGTTGATATTCTGCACAGTACGAAGAGAATCATTGCGAGATACGATCACGCGGATGGAGGGTGAGCACCCCACGGAGGGCATTGTTCTTCTCGGCACGAACCTCACGCCGACCGAAATTCAGGATGTTCTCCGGCTTCAACGGAGTCTTGTAGTGCTCGATACCTACTACGACATCGTCGAAGCCAATTTCATCGTCATGAACAACCACATGGGAGCTTATCAGGCGGGCGCATACCTTTGCCGGCTTGGGCATCGTCGTATTGGATACGCCCGGTCGATCACACGAGTTCATAATTTCGACGAGCGCAGACTCGGATTCCTGCGCGCACTACAGGAGGCCCAAGTCAGGCTGGAGGAACGGGATGTTTTTAATGTTGACACGGACGTGGAGCTGGCCGAGCAGCAATTCGACGGCTATATTTCAGATCGCGGCAGGGACTTTCCCAGCGCGATCTTCTGCGAGTCCGATTACATTGCGATCGGAGTTGTCAAGGCGCTTCAGGCGCGCGGTCTGAAAGTACCGGACGACATTTCAATTGTGGGTTTCGACGATGTTCCGGAGTCTGTGATCGTGACGCCCAGGCTCACGACGGTGCATGTTGAAAAAGCAAAGCTTGGTCAGATGGCAGCTCAGCGGCTTGTCGCAATGGGCCGCGACAGGGATCGATCACGAATCAAGATCATCATCGACACCTCGCTGGTTGAACGGGATTCCTGCAGTTCTCCAAAGCTCGAATAGTATGAAGGCACTCGTTATGGGAACACGGGGTATTGACGCAGAAGAAGTACGCATGAAAGAGAGTCGGATTCTCGCGTGCCTTCGGGCACACGAGCTCCGGTATGCGGCTTTGGCGAGGTATGACAATTTCGCCTGGCTCACGCGGGGGGGGTATAACAAGGCGCTGCATACCGCAGAGGTCGGGGCTGGTATTCTTGTTTTCTCAAGTGAGAGGAAGTACCTCATAGGCAAGAGCATGGACGTAGACCGGATCTCGGAGGAGGAGCTCGATGGGCTTGGCTACGAGGTCGTCCGGCTGCCCTGGTACGGACGCTCGGCCGTGGAGGCGGCGGCCGAGCTCATCGACGGAAGCCCCGCGATTTCAGATATTGTTATTCCCGGCTGTGACCTGCGCGCCGACCTGTTCTATGATTTGCATTTCCCGCTCACACCCGCGGAAATCGACACCTATCGAGATCTAGGCAAGCTCGCTGAAGGCATTGTGCGTTCGGTGGCGGACTCCCTGCACCCAGGGATGAGCGAACACGATGCAAAGGTGTTGATCCAGCGCGCCTGCGCCGACTGGGACATTGAGAACGTGGCATGGTTTATCGGAGCGGATGACCGAATTGCTCGCTACCGCCACTGCGTCGGAGGTTGGAAAAGGATCGAAAAGACGCTTCTTCTCGCTCCGGCATTCCAGAAATTCGGCCTCACCGCGCCGATCTCTCGCATGATCTACTTCGGCGCAACTCTCCCCCAAGAGCTGCAGGACAAGTTCCAGGCCGCCTGCAGTATAGAGGCGCACACGATAAACTCCTGCAACCCCGGGCGGCGGTTTGCGGATATCTTACGAATCCAGAAGGGGCTCTATCAGGAAACCGGCTTCCCAGAGGAATGGAAGAAGCATTTCCAGGGCGGGATCACGGGCTACGTAGTCAATGACCCCAGCCGCTGCCTTGATGAAAGGGCGACAATCAGGGACCGGCAGACATTCAACTGGTACATCACGATAACGGGAGTCAAAGTGGAAGAAACCTTGCTGGTCATTGACGGGAAGAAGGAGGTGCTCACTTCCCGTGGTGCCTGGCCAGTGCGCAGTTACGCCGTGGAAGGGACAGAGCTGCGACTTCCGCAGATCCTTCTGAAGTAGGATTCCTGGAGCATGTCGATTCCGGAGTTCTGATGGCCAACTTCAAGCGCTTTAATAACTACTTCACCGACATCTCTCGGCATTTCGAAGCAAGAAAGGTTGGTACAGCAGTGCGGGCAGGGAACTCGGACTTGGACTTGTTTGTTGATACGATCCGCAGCATTGTCAGATGGTTAATGCAGAAATTCTACGGCGACATGCCCTCAGAAGCAAAGGACCAGTATGAGCAAGTGTTTGAGACCCCCTTCTTAACCACCTAAGGCAGTAGGACGGCATCTGCTGCAAGACCGTCGAACAGCGCGTTCGGAGAAAGTGATAGCCAAAATGACTCCCAACTTGTTGCAACACACCTGATGTCGCAGCATACATCCTGATAGCAGGGATGCACGCAAAACCGCATCTCTGCAAGGGTTTTCGCGTGTCGGGAGCCCGATTTGATAGCGCGTGATACTAGTGTGATGTCCCATAAATAACTTTACAGAAAGTCCCGTTTGTGCTATTCTTGCTGCCATCGTATCGTAGAAGGGAGAACGGTCTATGGCGGCGAGGAATGTGGCCAGATCCATCACAATGGACGCTGACACGCGTCAGCAAGTAGAGGCATTCGCGCGATCCCGCAGTCTTCCCCATGCTTTGGTAGTGAGAGCGAAGGTTATCCTCATGGCCTGCGACGGGATGAAGGGTATCGATATTGCCGAGAAGATCGGCCTCAGTCGTGTGAGCGTCAGCAAATGGCGCACCCGGTTTATTGCGGGCGGTTTGAACGGGTTGTATGAGGAGCTCCGGCCAGGGCGACCTCGCCAGATTGAGGAAGAGCGGATTGCGGCTTTGATCTACAAGACACTTCGTAGCACACCAAGGGGGCAGACGCACTGGAGCTGTCGGACGATGTCGGAGTCGGTCGGGTTGTCGAAATCCACGGTGCAACGGGTGTGGAACGCCTTTGGGGTCCAGCCGCACCGCCAGAGGCAATTCAAGCTGTCCAACGATCCGTTTTTCGTGGAAAAGGTGCGAGATATCGTGGGGCTGTACCTTCATCCTTCGCAGCATGCGATGGTGTTGTGTGTTGACGAGAAGAGCCAGTGTCAGGCCTTGGAGCGCTCACAACCATCGCTTCCGTTAGGCCTGGGATATGTGCAGGGCTACACGCACGATTATGTGCGCCATGGGACCACGACGTTGTTTGCGGCGCTGGATATCGCCAACGGGCAGGTATTGACGCAATGCAGGCCCCACCATCGGCATCAGGAGTTTCTCAGTTTTCTGCGGTTGATCCAGCACAATGTGCCTGAGGAGCTTGAGGTTCATCTCGTTGTCGACAACTATGGCAGCCATAAGCATGCTGCGATCAAGGGTTGGCTTGCGCGTCACGAACGATTCCACTTGCATTTCACGCCGAATTACTCCTCCTGGTTGAACCAGGTGGAACGATGGTTCTCCCTGATCACACAGCGGGCTATCCGGCGGGGTTCGTTTGGCAGTGTTAAAGAGTTGGTCACAAAGATCAAAGAGTTCGTGCAGGCCTACAACGAGGACTCCACGCCGTTCATCTGGCACGCTACCGCTGAGTCAATCATGGAAAAATTGAGCCGGCTGTGCCAAACTATTTCCGGGACATCACACTAGTTCGAGAGTGTCATTAGTCAGGTCGCACAATTCTCGTATTGATGAACTCGTTGTAACTTAGTTGTGCGGATTCATCTTCGGTTATCTGAAGTCGTTGGAAAGAACTTCCATGGGCTTACCATAGCCTCTTATAAGTATCGCCGGCGATACTTCAGCATTCCTGCCTGCGGCTGTTAATCCATACTCCCCGGCCAACCATTCTTCACTTGTGACAATCATATGCCTTCTCAAGCCTTGTGCTCTGCGGGCGCGCTTGAGGCATCGCTCGTATTGCTGCCCGTGACTCCGTAGGACAAGATAAGGAGTGTAAACAGAATCGCCTAAGTTTTTGTGGGATAACAATTTAAACCGTATACACTCCATCGATCTGTATACAGATCGCTTGTAACTCCTTACCCCGTAAAGACTTTACGTGTAAACACTTCAAATATCTCCAAGGTTCAGCAGCTTTGCTCTCTATCGCAATGGCATTCATCGTTGAGTCGCCTTTTTATCCGCTACCCCGCTACCCTTTGCTCGATCGAAGAGGAATTCCCCTGAAAAGGGGCCCTTTTCCTCTTCTTCCTCGGTAGCGCTTGAGTAGCGGTAGCGGCATTTATCCGCTGCCGCTACCTTTCGGCTACCTCACCGTTTTCACGATTTCCCTGTATTTCACGGCCTTTTTCGTCGTAGGTAGCGGGTAGCGGCAAAAATCGCATCCAAGCATCGATGAATGTCTCCTGCTCGCAGCCCTTGACCATCTTCGCGAACTCCTTCGGCGCGGCTTCGATGGTCATTGACCTTAGCCCAACCGTACCCGCAGCTCGGTTAGCGGCTGGTCGGTGTGTCACCCTGAGTGTGACCCGGAGTGTCACATTTTTATTTACACGCTTTTGCATCTTGTTGCAAGCATCTACAACGGCCATTGACACAATTCCATGCCGGCGATAGATTTAATACAAGTTGATGCAAGTTGATCCAAGCAGCTGCAAGGCTCTAATAATGACCTGAACGGCCTTCCAAGCTGGAGCAGTGGGTTCGATTCCCATCGGGCGCTGATCGCGGCCGCCTAGCAGGAAGAATGGGAATTTTCCGCAGCATCAGAAGAAACCACATTCTCAAGGAAGGTCTCCTTCCTCCCGACACCTGGACGTGGCTTGTCCAGGACCACCCGATCCTCGACGGGCTCTCCAAGTCAGAGCTTGCAGATCTCCGCACGCTGTCCACGCTTTTTCTCCACGAGAAAACCTTCGAAGGCGCGGACGGCCTGGAGCTCACCGACTCGATGTGCGAGGTGATCTCCGTCCAGGCCTGCCTGCCCATCCTTCAGCTCGGACTCGAGAAATATGAGGACTGGAAAACCGTGGTCGTGGTGCCGGACGTCTTCATCCAGGAACACACGGAGTTCGACAAGGCGGGTGTGGCCCATGAATGGGACGAGGACAACAGCGGGGAATCCTGGGACACCGGACCGGTGGTTCTGTCCTGGAAAGACGTGGAGGCATCAGGATGGGGCGACGGGTACAACGTCATCATCCACGAGGCCGCCCACCGGCTCGATCTCCTCGATGGAGAGGTGAACGGGAGACCCGAGCTGCATGAAGGGATGGATCCCCTCGAATGGCGGGAGGTTTTTTCAAAGGCGTTTCAAGATCTCAAGAAACGCGCCGGCAGGAAGAAGCGCGGGCTTCGGATTGACGACTACGCGGTGCAGGACGATGCGGAGTTCTTCGCCGTTACCAGTGAGTACTTCTTCGAGCAGCCCGATGTCCTGCACGGGGAATACACCGACGTCTATCGCCTGCTCGGCGCCTACTATCGGCAGGATCCGCTGTCGCGGCGGAAGGGCGGTTGAATCGTCCGGCCCGCGCGTGAAGATCTATCTGCCGCCCGGCTGCCCGAATCCCAGGTACCTGCTCGCCGTTCCTACTACGACAAGGGTCCAGAGAACAAATACGACCGCCGTCGGCAGTCGGCTCTGAAACCGCTCCATGAATCTCCTGTAGACGACAGTCAGAATGAAGACGCTTCCGCCCAGCCAGACCAGGAACGTGAGCGCCCAGCCCCACCCCACCCATTCGCGAAACCACACGGATATCTCGTTCACAATGTTCATTCCCTGCAGAGTCTAGACGCATGAAGGAGCACGGTCAAGCCGACCGGTATGTTACGATGATTTAATCAGCCCTTAATCGAACCACAACTCAGCATGCGTATTTTTTTCCCGGAGGTAATGATGAAAATGACATATCATTATTCGATTCGCGCGGCGATCGCGGCGATTGCACTCCTTGGAGGAGCTTCGGGACTCGCCTTCGCGGAGAACCCGAGCCCCCGGCTCATGCAGTCCTCGCCTTCCCTGCAGTCGGTGCAATCTTCATTTCGAGAGATAGCCCGGACTGTCCTGCCCGCAGTGGTAGAGATAAACGTCACGGAAACGATCACGCAGCAGGTCCCCCGGTTGGCTTTTCCATTCTTCGACCAGGCGCCGGGAAACGGCCAGGGGAGGACCTTTCGCCAGTCCGGTCTCGGATCCGGCATCATCGTGAAAAAGATCGGTGACACCGTCTACGTGCTCACAAACAACCACGTGGTCAAGGACGCAACGGATGTAAGCGTCCGGCTGAACGACCAGAAAGATTTCAAGGCGAAGGTGGTGGGCACCGACGCGCGCAAGGACATTGCGCTTGTTTCTTTCGAAACGAAAGATAAGGTCACGATCGCCGAGCTCGGAGATTCGGACAGCCTTCAGGTCGGAGATTTTGCGCTGGCGGTGGGAAACCCCTTCGGGTTCGAGTCAACGATTACGATGGGCATCGTGAGCGCTCTCGGCAGGCGCGGTCCCCAGGGGGACGCCTCCTCCTATACGGACTACATCCAGACGGATGCGGCCATCAACCAGGGCAACTCCGGAGGGGCGCTGGTGAATATCGACGGGAAGGTAGTGGGAATGAACACCTGGATCGCGGCCCCCACGGGCGGCAATATCGGGTTGGGTTTTGCAATTCCGATCAATAACGCCAAGCAGGCCATCAACGACTTCATTTCCAAGGGCAAGGTGGAATATGGATGGCTGGGCGCGCAGATCGGCAATGTGCAGGACGATTCCACCTACTCCGGCTTTGCCCGGGATCTGAAGATCGAGGGTGTAAAGGGCGCCTTCGTTCTGAACCTTTATAAGGGATCGCCGGCGGAAAAGGCCGGGCTGCTTCCGGGTGACTATGTCACGAAGGTTGACAACACGCAGATTCAGAACACCGACCAGCTCACCCAGGTGGTGGGAGGTCTGAATGCGGGCAAATCCTACACTTTCGAAGTCATCCGCTATGGTGAGAAGCAGACCCTGGTCGTGAAGATCGGGGCGCGCGATGACAAGGATCAGGTGGCTCAGTACAAAAACCTCTGGCCGGGCATGACGGTGGTGAATATCACCGATCAGGTTCGCCAGGAAGCCGGCATCCCCAGGAACGTACGGGGCGTGGTCATCGGCTATCTGCCCGACCAGGACACACCGGCTTCAATCGCGGGCTTCAGGCCGGGGGATGTGATCACTGGCATCAACGGGAAGAGGGTCGGCACCATCATGGAATACTACAGGGCGCTCAATGACCGCGCGGGGTCCGACGTGACCTTTCAGATCGTCAGGGAAGGCACGGAAATCACTATCGGGCTCGGACGGTAGATCCTGGCGACCGGATATTGTCAGAAAAGGCGCAGACTGGCCCTCTGCGCCGGTTTTTTCCTCATCATGCACTCTCTCAGTCGATTTTCTGCAGGACGGCTTTCATCCAGAACACGTTGTAGGGAAGCCACTGCGACATGGCGAAATACACTGTTCTCCCGCCATCTTCGAGGAATCGCGGGTGCATGTACGCGCCATACAGGGCCGGGTAGTCTGCCGCGCTGCACACTCGATGGGGAGGGCTCCAAGGTCCCCACGGGCTCACGCCCTCCCGCATCTCGATTGCATGGGTCTGCTCGTTCAGGTAGGCCATGAGCCACCGCTGCAGGTACTCGTTCCAGACCACTGAGAGCTCTCCGACCGGCTTCTCGACGATTGTAACGGCTTTTCGCATGTCGCGGCTCCAAACGGCCGTCGCCTCCCCCATGCCGGCAAAGTATTCGTAGGAACGCATATCTTCGATGCGTGCCTCTGCCACTCTCATGAGCTGGACGCCGCCATGGCGGCCACCGGGAATGCCCCATATCCAAAGCTGCCCGTCCTGCCTGGCTATTGCGGTCTGAACGAAGTTGCCGTCCCCGGGCCATTTCAGCTCCTCGAGCTTCTGCCATGTCTGCCCGTCGTCCGTGGATCGCGCGAGCCCGCCGAAGTTGCAGTACCAGTAGCCCGGCGCTCCCCAGTGGTTCACAGACATGTAGAAAACGTACATGGCGTTATTTGCGGAGACGCTATAAGTGGGGATTGCCGAGATCTCGTCTTTGTCGATCCGCTTCGCCGTGATCAGTTCCTTCGCCATTCCATCGGCTGATACGATCATCCCGTCGAAGAGCACCCCGTTCGATGGATTGTCATCACTGGTGAACGCCATCGTGTTGCAGCGCCAGTTCTGGCCCCCTCCTCCTGTCTGGGAGTCGGATCGGGGGCCGAAGGTATCGCCGAAGAGGAAGAACACTCGACCCCGGTGCTCGAACATGCTCCCCAGATCCGTCCCATACACGCCGAACCTGTCGGTCTTGTTGATGGATTCCTTGCCTGTAAGCTGACACACACGCTGCACGTTCGAAACTCCCGCCAGAACGAAGTCCGCATCCGGAGGGGACCGAACTGCTTGATGCATTGTTCCGCACGCCAACAGGCTGCAAAGCAGGCACATCAATCCGCCTATGCGCGCCGGCCATTTCATCGGGTTGCCCCTTTACATCCCCGCGTAGTAAGCGTATTCCACGACCTCCAGGTAGCTGACCACTTTTGCGACTCCCTCCACCGTACCTGCAACCTCCACGCACCGATCCATCGAAGCAGAAAACTGCACTGCTCCATGCAGAGCGACCACACCCTTGTCGCACACAACGTCCAGGGACACGACGGGAACGCGTTCCCGGTAGACTATGGCGATAGTCACGTCCTGGGCGATGCGCCAGTCCCGCAATACATCGCGCGCACGGTCGCCGGCCTCTGCATATGTGGGCGAACGGAGGAGCGCCGATACCGTGCTGCAGATCTCCGCAGGAGATATCGCCGCTGTATTCACAACAAGGTCGTACTCCGCCGGCGAGTCCCAGAGTGCATTGAAGAAGTACTTGTGGTATCCGGCGCGATCATGATCACTCTGATGAATCATGCGAAGCGCGTGCTGATCGTCTATGCCCAGGCGCTCGCGGAGCCGCGCCACCCGAACTTTGGGAGGCGCGATGATCCTCAGCTTGAGCGCGCCGGGTATGCCCCGGAAGATGATGTTGGCCCCTCGCCCGACGATGATGCAGTCCTTTTCACCTGCAAACCGATACATGGCAGCCTTCATGAAGGCGAAGTACCGGTCCTTCTCCTGGGTGAATTGCTCCCAAAAGCCGGGCTTTTTTTCGTCATCCCGCACGAACTGCTGTTCAGTCATGCCCAGTTTTTTGAGCAGGACTTCCAGTGACTCCTTGTCGAGCTTGGAATAACCAAGCCGGGAGGAGAGCGTATCCGCTATCTCGGTTCCCAGGCTCCCGAGCTCCCTTGAGAGCGTTATGATCGCCATGTCTCATCCTCCTCTCTCAGCATATAAATGAAACAACGGAGGAGAGGGGGCTGTTACGGATGGGACCTCTCTATGCGGCCGAAGGTTCAGGCAGTACAATACGGGCAGGCCGCGCAGCGCCAAAAGGAGAAGAACATGCTCCAGAAGAAATCACTTGCAGGTCGAAAGGTTGAAGTCACTTTCAGGATGCCGCCGCTGGATGATGTTGTGGAACTTTATCTCTGCGGAGAGTTCAACGGCTGGCAGGTCAAGGGTATTCCCTTCACTCTTGAATCGGACGGCACGTGGGTTGCCCGGTTGGTGCTGGATGCAGGGAAATCGTATCGCTTCCGCTATCATGACAACCAGGGACGCTGGCTTAACGACAGGGAGGCCGACGCGTACGTTCCGAACGACTTCGGAAGCGATGACTCCGTCCTGGACTTGACGATGGCAGCGAAAAAACCTTCGAAAGCGAAAGCGACGAAGAAGGCTGCAGCGCCAAAAGGCAAACCAGGCAGTACAAAGAAGACTGCGGGAGGCCGGCAGGCGAAGGCCAGGCGATAGCCGGTTTCAGCCGAAGGATCGCTTGAGGGCGTTTCTTCAGGAAACGATCACTCCATCCAGCTGGCGAACCTGTCGTCAGATCGAAGCGCTTGCGTCAAATCTTCTTTTTCCTGGGCTGTGATTTTTCGGAATCCCAGGCTGGTCATTTGCGAATGCTCTGCGGTTTTTGTTATCTTGTGCACAAAGACAAAATCTGCAATCACGATACGTCCCGGTTCATATGGCAAGGGCAGGTTTGCCTCAGGCTCCCATGCGTTGCCACGAAATCCAGCCTGTACACTGGTTCCAATCGATTGGAGCATCACGCCAGACTCCCTGATCACTACAAGGTTGTAGTCCCAGGAGTACTGGCCCACCCATGAAACCGGGTAGTCTCCAGAAAACTGGAAGCACAGCTCACGACCTCTGGGCAGGTTGTCAGGGTTGATGAACTCCGTTTTGATGACAACCAGGGAATCATCCGATGTGGCTTTGGCCGGAATCGATGAGCATCCTGAAAAGATGAAGGCCACAAGCGCCAAGGTGACAAAGCCTCTGAAATACCTGCTCATCGTGATACCTCCATTAGAGCCATTCGGTCTGTGGTACCTCTTTGTGCCATGACTTTATGCATGCTGCAACTGAATTGTGGCTGCCATGGCCTCGGGAGTAAAGGCCATAGCCCCCTGGGTGGCCCCGAGCGCCGCCGTGATTCTGCACGTGGCACAGAGGCGCCCCGATAGGTTATACTCAGTACGGTTTGCGCGGGCAGCACGTCAGGCTCCGATGGTCTTCCCTTGGAGGAGGCGGCGATTATGCTCCTGCCGGGATGGTTGAATCTCGATTCCCTCTCAATTATACGGCTTGCCGCCCTTTTGCTCTCCCTTGTCATCGCCGTCTACCTTTTCCTG
>Ga0187870_1002013_pt1 | contig 17458 bp, 16 predicted proteins | sample June2016WEW_13_1_3_FD_132974 | JGI IMG/M metagenome (GOLD analysis project Ga0187870, IMG submission 132974) | Peatland microbial communities from SPRUCE experiment site at the Marcell Experimental Forest, Minnesota, USA - June2016WEW_13_150 | ecosystem: Environmental > Terrestrial > Soil >... | reverse complement strand
GCACTCCTTCGCACCGTCATTCACATTCAAGGTACGGAGGCAATTGTCTTTGCGAAGTCTATCCTCCTCACGGTGGCGGTGACCAGCGTCGTGTGGCTTGCGGTTACTTATCTCACAGCACCGGAACCGGAATCCAAACTTCTTGAGTTCTACCGGCGAGTCAGGCCTGGAGTGACCGGCTGGAAGCAAGTTGCCGCCCTGGCCCCCGAAGTCCCCGCCAGCCGCGATGGCTGGTACAACCTGTTGGAATGGCTGCTCGGATGCCTCATGGTATACATGGCGCTGTTTGGGATTGGTAAGCTGCTGCTGGGCTCGACAGGTTTGGGGATTCTCTTTCTGGCCGTCGCGGCAGCCGCCGGTTACGCCATCTACTGGGACTTCTCAAAGCGCGGCTGGGAAACGCTTTCTGGAAGGGAGAAGCAGTGACAAGTGACGAGTGACAAGTGACGAGCCGGAAATGCGGTGACGAGTGACAAGTGACTCGTCACTTGTCGCCGTAGTTTTTGCTCGTCACTCGTCACTTGTCACTGCTCCAAGATGCGTATCACAGAACGGGAGAACCCGGCCTCCGTTGGGTTAGATACAAAACCCACCGCAGCGATCCTTCGCATCATCAACCGAGAGGATCAGCGCGTCGCTCCTGCCGTGGCGAAGACCATACCGAAGATAGCGCGCGCAGTGGACATGGCCGTTCGAGCCCTCCGCCACGGCGGGCGAATGATTTACCTGGGCGCCGGAACCAGTGGGAGGCTGGGGGTGCTGGACGCTGCCGAGTGCCTCCCGACCTTCGGGAGCGACCGCGTGCTGGCGGTGATCGCGGGTGGCCGTGGGGCCATGTTTCAATCCGAGGAAGAGACGGAGGACAATCCCCTCCAGGCCGAGCGCGACCTGCGCCGTGTCAAGCTCAGCGGTAAGGACGTTCTGGTGGGAATCTCTGCCAGCGGGGACACGCCTTACGTGCTCGGCGGGATGCGCTATGCACGGCGACGCGGCGCGAAGACGGTGGGCTTGACGGCCAATCCTGCGGCCCCCATGAAGCCGCTTGCGGACGTCTTCATCGCTCCTGTTGTCGGACCGGAGATTATTGCCGGCTCCAGCAGAATGAAGGCTGGGACGGCCCAAAAACTCGTGCTCAATATGCTTTCCACAGCCACCATGGTGCGCTTGGGGCGAGAGTTCTCCCATTGGATGATCAATGTTCAGTCAAGCAATCGAAAGTTGCGCGAGCGCGGCCAAAGAATTTTGAGCAGCGCCACGGGCGCAAGCCCTACCCGCGCCGCTCAAACGTTGAAGGCAGCCGGGGGAAATTTGCCGGTGGCACTCCTGATGCTCCACAAGGGAATCAAACGAGACGAAGCCCTACAGCTTCTGACGAGAGGAGAGGACATCGCTGCAGCTCTCCGCGCGTCCATGGGCGAGCGTCTCTGAAAGAGATTGGACTCATGACGAAAGTTAAGCGACGCAACGCCATTCAAGGAGGGCTGGCGGCGCTAGTTGCAGGACGCCTGGCGCGCACCACCAGCCAGGCAACTACAGGCGTTCGCAGACCTGTATCCAACAAACCTGCCGGGATAAAACTGGCTCTCATACAAGAGCCGCATCAGAACTCGAGATTCAAACTTGCCTGCCAGATGGGTGTTAATCACGCTATCGTAGGTGTCGCGGGCGAGTTGAGCAAAGTCCGACGAGAGCAATATCTGGACACACTGGCAAGAATCCAGGCGGATTTCACCGTGGCGGGCTTGACCATTGCGGGCGTGGAGAGCCACCCCGTGCCTGCGGAGAAGATCAAGCTTGGACTGCCCGGGCGTGATGAGGAAATTCAGGACTACTGCGCAGCCCTCGAGGCTCTCGGAAAGCTCGGCATCCCGATGGTCTGCTACAACTTCATGGCGGGCCTGGGATGGTATCGCACCAACGTCGCCGTCCCCGCGCGGGGTGGGGCGCTGACCAGTGAATTCGACCTGCGGGATGCCGAGAAGCAGGGGCTGACCAAGTGGGGGGTGGTCAGCGAGGAGAAGATCTGGCAGAACATCGAGTACTTTCTGAAAGCGGTAATTCCGGTGGCGGAGAGGGCCAAGGTGAACATGGCGCTGCATCCGGATGATCCTCCTGTTTCCCCGCTACGTGGAATTGGGCGAATCCTGACCAGTGCGGCGAACTACCGCCGGGTGCTCAACCTCGTCCCCAGCCCCGTCAACGGCATCACCTTCTGCCAAGCCAACTTCAAGCTGATGGGGGAGGACATCGAAGCCTTGGCGCGCGAGTGGTGCGCCCAGAACAAGATCTTCTTCGTCCACTTTCGCGATGTGGATGGGACTCGCGAACATTTCGTCGAGACCTTCCACGACAACGGGCCGACGGACATGGCGCGGATGCTCAAGGCCTATTATGAGAGCGGGTTCAACGGCCCTATGCGCCCCGATCATGCTCCCACTATGGAAGGCGAGTCCAATGAACACCCCGGGTACGCAATCATGGGCAAGGTGCTGGCCCTCGGCTACATGAAGGGCATCATGGACGGACTTCAAATTCCATTCGCGTAAGGTCGAGACTTACTTCTAACACGCTTGTTTTCAATAACATTCCCGCTTTCAACGCGTAACTACCTTTGTTTTCTACGACATTCCCGCTTAGTCGCGGGCTGGGGAAGACCGACCCTTTGTTTTCAATAACATTCCCGCGTCGTTCGTTTATTTTTGAAGAATCATTTTTCTCTTTCGCTTCCGAGAACGGACTTGCTGTCCACCTGAGAAAAGGAAGCCTTCCGGGCTTTTGGCCCCGCTTGGGACACTCTGGAGAGTGGACTGGGGGATTAGGCTGCCAGTGCGGCATAGCGTTCCCAGGAGGCCATGACCGACTGCATGGCTTCCACTTACTATGCTAGCCTACCTTGTTCCGCTTGTCAAGAGACAGCGTGTCCGAGTAGTGGTGTCATTTGGGCGAAGTTGATTTTTCGTGCGGGCCTGTGACGCCAGTCACTGGTGCGTCCACGTCCAGCGTGTAGGCTCCCGAGGGCGTGCCGAGCGACGCCCCGGAGAGCCCAAGTCACATGCCCGTGCCGCTCAAGCTAACGGTCTGCGGGCTGCCGGGATCGCTGTCGCTGATGACAAGGGTGGCGGAGCGCGCTCCCGCCGCGGCGGGCCTGAACGCCAGGTTGATCGTGCAACTCCCCTCGCCGGCTACTGTACTGCCCACCGCACAGGTTGAGCTGGATTGAATTGCGAAGTCTCCCGCATCCGTGCCCCTGAGGGTGAGACTCTCAATGCGCAGCGGCGTGTTGCCCAGGTTGGTCAGCGTGACGCTCTTTGGGGCGCTGGTGGTGTGCACGCGCTGTGGGCCGAAGCCGAGGGACGTCGCGGAGAGCCGCACCGCCGTCCCCGTGCCCCTCAAGTTGACGGTCTGCGGGCTGCTGGGATCGCTGTCAGCGATGACAGTGGTAGCGGACCGTACTCCGGCCGCGGTGGGCTTGAACGCCAGGTTGATCGTGCAGCTCGCTAGCCCGGCTACGCTACCGCCCGCCACACACGAGCTTGATTCAATCGCGAAGTCTCCAGCCTTCGTGCCCATGGGAGTGAGGGGCGCAAAGCTCACCACGCTGAGGCTCGAAATGCTCAGCGGGGTGCTGCCCAGGTTCGTCAGCGTGACAGTCTTTAGAGAGCTGCTTCCCACGAGCTGTGCGCCGAAGCTGAGCGACGCCGCCGAGAGGCTCACCGCCGTCCCCATACCGGTCAGGCTGACCGTCTGCGGGCTGTTTGCAGCGTTGTCGCTGATCGAGAGCGTCGCCGCGCGGCTGCCCGTCGCCGAAGGCGTGAAGGTTACACTCACCGCGCAGGTGCCATCGGGGATCACCGTGGCTCCGGAGCAGGTGTCGGCGCTCTTCGCAAAGTCGCTGGCATTCGTACCCCCAATCGTCACCGTCGATGTCGTAAGGTTAACCGTGCCGGTGTTGGTGACGGTCTCCGTCTGGGTTGCGCTCGTCGTGCTCAGGGGCTGGTTGCCGAAACTTAAACCCGGGGCGGACAAGCTCACCAGGGGCGGGTTGTTGATTGTGAAGGTCAGCCCGCCCGACGTGCCCCCGCCCGGCGACGGGTTCACCACCGTAACCGAAGCCGTGCCTGCCGTGGTGATGTCGCTGGCCAAAATGGCCGCCGTGACCTGCGTGGCGCTAACGAAAGTGGTAGCGCGTGCGCTTCCGTTCCACTGCACCGCTGAACTCGAGACGAAGTTAGTCCCTGTAACCGTCAGTGTGAACGCCGCTCCGCTTGCCGTAGCGCTGGAGGGTGAAAGCGAGCCGGCTGTAGGCGCCGGGTTGTTGATGGTAAAGGTAAGGGAGTTCGACGCGCCCCCGCTAGGCGAGGGGTTGACTACCGTGACTGAGGCCGTGCCTGCCGTGGCAGGTAGTGTGATATTGTTGCGTTGCTCGCTCGCAGGTTTCTCTTGCATCCCTCGGATGCCGTGCTAGACTTTGTGCATGTCCGACCCGATCAAAACCGCAAAGCGGATGTTTGACGAGTTCCTGTCTAGGGCCGACCCCGCCAGTATGCCAGACTACGACCCTAACGCCAAAGACGCTCAGGCTCAGGCCGCAGGGCGCAAGGGAGGCTTAAAGGGCGGTCCCTCCAGGAGTAGAATCCTCTCCTCAAAAGGGCGATCACAAATTGCTAGAAAGGCTGCAATGGCGCGTTGGAAAGCAAAAGCTGAACAGGGTGGGTAGATATAGGTAAAAGGTGTTTTTTCGGGCCTAAGTGCCAAACCTTGTCCTTCTTTTTGAAGTAACGCCTAACCTGCGTCACTCTTCCCTCGGTGCTGATTCGTGCGGCAAATGATTTCGCTCGTGTGGAAAGTTCTCTTTCCATGTCCAACTTGGCTGACACTATTCTCGGCAGCCATTTATCCGGTCCCTCGTGATTATTGGTCACAATGAATATTGCCACCCGCGCTTTTCTGATTTCCGGAGCATAAGTGAATTCCATGTCTTGATCGGCAGTGATCAAAACCATTTTGTTACGCTTAATCCCGCAATAGGAAATTATCTCAGGGTCATCTGTGGAGCTTCTTGGTCCGTAAACATCTCGATGGGAAACGAGCTTAAATCCGGCTAAACGGAGGCCCAGCACCATTGTTCTCGCCTCCATGTTGCGGTCCAGAAAGTAGGAAGGTGCCCTACGCTGTTGCGAATTCTTGAATGGCTTCTTCGATCTCAATTGGCTCCAAGCCGTAGTCGCTCGCCAGTTCTGGAATGCTCTCCCCAGATTGTCTCCTGTCTAGCAGCATTTCAGCCATAATACCTGTGCCTCTAACCACTGGCTTTCCAGACGACAGCCGTATATTGATGACCAGGCGTTTGCTGTAAATCGGATAGACTTGAATCGGCATTCCAAGATTGTCCCAGTCAATTCGCTCTAAGTACTTTTCCAGAATCTCTTTCATGGCGATCTGTCCCTGTTTCGTTGCGTTGATTATTCTGCCGAGATGCTCAACAAACATCCCCTTGCCGAACGTCCTAAAATCGCTACTAAGGAGGGGGTGCAAACTCGGAGCCATCGTTCCTCGAACATAATCAATGGCCCAGCGCACGTTTCGTAAGGGGATGTTGCGTTCCCTGGTAGAGCGTAGAATATGAGCTTCGGCCAGATTATAGAAGGACAGAAGCTTGTGGTGCTTGTCGGCAAGCTCGATTATGGGCTGATAGACACGTTCAATGCCGCGACGGGTGCGGTAGTGCTGCCCTCGCGTCCATGCCTGCAAAGTCGTCCTGGGAATCCTTAGATACCTCGCCGCTTCCTCAATGCTGTACCGAGGGTATTCCCGCATATCGCCATTGAACCGGACGATTTTTTTCCTGGGCATTTCGAGACAACTTTCCGCTAGCATTTTGACCTCGCCTTGGGTTAGAATTATTCCCAGGCGGGCCAATGCGGTGTTACAGCACCGCGCTGCCACCAAGAGGTGGGCGACAAATCGCCCCAAGGATTCACTACCACCAACGATCAGCGACCAAGCTTCTTACACCAACAGCACCGGGCGTGCAAGGCCCGAGTGTCACCAACGACCTCCGCATTATACAGGAGGTCAACAAATTTTTCTCTTGACATGCTTGACAGATATGATATACTTGCGTTGTTAGGGAGAGGAAATCCAATGAACTGCCCAACCTGCAACGCACCAGCTAAGAAGTTCGGGACGCACCGAAACGGCCTGCAAAGATACCGTTGTAGCCTATGCAAAAAGACGTTCACGGAGCCACACACAAGACCGCTCGGCGATATGATCTTGGCCGAACAAAAAGCCATGAACGTTTTACAGCACTTGGTGGAGGGTTGCTCGGTCCGAACCACTTCCCGCATAACGGGAGTTCATCCGCGAACAATCCTCAATCTCCTGAGTCTTGCGGGCGAAAGATGCGAGAAGTTAATGAACGAGCGAATCCACGGTCTGCGAGTCAAAGACGTGCAATGTGATGAATTGTGGGGATACGTCGGGATGAAGGAAAAGACGAAAGCCAAAAAGGTCAGAGATGAAATCACGGTCGGCGATGCCTACACGTTTGTTGGCATCGAGCGACACAGCAAGCTGGTGCTCGCTTGGCACCTGGGGAGACGTACCGAACGGGATACGATAGCCTTTACAGAAAAGCTGGCTGCGGCCACCGAGGGCAGTTTCCAGATCACTACGGATGGATTCGCGCCTTACAGGGATGCCGTTATTCTGAGCCTGGGAGCGCAAGGCATAGACTTCGCGCAGTTGGTCAAACTGTATTCCGCGAATCCTGAGAGTGAAACCCGATACTCTCCAGCCGAGTGTACCGGGTGCAAAAGGGTTCCTATCTTCGGCAACCCCGACATGAGCAAGGTTAGCACGTCGCATGTCGAGAGACAGAATTTGACCATGAGAATGCAAATGCGGAGACTAACCCGATTGACCAACGCTTTTTCAAAAAAATGGGAGAAACTCTATGCGATGCTTGCGCTATACTTTGCATGGTACAATTTCGTTCGCGTCCACCAGACGTTGCGGGTGACACCTGCAATGGAGGCCGGGATTACGGATCACGTCTGGACAATCGGCGAATTGCTTGGTAAAGTCAGAGCCTAATATGGCAAGAGAAGGTTCAGTCAAATATCTAAATACGGCGAAGAGTGGCAAGAATGATGAATTCTACACAATACTTTCCGACATCGAAAGAGAGGCTAGGCACTACCAAAAACATTTCAAGGGAAGGGTAGTGCTTTGCAATTGCGATGACCCGCGTGTCAGCAATTTCTTTAAGTACTTCGTCAACAACTTTGAAAAGCTGGGGCTGAAGAAGCTGATCACGACCTGCTACAAGAACCAGGAGGCCGACTTGTTCAGCAGGCACGACTCGGAACGTGGCATCTACTTGGAGTACTCCGGCGAGCAGAAGAAGCAGCGCCTTCCCGACCCCACAAAGATCAAGCCGCGCAAACTTAAAGGCGACGGCGACTTCCGTAGCGAGGAGTGCATCAAGCTGCTCAAGGAAACAGATATAGTCGTCACCAATCCTCCATTTTCGTTGTTCAGAGAGTATGTCGCGCAGCTTGTGGAATACGGTAAAAAGTTTTTGATTATTGGGAGTTGGCACGCAATCACGTACAAAGAGATTTTCAAGTTGATAAAGGACGATAAGCTATGGATCGGCGTGAATAGCAATCGGAATTTTTTAGGATTCATTGTGCCAAAGCATTACCCGTTGCATGGAACCGAAGCCCGCGTCGATGAGAACGGAAACAGGATTGTCTCCACAAACACCACCTGCTGGTTTACAAATATTGATTTAAAAAAGCGGCACGAGGATCTAATCCTCTACAAAGCGTACAATCCGCACGAATTTCCAGCATACGACAATTACGATGCAATAGAGGTTTCAAAAACCGTAGACATTCCTATCGATTACGAGCGTGTGATGGGCGTGCCTGTGACGTTTCTTAAATACTACAATCCGGCGCAGTTCGAAATCGTTGGTTCCGATTATGATGTGAAACAGGGGCTATTGCCTGAACTTATAAAGCAAGATTGGACGGGCAAGATTGACCGGGCCTACCTCAAGTGCAAGCGACTGTTTGCGCGAATTCTCATCCGCAAGAGAACGAATAGATGAACATCGACCTCCAAGAAATCACAATCAAGAGACTAACTGACGGCTTCGAGGATAGCGACGAGGCCGGAGTCGTCGCGTACGGTGGCAAGCTCGACATTCGGCCGCCGTATCAAAGAGAGTTCATCTACAAGGACAAGCAGCGAGATGCGGTGATCGACAGCGTTCGCAAGGACTTTCCGCTGAACGTGATGTACTGGGCGGTGCGCAATGACGGCCATTACGAAGTGATTGATGGACAGCAGCGCACGCTTTCAGTTTGTCAGTACGTCAACGGCGACTTCTCCATCAACGGCCTGGCGTTCCACAACCTGCAAAACAATCAGCAACAACAGATTCTTGATTACAAACTGATGGTTTATTTCTGCTCCGGGACTGACAGCGAAAAGTTGGATTGGTTCAGAACCATCAACATCGCTGGCGAGGAACACACCGATCAGGAATTGCGTAACGCCGTCTACGCAGGGCCGTGGACTGCGGACGCCAAACGGTATCTCAGCAAGACGGGTTGCGCGGCTTATAAGCTGGCGAGCGATTATCTGCGCGGCAACCCGATCCGGCAGGAATATCTGGAAACGGCGATTGCGTGGCGCTCGGATCGAGAGATCGAACAGTACATGTCGAAGCATCAGCACGACAAGAACGCGACACCGCTGTGGCAGTACTTTCAGAAGGTGATCGGGTGGGTGAAGGCGACGTTTCCGGAGTATCGGCGAGAGATGAAGGGGGTGGATTGGGGACCTCTCTACAATCAGTTCAAGGACAAGGAGTTTGATACGGATAAGCTGGAGCAGCAGGTGGCAAAGTTGATGCAGGACGACGACGTGGAGAGGAAATCGGGAATCTATCCGTATGTGCTGGATGGGGATGAAAGACACCTGAACATCCGCGCATTCTCCGACAACATGAAGAGAGAAGCGTACGAGAGGCAAAAGGGAGTCTGCGTGAAGTGCAAAAATAAATTTCAGTTGGGCGACATGGAAGGCGACCACGTCAAGCCCTGGCACGAGGGCGGCAAGACGGACGCGAAGAACTGCCAGATGCTGTGCAAAGACGACAACCGAAGAAAATCAGCAACATAGATTTATCCCACTACCCCTTGTGGTTCGCAATTGACAAGGGTCTAGGCATTGTGCCACACTTAAAAGCGAATGGGGGGAATCGGTCTTCACACCGATAACCCCCCGTAACACAGTGCCGCTTGTCAGGCGGCGAGTATTAGTAACCCTAGGTAGAAGCTTACCGAAACTGTACTCCCCCTGTCAATCGAAAAAAGCACGTGCGGCGCTGAGGAAGGAGTGTGCCTATATTGGGCACAGCAAAATCCATGGCTTCACCAACACTTTCGTCTATGATCACCTTGAAGGCAGAGGACATCGACAAGGAAGTTGCAAAAAACTCAGCAGGTGTCTATGCTCTCGACGCAACTACTACTCCAGGCTTTACCTTCTCCTACGTTGGGCGGTCTGAGAGTGACGTGGCGGGGCGCTTGAAAACGTATGTGGGAAGTAAATACAGGTTTTTCAAGTTCGCCTACTGCTCGTCCGCTAAGTCCGCGTTTGAGGCTGAGTGCGAACTCTATCACGACCACCAGCCACCCGATAATATTTACCACCCAGCGAGGCCAGAAGGTTCGAACTGGAAGTGCCCTCGTTGTAAAGCGTTTGACTAGTTGTCGGCGGATTTGCGCCTGAGAACGTCACGGAGCGCACAGAGGTATCCATAGTGCCAATAGACCCTCTCCGGGGTTCCCGCGTCGAGGTGTCGCTGCTCCTCGCAACATTCCGGGGCATTTTCTTTCAGCCAATCGCGCAAACCTTCGGCCATCTCTCGGATTGAGAGCCTGCGTCGGAGAGGCTCGATTTGATTTTGTCGGTCCATTTTGTCAGCAACGCAACAATATCACACTACCCCGTGGCAATATCGCTTGCCAAAATCGCCGCGGTTAGCTGCGTCGCGCTGACGAACGTGGTGCTGCGCCCGCTACCGTTCCATTGCACGGTCGAGCCGTTGACAAAGTTCGTGCCCGTCACGGTCAGAGCAAACGCCGCCGCGCCCGCTGTGGCGCTAGAGGGCGAGAGCGAGGCTATTGCAGGCGCCGGGTTTACAGTCAGCGTCGCCGTCGTTGAAACTCCGTTGTAGTGCGCTGTGATGGTTCCAGATGTTTGAGCCGTGACGGCAGATGCGCTCGTGTTAAAGGTCCCCGAGGCGAGGCCGGCAGTCACTTCCATCGTTGACGGAACCTGAACTACGGCGCTCGAACTGGAAAGGCTGACGGTAGCTCCACCCGTCGGAGCCGAACTACTGAGGGTGACCGTTCCTGTCGCTGTGCCGGGACCGGTGAGTATCGTGGGATTTAGGGACAGGGATTCTACGACGAGAGGCGCAGGGTTCACAACGAATGTTACCGGGACCATCACAGGAGAATTTGACGCACCGGTCGCCGTAATTGTGATTGTGTCGTTGTATGTCCCAGGATTTAAGCCCGTGGGATTGGCGTTGACATTGATAGTGGACGGGGCAGTTCCAGAGGTCTGGCTAAGCCCCAGCCACGGCTGGGTTGCCGATGCTGACCAGACCTCTGTACCACCGCCGGAATTAGAAATGGTCAACGACACTGGCGAAGAGTTTCCTGCCCCTTGGGTGAGAGTGAACGTCAAGTTGGCAGGCGTCGCTTGCAGGATCGGTGGGAGGTTCTGTAAAAGAACGGTCACACTGCCTTGGTAGTTCGGGACTAAAATGTCGGGCGCACCATCGCCGTTTAGGTCAGCGATGGTTGCAGGTGCCTCAAGTGAGGTTCAGAGTTCAAAAGGCGTTGACGAGAAAGTGCCGTCGCCATTTCCTAAGAAGACCTCGTTGCCCCCACCAGAGGATTCCCTGAACACGACAAGATCCAACTTTCCGTCTCCATTAATGTCATCAGTAGCGACAAAGTAGTAATTTGTCCCAGGCGCAATTGTGGTTCCGGCTCGAAAAGTGCCGTCCCCGTTGTTGAGCAGAATCGAAATCCCCCCGCCGAGGCCAGAATTACCGATCGCCAAATCAGGGTATCCATCACCATTGAAATCCGCGGCACAGATTTGAATCGCATATCCAGGGGTTGAGTATTCCTGTTGAGGCTGGAAAGTCCCATCGCCGTTCCCTAGGAGAATCGACACTTTTTGATTTTGCGAATCGGCCAGGGCAATGTCCAGCTTCCCATCCCCGTTAAAGTCAGCCACCGCCAATGTATACGGGCTGCCTACAACGCCCACACTGCTCGGATTCGCGAAAGTACCATCACCCTTACCAAGGAGGACGTACGCTTGGGTGAGATTCGATCCTGTTATCACGATATCCAGGAATCCGTCACCATTCAGGTCTGCGGCTGCTAGTGCCGACCATTGCCCCGGTGCGGCCGGCAGGGGAATCGACGGCATAGGCGTGAAGGTACCGTCCCCATTGCCCAGTAGTATGCCAATTGAGCCACTGGTGAGGGAACTGTTGTCATAGACGATATCCAACTTGCCATCGCCATTGAAATCGCCCACGGCAAGCGCTGAAGAATTGTTGACTGGGAGTCGCATTTCGGGGCCGAATGTCCCATCACCATTTCCAAGGAAGATGGAGAGCCCCCCCGCCTCTGACCCACCAACAGCTAAGTCTAACTTCCCGTCCCGATTGAAATCACCTGCGGCAATGGCCCATGTCGTATTGCTGACAGGGAAGGATGTCGTGCTAAAGGAAGGGACCGGCCGGGGGTATGTGATGTGCTCGGTGAGTGTGTTGGACATAAGGTTCGCGGTGCCGGGGTTCTGCACGGCGATAATCGCGGATCCATTGGCCTGGACGGTAGGGGCGGGAACAGTTGTCTGCAATTGGCCCGAGCTTATGAAATTGGTTGGCAAGGCTGTACCATTCCACAGGATCTGAGCGCCCGGAACAAACTGAGTACCGTCGACAGTCAGGGAGAAGCCGACGCCACCGGGGACCACGCTAATAGGGACGAGCGGGGTGGACAGGAATGGCAACGGATTTACCGGCGGCAATGGGCCCGACGGCTCGACCGTAAGGAGGCAGCTCTGTGAAATGCCATTGTATGTCGCCGTGATTGTTGCAGTGGAGATTGAGAAAACGGAAGCCGTACTGACGGTGAAGACCCCTGAGCGAAGGCCAGGAGAGATTCCTGTGACTGGCGGAACCTGGACGGCCTCATTATCACTTGACAGAGAGACTATTGCCCCAGTTGCAGGGGCCGGACCGGTAAGTAACACGGTCCCGTTGGAACTGCCGCCACCCGTGACAGTTAAGGGGCTCAGCGTGAGAGAACTCGGTGCCGTCGGTGTCCCGGCAGGCACGATGGTCAGGAGGGCGGTGAGCGTTATCCCGTTGTAAGTGGCGGCTATTGTGACCGGGGTAATGTAGTTTACTACGGCAGTGTTAATCGTAAGAGTCCCACTCGAAGATCCCTCTGGAATGGAGATCCCGCCGTTACCTGGTAATTGAGCGACAGCCCAAAAGCTGCTTGCGATATTGAATGCAATTCCGCCCAGTGGCGCTGGAGCGGTTAGGGTCACCGTCGCCGTCGAGGTTGTGCCGCCGACCACCGTAGAGGGGTTGACAGTGAACGTGGCAAGGTTGGGTAGCGGAGGCACGAGCGTCACAGTTAGGTTTTCCGATGCGCCGCCGTAATTTGCCGTGATAGTCACGTTGGTGATCACATTCACGGGCGACGTCGTCGCTGTAAAAGTCGTAGAAGACATGCCAGCCGGAACGGTTACGGGCGAGGAAATTTGCACAAGGCTGCTGGAGGACGAAACGGTAACATTGGCCCCTCCGGGCGGCGCAGCATTAGATAGCCAGACAGACCCCGAGATGGGGTTCCCTCCGGTGACATCCAGCGGGGAAAGGCCGAAGCTAGTTAATGTAAGAGGTGTGACCGTCACGCCCTGAGTCACCGAACTCGAATTGTAGCCCGCCGTAACGCCAATGCTTTCCTGGGAAGGGACAGACAAGGCGGCCGCTGTCGTCGCGGCGCTAATAGCACCCGCAGGGATGATTAACGAAGCGGGAACCTGGAGTGCCGAAGGGTTAGAGCTCACCAGAGTGACGGAAGCCCCACCCGCGGGAGCAGGCCCGCTCAGCCAAGCAGTAACTGAAACCGAGTATCCCGCCGGGACCGAGGAGGGACTAAATGTGACCGCGGTGACCGCCACCGGCAAAACTGTCAGGCTGGCGAGGTAGGTCGTATTGTTGTAGCTCGCGGTTATCGTAGCTCCGACGGTCCCGCCTGTGAACGATGTCGTGATGGGAAAAGCTACATTGCTGTAGCCGGGCGTAACCGTGACAGTGGGCGGGACCTGCACGAAATGGGTATTATTGCTTGTCAAGGTGACAGTTGCGCCGCCAGCAGGGGCGTTGCCCGTGAGAAAAACATTGCCTTGGGACGGGTAACCGCCGACTATGCTCGCTGGAGTAATCGTGAAATTGGAGAGCACAAGCGACCCTTGTGATTGCTGCTGCGCCGTCACGTTGGCAACGTTGGAAATGGCGCTGCTGTAATTGCTGTCACCGTTATAGATGACGGTGAAGGCGTGCTGCCCTGCTAATAAGGAACCCGTTGTGAGGACTGCAGAATACATTCCCCCACTTAGGCCGATTGAAGTATTTCCGACGTTTGTCGCAACCCCGTTAAAGTAATCATAGAAGTGTGCCAGACCTGTCGGGGCGCCATTCGTGGCTCCGCCGAAATTAGCGGTCAGCGTAATACTCTGCCCTGCATTAATGGTCGTCTGGGAGGCATTGAGAGCGATTGTGAGGCCGATACTCGCAGAGGGATTAACAACAACCGTCGCTTGCTGGGAACTCCCGTTATAAGACGCATTCAATACCAGCGTCGTGCTCGTCGCCACCGACCCGGCCACAACAGGTGAGGACGACCCGCTTGTCTGACCGGCCGGGATAATTAGCGTGCCCGGCGCGGGGAAGGCAGTGGAATTGCTGGATGTGAGATTTATTTGCGCTCCACTGCTCGGTGCCGCAGCGCTCAGCGTGGCCGTCACGCTCGCAGAGCCACCCAGGGTCAGAGTGGACGGACTAACCGTCAGCCCCGTCAACGTTGGCAGCGTCGACTGCTGTTGTACTGTCACCGTCACCGGGAGGCTCGTTGAGGTGCCGTAATACATGCTGCTCAGGTTCCCGGGGAACGTGGCTGTGATGCTATGTACTCCGACTGATAATGAGCTAGTTGAGAATGTAGCGACGAAATCGCTCCCAGAGGCGCTATACGTCAATGTCGCAGTCCCCAATTGTGTGGAGTTCGTCGCGTCCGAGAACGCGACGATCCACCCCGCGATAGGGGGTCCCCACTGCTGAGATGAGGCCTGATTCGATGGAACGTAAACCGATGCTGTCAGGGTGACGGGCTGCCCATAGTTCGCAAAGCCGCTCGCCGGAGTTGTGGTCTGGAGCGTCGTTGTCGTGCTGCGGAACACCGCGGTGTCCCACTGTTGGAATAGATTTTGGGCATTCACCGATCCGAGGCCTGTTGCCAAGTCGTAGCCCGTACCGGCATTGAAGTCTTGCAAAGCATAGATGGGTCCTCCAGTGGTCGCCATTATCGTACAGGTGGTTGCCGACCCCGGTACGCATGGAACACCGTTGCTCCCGTAGGTAATATCGTTAAATATGCAGCTCGAATTTGGCCCGCGAAAGGAATTGCAGGCGCTCGTGTCTTGAAGTGCGGCGAGACGATAATAGACGTAGTTGGCTTGCCCTTGGCGGCCGAATTTTTGGTTGATTAGCGCTTGAATACCGGCGAACGCGGGTGTCGAAGCAGAAGTGCCGCCCTCAACCGCGGCGCTTGCCGGTCCTCCTGTCCAGCAGTTGCCGCCCAAGGTCTGGGGATTAAACAGCGTGTCTACCCAACTCTGTGCCTCTGTGCACATAAGGTAGCCATCATGGTTGGCGGCTGTTAGCGAAACGTCGGGCAGGTACCTGTGTGGCCCAGCCACGGAACTTGGCACGCTAATAGGATCGGTGCTCGGAACGTCGGGCCCCGTTTGCCACGATGGCTGTGCGTGGAGGGTGCTTACACCGCCACCGCCGCCCAAAATACCCGTCCCACCGTTTGCGCCGCTTTCGTTCCATACAGCTTCAGGGATGTACCCAAGCGCCGAAGTGTACAGCATCAGGGTGAACGGGTTGCTGGGACAGCCCACAGGCGCCGTGTAACACGTCCAGTAGTCCCCATCGTTGCCATTTTCGTAGAACTCAGTGCCCCCCACCGCAACGGTATATGGAGTAGATGCGAAACCATTAACCGCGTAGCCGTACTGAGAGGGGCTCGAACTGTTGTGGTCGTCGCATCCGGCAGAACCACTGTCGCCAGCACTGACGAACACCGTGATCCCCTGCGCAGCCGCCTGCTCCCATAAATCCTCAAGATACGTGCCCCAACTCTTCTCGTATGTTTCCCAAGTCTCTTCACAAACACCCATGCTCATGCTGATGATATCTACAGAGTCGGAATCTACTAGATACTGGACCTGCGGGCGGAACAGTGGACCATCCTTGGACGCTACTAGAGTAATCTGTGCGCCGGGTGCTACAGCTCCTGCCCATTCCACGTCGAGGTCAGCCTCAACCTCATTGCCGCCCCCAGTTATTCCGGGGTCGTCCCCAGCCGCGGTGACCTGGGGCAGGACATTCCAGTAATTGGTCGGAAGGAACATCTTACGGAAGTTACTTACATCTGATAGGTTGATGTCCGATTGTCCGACTACCCCTATTTTAACCCCTGTTCCATCGTAGCCTTGCTGGATCAAGGGGTAGGTATTGTAGATAACGGCAAAGTCTCCCGGCGACAGATAATGTCCGGTCAGACCAGTGTATTCCGGCTCAGGAGGTTGCTGTCCCGTAGTGGACGGCCTGCGCTCATCCTGGATTTTTATGCGGGAACCTGGTCTCGTTGTGAAATCATCTAGACCCATGAGGCCGGCGGCAACACCACCGAACGCCGCGGGAACGCGGACGTCCGTGTTGTTCGAGAAATGTCCCGCGCCCCCGACGAGGTAGCGATGCATCTCGATGCGGAATGCCTCTTCCACGTTCTCGGCCCGCCCAGTGAAGGAAACGCTCCGCCGACCTCGCGCCACACGTTGAACCGTAAAGCCCCGGTTCGTGAGCCAATCAGCGACCTTCTGGAGATCAGCCTCGTCAACGCCAAACGCCCCACCAAACTCATCGGGCGTCAGCCATCGGTGATAGTCCGGAGAGCCTTTGTCTTGCTGCTGGCCGAGGAGCGTCTGCAGCGCGCGTTCCTGCTCGGGGCTGGGTTTGAGGATCAGGAACATGGGCCCCATCTTCGTATCCCCGTCCATCCGACCCAGGTCCGTGGCGCGGTCAAGCACGCGCGGTCTGGAGCCTGGGATGGTGACGACCACCGAATCGTCAATAGGCTCGGTGATGCGCGGCCGAGCGAGCGTGGACTCGCCTGCGACGAACGCTGTTTGGGCTCGGGCCGGGGCCGCAGAGATTTGAATCCAGGTCAAGGCCAGGACCAGGTAGAACGTAAGTTTTGTTGTGGATGGGATGGGTTGACCGTTCATGGCATCGTCTCCCGTGGCACTCGCCAAGAGTGCGTTAGTTTCTGGGGCCCCGTCACCTGAAACGACTTCAGCGCAAGACACTCTTCTGTCACCTTCGACAACTTGAGCATGGGTGTCTTCAGCACTCCTGAGACTGACTTCGGCTTTGGCCAAGCTACGGTTCACTACCCAGGCCACCTCCTGATTCGTCATTCACCCGGCCCAGGTTGTACTGGCAGCGGCAAATCCGGGGAACATGGGCGCCTCCACCCGACGGCAGAATTCGACTTATCACCAACACTATAAACCCGCCAAAAACGCGAATACAAGCACGAAAACTACGCGGGCAAACACTCCCTACCCGCCCAGCGCGCAACTCCGCGGGTTGGCGACTGGCAGACCGAGGATTCATTCGGCAAGCAACCTGGCCTAGCGATCTTTTCGAAGACGGGAACCTCGACGCGCAGCATCGTTGAGAAACCGGCTGAGTCAGGTGGTCTGAGGGAGGGCCTTGCCGTCACGGTCCAACAACAGGATTAGTCAGGGCGCCAATGCCCTCCACCGTCACGCTGACCGTGTCACCCGGTTTGAGGTAGACCGGCGGCTTGCGGTGATCGCCCACACCCCCCGGCGTGCCCGTCGAAAGAAGGTCGCCGACTTCCCAGGTCAGTGATTGGGAGAGGTAGCTCACCAGAAATGGGATCTTGAAGATCAGGTCGTGCGTATTCGACTCTTGCATCGTCCGCCCGTTGAGCGTGAGTGAGATTCGCAG
>Ga0187870_1001997_pt1 | contig 17521 bp, 15 predicted proteins | sample June2016WEW_13_1_3_FD_132974 | JGI IMG/M metagenome (GOLD analysis project Ga0187870, IMG submission 132974) | Peatland microbial communities from SPRUCE experiment site at the Marcell Experimental Forest, Minnesota, USA - June2016WEW_13_150 | ecosystem: Environmental > Terrestrial > Soil >... | reverse complement strand
TTCAGGTAGAGGCAATCCTCCTGGCTGGCTTTCGCGAAGCTCCAGTTCCAGTCTCCCTCTGCATCGGCCCACTGCGCGCACGGAGCTCCGAAGGCAGACGCATCGCGTACGCCGCTCCACGGCTTCGCCGGCAAAGGCTCGCGCCAGCGCAGATCGCCCACCGGCGGTTGCGCGTAGGGAATCCCCAAAAACTTCGCGCCCCCGTTTGCCCTGGCCACGCCGCGCAGTTGCCCGCTTGTGGTGCGCACCGTCAGCGCATTGTCTTCCGCCCACGCTTTGCTGCCGTGGATAGAAAAAATAATTGCCGTAGCAACAAGCACGAAGATCGCCGCAGAAGTACGGCGCGCGTTGAACCTGCAAATTGTATTGGTCACCTGGTCTCCCTGCACTCGACAATCATCGGAATTTCTATCAATTTTGTCACTGCCCGGAATCTGGCCCGCCCGCAAAGAACTCGCTGCCCTGATACTCTTTCGCTTGCGCGCTCCCGGTTTACGGCTATTCTGAAGAGGGAATCGAAAGTGGAAGGCCGAGACCGGATGAAACGCTGGTTGTTACGCATAACCGTAGTGCTGGTAGCGGGCTTTGTGGCCGCCTACGGGGCCGATTGGGCCATCTTCCGGCTGCGTGGCTCGCCCATCTCCAAAGTGACCGTCAACCGTTTCCTCACCGTGCCGCTCAAGGGCAACAAACTGGAATACGACTATCTCGGCTCCGCGGACGTGCCCTGCTCGCTCTCGCTGTTTCCGCAGGCCGGCCAGAGCCCCTGCTGGCAACTGAGGCGAAACTCCAACCAGACAACAACGCTGTAAGAAGTTTCCTGAAAAAATATCCCGGCGAATAACTCCCCATCAAAGTCGAAGCATGCCGGAACCTATTTGTCTTTGAGAATCGCCTCGCCCTTGGTCAGCCACGCCACGCCGAATGAAACGATTGCGGTGGACTCAAGCCAGAAGGTGCGGCTTGAGCAATGGACCAGGTTTGAGAGTACCGGCACGATGAAAAGTAACATGAGAGCAATGCAGGCAAGCATGATCCATCCACATACAACGTAGACGGTATTTCTCTTGAGCTTTTGAGCGGTTGGCTTCCGATCCGTGTGAGTCTGGGTGAAAAGAAAAAGACAGAAGTAGGCAAGGGTGAGGAACAGGATTCCGGCAAACGTGTAATGGATATCGCCGATGATCTTTTCTCCAGGTGTTGCGCATCCGTCGGGGGTGGTTGGAAAAAACGCCACGCCGATTGCGCACGCGCCCGCCAGCCAGCCGGCGATCTCGTCTTTCCGGTCGTAGCCCCTGCAGGAAGCCAGAAACGCCGCGATGATGCACAGGCTTCCGACAAACACGTTGCGCAAGTCTGTGTAGTAATAGCTGCTGAGCGAGCTTTCAAGTCTATGGAATCCCTGCACAACCATTCCCAAAGCCAGTACGAACGGAAGCGCGATTCCGACAATTCCTACAGCAGTTCTCAGTTCCAGGTAAGAGAGAACAATCGGATTTCCAGGCGCGGGTGCAGGTTTCATGGCGATCCTCCGATGATCGAATCCCAAAGGCCGGGTGATTGAATGAAAGATTTGGCCGATGGCATCAGTCTGGCAGTTGAATAGCACGTTCGCTCGCCAAACACCAGAGGAAATCGCAGGCGGGCCGGAGCCCCTGCCGGCGCCTGAGGCGAAACTCCAACCACACTACAACCCTGTAAGAGTCTGCCGCAAAAATCCTCCGGCGAATCAGCCCTTCATCGAGCCCGGCGACGCATCACAAGACCAAGTGATGCGTATCACGCCGGGGAAACGCAAGTGCGCCTAGCATCGGAAAATCTCCCCGCTTCTCCGAGGAACGATGTACAGCCGCACTCAGAACGAAAACGGCACTTACAATACCCGCTGCCTGGACTGCTTCATGACCATCGCCTCTTCCGTGGAGACGGCGGAGGAGCTGGATCAGCGGGAAGCTCGCCACATCTGCCCGGAAAAGGCATTGGCCGAGATGCAGGCGCATGAAAATTCCCTCGTCTCCCATGCCCGCTTGAACTAGGTCTCCGCCGGCCCCCTTGCTGTAACTTCCCTATTGCATCCGGGCCAGATCCCGCAGTTGCCGCGCCGTGGCCTCCAAAAAAGTCTCCACGCTGGCTCCCTGAGGCGCCTCCAGCCCGGACTTCGCCTGGATCGCCGAAGCAATCCGTTGCACCAGGGCCCGGCGCGTCGCCAGGCTCATATCCAGCCGCCGCGACAGGAACCCCTCCAGCACCTCGAGATCGGCCGTCGAGAGTTTGGCGATCCCGCTGGCGGGCAGCGTCACGGCCAAATGCGGCTCCGGAACCGGAGCCTTGGGGGTAAAGCTCTGCGCGGTGAACGTGCGTGCGCCCGACTCGCCCCACAGCGGAGTCTCCTCTTCCCGATCCCTCACCACCAGGGTGCCGGCAGCCAGGTCGCCCAGCCGCTGATGCTGGCGGGTGGCGAACATCGTGATCACCCCGACCGCATAGAAGAAAGGAATCTGATCCACATAGCGCACCAGATTGCGGGCCATGGACTCAAATAAGCCGATCGCCCGCCCGGAACGCTGGATGACGCGAATCCTGGCCACGCGCTTGCCGGGGGTACGCCCGTTCCAGAACGCCTCAAAGAGGGTGAAGTAGCCCCACTGAAACAGAAAGACAATAAAAATGACGATCGCCGTCGCCCATTGCGCTGAAATCTTTGAGAATGCCAGGATGCCGGGAAGAATCACCGCGAACACCAGCAGCAGAAACAGAAGCCCGGCGCCGCAGATCAGGGTATCGACCATCAGTGCGATAAAGCGGCTGCCGATGCCGGCCAGGGGCATCTCGATGGCCACCAGCTCCGGGGTATCGATGCTAAGCTGGTCAGAACTCAGGTCCATGGCGCAAATCCTCTCCAACCAGTGGATTCAAAAGCGGCGGCCCTACTGGGACCGGCTCTCCGGCTTGCTAGCCCAATCCGGCTCCAGCGGCCTCTACCAGCTCTCCCGCAAGGAACTGCAGGAGCTGGCCCTGCTCTACCGCCAGGTCGCCGCAGACCTCTCGGTGCTGCGCCAGGACCCGACCGCCCGCGTCTATGCCGCGCATGTGAATCAGTTGCTGGCTCGCGCCCACCATATCATTTATTCCGGCCGCAAGACCACTCTGCCCACGCTTTTCCGCTTCCTCCGGGACGAATACCCGGCCATCTTCCAGCGCCAGATCGGCTACGTGCTGGCCTCGATTGCGGTTTCTGTAGCCTGGGGCCTGCTGGGAGCCGTCCTTACCAGCGCCCGTCCGGAGTTCATGCGCCACTTCGTCGGCCCCCAGATGATCGCCACCATGGAACGCCACGAGATGTGGACCAAGGCCATCGTAGGAATCGAGCCCAAAGCCTCTAGTTGGATCATGACCAATAACCTCACGGTCAGCTTTGTCACCTTCGCCACCGGCATCGTCTTCGGCCTGGGAACCTTCTTTTACCTTGCCTTCAACGGGTTGATGCTGGGGGTGATCGCAGCGGCTTGCCACCAATACGGCATGTCGCTGGCACTGTGGAGCTTTGTGGCCCCTCACGGCTCGCTCGAACTACCCTCCATCCTCATCGCCGGCGCCGCGGGATTCCGCCTCGGCCACGCCATGCTCTTCCCCGGCGCGCTGCGCTGGAAGGAGTCGGTAGCCCGCGGCGGCAGCGAAGCCACGCAACTGGTCGCCGGCATCATTCCCCTGCTGGTAATCGCCGGCTGCCTGGAAGGCTTCTTCTCTCCATCGCAGGCGCCCGTCTGGCTCAAGTTCACCGTCGGCGGACTGCTCTTCTCGCTGCTGCTGCTGTGGCTCTTTAGGCCGGTGAAGGCTGCGGCGGCTATCGATCTAAATAGATAAATATCAATCTCTTAGCGGGGAAGTTAGAGCCAGCCGTCGGGGGAAATCTCGCTCAACGTTCAGAGTTTCACAGATGCAGTGCCGCTCCCGGCAGGATAATGTAACCAACTGATTCTGCGAAGGATAAGTGGATTTTACAGCCATACTGCCGCTGTAAAGCTTTGCAGTTGGATGAGGTAATTAGTTGAATCTGCTTAGTTTAAGTGGCTTCACAGTTTCACAGTCGATATTTTGGGGTTTGTAGGGGGGGTAGTATCCGGGTTGGAGGCTGGGAAGGCGGGCGCAGGGATGGGGTTGTGTTTCATCCGTTCGCAAATCCGGCGGCGCGGCATGGGTTCTTTGTCTACTCCTTCCAAAACCATTGTGCGCCGTTGGAGGGATATTTTCGGCAAAGAGGAATACCGGAGCCAAGGTGATCTTCATTCTCGAAAAACTGTGGTCCACAGCACTCGCCTGGACCGCTCACTGAGTGGGAAGGCGATTTCGCGCCAGCTGAGATTTCCTGCGGTGGATTTGGCTGATACAAGGGCGTTTACCGGCACCAATGGTCTTGAAGGTCGATCGCCACTGTACCTACGGCAGTGTAACCAGAACAGCCTGAGGGTAATCCAATCCAATCCACAACGTATGATCAGCCTGGTTAATACCATAATCGGAAGGCTCGCCATCCACGACCCAGCCGGCCGCGGACCAATGCACACGTTGCACATGCAGGCCTTGCATGACCGGCCACACCAGCCCCTGGTCTTTCAGTGACACATCGACGCTGTAACCAACAATAAGGAATTGCTTTTCCACGGGGTGAATCACGATGGCCTGGCCATCGGCAGATCCGGATATATTCAGCGTCAGACCATTGATTGTGTCGCTCATGGAGAGACGTTGACCCTCGGCCGGCGCTTGAAATACCTTGAGCTTGTCAGTCCCTGCGTAGGTGAGAATCTGCGCAAGAGCCATCTCCAGGGATTGGTACGCATCCCGCAGTTTGAAAGCGCCATTGGCAAGGCGGCCATCGTGCAAAACATACGGTTGGTTCGACTCGGGATAGGACACGGTGAGCGCCCAGGGTGAGAAGATGGGCGCGCCAAACTCTCCCAGCGCAACATACGCGAAGCGCGGCGCCAGGTCCGAGGCGCCGCTGTTGGTTTCAGTCACCGCCGGCACATTCCGCGAGATGGCATATCGCTTCAAGGCCGCACGAAGCTCTTCGGTTGTCGCGCTTGACGGAGATTCGCAGCGATCTCCATGCCAATCGGCGCAGAAGTATGCGTTCACGGCAATGAACGAAAGGTTGGGGCAGTCCTCAAGATAGGTCTGGACATCTTCTCCAGGGGAACCGCCAATCAGGCCTTCCTCTACTGTACCGCCTACGTAGTTATGAAAGAGTGGGATAGGATATGCTGCATGAGCAGCTTCAGTCAGCGGCTTGATCCACGTCGTGCTCATGTCCCAGGCGCTGTACTTCAGATCGTCCGTAAACCCGTGCTCTACAAACTTGCGATTCGACTCGGGCGAATGATCGCGGAACAGCTTGGCGTTATGGCGGTCGGCTCCAAAAACAGATATCTCATTTTCCAACTGGATTCCCACAACCACGTGCTCCGCATCGGCGCTCTTCAGATGAAGCATGAACCTGCGAAAAGCCCTGACCTCGCGATCGATCACGGCCGGTGAGTCATAGGAAATCGCATTATGGTGGGGAATGCCGTCCCCATCTATGGCGCGCGGATAAGTCTTTTCATCCTTCACAACGTAGAGCGGAGCATACACCTCGCCGCTGAGGTTACCGTAGATGTTGCCGTCGCCGCTGGCATAATGCCCAAACCAGTCGAGCACCAGGTGGAGATGGCTTTCACGGGCCATCCTGATGGCATGGTCGACATAGGAAAAGTCGTACTGATCCTTTTCCGGTTCCACCATCGACCATTTCACCGGAACCTTCAGCGTATTGACGCCAAGTTCCTTTGCCTTGGCGTAAAGACTGTCATAGACCGTCTCGTCTTCCCGATAATGCCCGGCGCGAAGATCCCACCAGGGAATTTCCACCGCCAGCATGGAAAAAGGCTGCCCGTCCACGTACAAAACCTGGTGGCCATTCACCTTCTGCAGATGCGGAATGGGAGTTGTACTGGCGGCAGGCCTCCAGACATCGACTGATGGGGAGGTCTGGGCAAGAGCAGATGTTGCAAGTAGCAACGCGAAAGCAAAACCAACTAAGTGGAGCTTTTGGCTAATACAGTTATAGTCCCGCATGTGCGTCCTCAATTCATGATGCCTGAGCATAGGATGATCCTGCAGTTATGGCTTCGGGCCGGCCTTCGCAGGTGCAGCTTTCCACGCGGCGCCTACGGGCGTAGGAGTGCCATCCGTGTTGTAGAGCGAAAATGTGGGCTGATTGGGAACATCACCATACCAGGCATACCGTTCCACAAACGGAAGGGCCTCCAGCGCTTTCGCGGATTCTGCCGCAAACTTCGCCTGCGTGGCGGCGTCGGGCGTTTGAGGGGGCGTGATCCAATTCGCCAGGGCGTATTCGGTTACCCAGATGGGGAGGCGGTACATATCATGTACGGCCGTCACCTCCTTGACCAGATCCTTCGTGGCCTGGTCTGGATCGAAGCTGGATTGGTAGGGATGAATACAGATGAAGTCCACCCGATACCCGGCCGCCTTGGCCCCCGCCATGAATTGAGCCAGCCATCCGTCAGGCTTGACATCGTCTCCTGTGCCGGGTGCTGGACTCCCGAGCCGCATGTTCAGCGCTTCCAGTTGCGGCCATGCGTCCAGGGCCTGCTGCACCGTCATATTCGCCTGGGTCTTTTCGTTCGGCTCGTTAAAGCCTAGCAGCGTGCCTGCCCCGGAGGCCTTCGCGGCTTTCAGGTCATCGCTGTTGAGATTGTTCAATCCCCAGATCATAGGGATGAACTGAACATCAGCAGGCGCTACTCCGGTTGCTGGTTTAGGTCCCCAATCGTAGTACCAGGATACGTTGGCGTCGGAGATCGTCTGCACTGCATTTGGTTGCGTAGATTCGCCAATGCCTTTTTTGAGAGAAGCGGCGTGGGCCGTAAGTGTCGGGATCAAGCCAATTGCGAGCAGGATCGAGAGGAACCGGGATTGATTATCTGTCAGGGCTTGCATAGTAGTGGGAACCGGACCGTAAACGTGCGGACGAGAAATGCCAGGTGCGGGACCACCGGGAAGGTGATCCCGCAGGCTGGCTGCGAGAGGCGTCAAAAAGCCAGGTGTGCGCCTAATTGCACCACTCTTCCGCCGTTACGCGTTCCGAGAATCTCACCGAACTGAGGACTGGCGATGCCAACGGGCGGAGAGAACTCCGGGTGATTTGGCACGTTGAATGCGTCGAGCTGAATCCGTAAACGACTCTGCTCGCCAAGGTGTGGCAGGTTGAACTCCTTCTGCAGCGACGCATCCAGATTGTCGACGTCAGGAGCCCGTATCTCACTCGAGTACCGGGGAGTGTTTCCGAAGGAATCGGCGGGGTTTCCGGAGTAGGGGTTTCCGGAGTCATATAGGTTGCTGTAATATGCGCAGGTTCCCTCCCAGTCAAAGGCATTGGTGTTAAACCACGTGCCCTTGGTGCTGACGCCGCGGGTGAATCCCGCTTCCGGATTGCCGATCTGCATGGGCCGGGTGGCAATCATCATGGAGGGGTTGCAATACAGGTATCCGCCGTCAAGGATGCCGACCGGATCCCCTTTGGTGAGCGTGTAGATGGCACTTGCACGCCAGCCGCCAAGCACCTGGCCGGCGACGCCATGGTTCAACAACGCGTGACCAGGGCCAATCGGCAGAGCGTAAATCGGCGAGATGACGAAGCGCAGGGGAATGTCGCCGGCGCTGACCGAGCGCTCTGCCGCCCGATGATAGAAGTCCTGCCCATACACGTCGAGTGAGCCGAAGCCGCTCCAGTCGGAGGACGAATCGTCCATCAGCTTGCTCCACGTGAAGCTGGTCAGAAGAGCGAAACCGTGAGAGTAGCGCCTGTCAAATGTGGTCTGCAATCCGTGGTAGACCGAACTGGAAAGACCCCACCAGCCGGGGTAAATATAGTCGCCATAGAATCCCCCCAGCGCGGTGATGTTTCCTGGCGCGCAATAGGGGCTGTCTACGGTACCACTGTAGATCGTAGCGCCATACTGGGCGATACTCGCGGCAGACTGCTGGCAAATGTTGTAACTATAGTTGACAGGCAGATGCACTCCATGGCTTCCGCTGTACGCGACGGTCAAAGCCGAGTTCTGCCCGAGTTGCTTCTCGATGGTTAAGTTCCACATCTCGGCGTACGAAGCCGCTTGATTGTAAGGCGTGTAGTAGAAGTATTCGGCCTGCCAGTCTGCCAGAGGGGCGGAGCCGGTCGCCGCAGGCAGGTTGATCGTCGGTAAGCTCGAGATGTAGGTGCCGGGATTGATGGATGTAGCCGCTAGCAGATTCGGCGAAACATTGCCGTCTCCACCGCGCCCGTGACCGAGAAGACCCGGGTAAGTGATGCCATAGCCGCCACGCACCACCAGTCCGTTGCGCGGGTTCCATGCGAAGCCGGCGCGCGGTGCGAACTCCCTCCAATGTGTCTGGATCGAGCCTTCCGGCGTCCCATTCACTCCGTTCTGGTCCCATGTGAGGTTGTAGGGATCGAAGCTGGCCAACTCGTTGTTAGCAGACGTCCAGGACGGATCGTACTGCCAGCGAACTCCCAGATTGAGGGTCAGGTTCCGCTTTAGTTTCCAGTCGTCCTGGGCGTAAAGCGCATCGGCCCAGGTACGGACTTGAAGGTAATTGCTTTGTACCTGCACGCTGCTTTTGTAAAGATACCCAATCAGGAAGTCCGCAAACGCGTTTCCTGTACCGGAGCCATTAAACGAAAAACTTCCGTCCACCTGGTTGGGTTGGATGTTGTTGATAGCCGCGCGACGAATTTCTCCGCCGAATTTCAGGCTATGGACGCCCCGGACCAGCGTGACGGAGTCAAGGAACTCGTTGTAGCCGGAAGGCTCATCCAGCATGTTCCCACCGGCTCCAAATCCGGTGAAGCCGGAAACGCCTACCGACGGCGGTCCGCATTTGCCATTGGAGCTGGTAAAGTTGCAGTCAGGGATGCCCGCAATGCCGAAATCGCCGTCGTCCGCCACCCCGTATCCGTTGGTGGTCCGCAGTGTATGACGGTGATCGTAGCCGTAGTGAAAGTCATTCAGCAGGGAGGAATTGAAGGTGTGCGTCCAGCCCACCGTGATGGTGGTGACCGGAAGGCTCTGATACATGGCATTGTCGATCCAGCCAACTGTGTTACCGGGGGAATACGACTTCTCATAGTGATAGACGCCAAATATATGATCGTTCTTGCGCAGAAACCAATCCACGCGGGGATTGACGCGATTGGCTTTGGTTCCGTATGCGTAAACACCGTTCCAAAAATCGCCGCCCGGCACAGTTGAGGCTCCGGCGTTTCCGGTTGGCCATAAGGCCTCAAGCGCCGTCGCAATTGTACTGACGGGGACCTGATCATTGAGAAACGGAGCGTATCCGTGAGCCGGATCATAAAGCTGCGATGGCTCTGACGCATCGTTACATACCCCAGCAGTGAAGCCGACCGTGCAGAGCGAGGAAAGGTCGCCTGACAAGAAATGGGAGTTGGGCACGATGTCGTGGGTTATGGTCGAAGAGGCGTCGGAATGCACTCCCTGGTAGTCGGCAAAAAAGAACAGTTTATTCTTCATGATGGGCCCGCCGAGAGTGCCGCCATACTCGTCGAAATGCGAGGGCTGGATGGGAATGCCATCCAGGTTGCCAAAATAGCTGTTCGCATTCAGTTTGTCGGTCTGGTAGTACTCATACGCCGAGCCGTGAAACTTGTTGGTGCCGCTCTTGGTGGTGAGTTCAATGACGCCGCCGCTCACCTTGCCGTATTCCGCTGAGAAGAGGTTTGTCTGAATACGAAGCTCCTGCACCGAATCTACCGAGGGGTTGGCATCCGGACCGCCGAATGTCGGCTGTTCTGTGCTGGTTCCATCGATCAGATAATCATCCATGCGCGGCCGGCCGCCATTCAGGCGTGCGTTGTCAAGAGCGTAACCGCCTTCGCCGGTCTGCTGGGTGACGCCGGCAGAAAGCGAAACCAGGCTGTATGCGCTGTGGCCGGTGCCGGCCGACCCCGACAATGGCAGGTCGCTCAACTGTTGCTCGTCGATTGTCTGGCCAAGCGAGGATGCCTGGGTTTGCATCACCGCGCTTTCGCCGGTTACGGTCACCGTTTCAGAGGCCGCGCCAATCTGCAGCTTGAAACTTACCTTTGGATTGCCATCGACTTCGAGCACAATGTTGTTCTGGACCTCATTCTTGAATCCCTTCGCGCTGGCTTCCACGCGATAGATTCCAGGGTTCAGGCCGGCGACGCTATAGTCGCCGGAAGCGTTGGTGGTGAGCGTCGCTTTCACATTCGTGCCGACGTTGATGATGGTGACGGTTGCACTGGGGATAACAGCTCCAGTTGCGTCTGTGACCGCTCCGCTGATGGTGCCGAACATCCCCTGGGCGGCCAAATTGCCTGGCCAGAAGCTCCCCATCGCTAGAGCTACTGCGATTACCGTTAAGATTGATCTGGCTTTTGTCATACTGATCTCCAAAATGTTCTGGTTAGGGCGCTTACACGTGCACCTCGGTATTCTGGTATGCGCAGGCTTGACAGATGGCGTCAACCGATGCCGGCGCCTTCCGGGAGAACGTTTACCCACTAGAAGAGTCTCTATGCTTACACTCCTGCACGTCTCCACGCTTTCAGGATTCCTGGTCCACCTCGGATGAGGTTATGCAAGCGCTTCCTGAGCCGTGAAAAAAGTACCAAATCCAAACACGGCGCGCATCTATCGAAAGATAGATACGAGTAAAGAATTTTTGCGGGGCGCCTCAGGACATTCGAGCGGAAAAGGCGAAGATCCGGTGAAAATATGAGATGGAATTTTGCTTACCAGCAGGCACGTGTCAGATGTGAACGATTCCGCGCCGTATGGCAATCGCCGCTGCCTGCGTGCGGTGAGTTGCGCCCAGCTTTCCCAGGATTACGTTGACATGACACTTGACCGTGCCCTCGGTGATTCCGGTACTGTCCGCAATCTCCTTGTTGCTCATGCCGCGCGTAATCAGTTCCAGAATCTGCGTCTCCCGCGAGGTGAGTTCCGCAAAGGGGACGCGGCTGGCAAGAGCCGTTGCCACCGGCGTGGGAATGGAACGGCCGCCGGCATGCACCGTGCGCAGTGCCGAGAGCAGAACATCGTGAGGCATAGCCTTGATCACATAGCCGCGCGCGCCGGCTGCCAGAGCCCGATGGATGTCTTCGTCGCCGTCATAGGTGGTCAGCACAACGATGCGGGCATCCGGGTGCGCGTGCATAATGCCGGCAATCACATCCACTCCTGAAAGGTCCGGCAGGCGAAGATCGACCACCGCGAGACTCGGCAGCAAGCGGCTATATACCAGGACCGCCTCCCGGCCCTCGCCTGTCTCGGCCACCACCTTCATGTCCGGTTGCGAATCGATCAGGGCAACCAGGCCAAAGCGGACCACGGGATGATCCTCGACGACAAGGACCGTGATGGGGCTGGCCAGGGTCATGACGCACGCTCCGGAACTTCGCGACTCAATCTTGCGCGTGGAATCACTATTCCTACCGTGGTTCCATGGCCTCTTGAACTGGCCACCTCCAGTTTTCCTCCCAGACCTTCGGCTCTCTCCCGCATTCCGATCATTCCAAAATGCATTTTGTCGCCTGCTTCCGCGTCAAAGCCTTGCCCGTCATCTGAAACTGCAATTGTAAGCGTGCGGCGGCCAACATGGACCGAGACCAGGATGTGGCCGGCGTGCGCATGCTGGATTGCATTCAATAGCGCCTCGCGCACAACAGATGCCATGCTGCCGCAAACAGTCGCGCTCATTGAAGGCAGAGCGCCATCGAAATGCAACGAGATTAAAGCCTTTTCTTCCTGTTGGAATTCCGCAACTATCTTATCGAGCGCGCTGCCAAACATTTGTTCTGGCGGATGCTCCTCGTGGCGCAGGTTCCACACTGCATTTCTGGCCTGGTCAACCAGGATGATCACCTGCATCCGTGCGCGGTGCACCAGCGACCGGCTCTTTTCCGGGAATGTTTCCTCCGTGCTGTGCGCAGCTTCCAGCAGTGTGGAGATCCCGATGCAGCCTTGAATAATGGTGTCGTGCACCTCTCGCGCCACCCGGTTGCGCTCTGTGAGCACCAGCCCAAATCGTTCGCGCAATCGCCGTTGGTGAAATAGAAAGGCAAGCCCCGTGAGGAAAAACACAAGCGCCGCGCACAGGGTGTAGAACCACACCGTTTGATAGAAATGGGGCATGCTTTCAATCTGGATTTTGGCTTCGATGATGCGGTCGGGTGCCCCGGGATCGAAGGCCTGGACGCGGAATTGGTACCTCCCCGGCGGAAGGTGCGAATAGAAGGCCGCGCGACGCGATCCCGCATCTGTCCAGCGGCTCTCCAGGCCATCGAGCTTGAAGCGGAAGCGTGTCTGCTCCGGCGAGTCCAGGCGGATTGCGGAGTAATCGATTTCGGTCTGCTGAACGTTTGCCCCGATCAGCACCGGGCCCTTGATATCGATAGCTGAACCATCTTCCCTGATCTGCTGGATCACCAGCGGGAAGGGATGTGGTGGCGAGGTCCGAATGGGGTGCACCTTGAGAGCGCCATTGGTAGACGCGAACCAGAGGTCACCGGAGGGCGTGAGGACGCCGGCGGGCTGCACTCCTCCATTCATCTCCGCATTCATCTCCGCGGCCGCGCCGCCATAGGAGTGAATGGCGGCGGCGAAACTTCGCGCATCCGCGGCTGCCACCAGGGCCTCGCGATCGATTGACCAGACTCCGCTGGGCCCGCTTATCCACATTTGATGAAAGCGGTCTTCGAGGATGGCGTAAATGCTGTCGGTCGGGAAGCCGCTGGACGATCCATAATGGCGCAAATGCCCGGACTCCCAAAGGTAAAGCCCTGAGCCGCGGGTTCCGATCCAGACCGCCCCTTCTTCGTCGCTGAGCAGGCTCCATATCTTGAGCGGCCCGAGCGGTGAAAGCGCGGCCTCGTGCAGTGCCTGCCCATCGCGGATGCGCACCAAGCCAAAATCGCTGCCCACCCACAGAACGCCCCTGCTATCCACGGCCAATGCACGAAAGCTGCGATTATAGCCGGTGTCGAAGCGAGTCAGCAGTCCGCTCCTGATCGTCCACAGATTGCCGTCTGTGCCAATCCAGAGTCTCCCATCGGGGGTTTCGGTAAAGGCACGAACCAGGTCAGCCGCTGCGTAGTGATGCGTATTTCCATCGGGCAGGTAACTGAACAGACCTTGTCCGGCTGTCCCAATCCAGAGAGTGCCTTCCCGGTCCCGGAAAGTGGTTCGAACCGCGATTGTATCCGCCAGCGAAGGGTAGGATACGGCTTGCAGAAAACCCGGCATTGGCCGAAGCAGTTTACCCTCGAGCGTACTTAGAAGAACTGTTTCGCCATCATTGGCCACCGAATTGATGTTGACCGGCATATCCCCCGGTAACCGAACGGGGATCGCTTGCGCAGGTTTTAGCCTCGCCAGCCCGTTCGTTGTGCCCACCCAGATGTCCTTCTGCGCGTCCTCCATGACCGAACTTACGTGGTTATCGGAAAGATACTCCGGCGCGCGGAACCATTTGAAGTTTCCATCCTTCCAGCGCAATAGACCTTCGCCGTAGGTCCCGATCCAGAGGCAGCCATCGCTGGCTTCCATCATGGCGCTGTATTGCAATCGGCTCTGCCATGGCGAGGCAAGTCCTGTCGCGCTTCGATTGAACTGCTTTGCCGCGCTGGGAACCGGGACCACATGCGCCGGACTGTAAATATCTTCCTGATCATGCAGGCCTAGCTTGCGAAGAACGGAGAATGTGCCAACCCAAAGCGTGCCGTCGCCAGTCTGGCGGAGCGAAGAGACAAAGTTATCGCCGGAGAATCTACGCGACATGAAGTAGCGCGTTCCGCTCTTTTCCACCGTCAACAGATCCATTCCCCCCACATACCGGGCGCCATCCCTCCCGCCCACAATCGTATAAACATTCATGGCCGGGATTCCATTTGTCGCATCCAGGCGCCGGAAGCCGGCCTCAACATCGCCTTTGTATACTCCGTCATCCGTGCCCACCCACAGAGAACCGTCGTTGCCATCGACGTAGAGTGCTCGAACAAATTGATTCGTGAACCCGGCTTCTTTCCCGAAATGCTGAAATGCTCCTTTCCGATAGCGGATCAGGCCTCCGCCTTCAGTGCCCATCCACAGAGTTCCATCCTGCTCGACTGCAAGCGACCAAACGCTGTCGTCCTGGAATGCCGCATCGGACGAGTGATTGAAAAGTGTAAATCCCCAACCGTCAAACCGAAGCAGGCCGCCCGAGGTGCCGATCCAGAGGTATCCATCCGGTGTTTGGACAATCGCCTGCACGGAAGATTGAGGCAGTCCGTCGCGAGCCTGCCAGGACCGTTGACTGAATTCCTCCGCAGGCTCCATCGGCGTCAGGCCGGGCAACCGCAGGCTGGCCAGAAGAACAACCTGCAGAAAATAAACCGAGTTCTCCAGCGTCCTTTTGATTGTTCGTCTCATAACGCCCCATCAACCAGTAGATCCCGGAAACTGTCAGAACATCCAGCTACTCAAACCGGCCGTAGCGCCCCCCATTGTCTGATCTTCTTCGACGACCTGTGCGGGATGCGCCGACACTTGAATTGCGCGTTGCGATCCGTTCGCAAAATGATGCCCGGCAGATCATCTTGATCTCAACTTGTACAGACCCGATCGAGATCTGAGTTCCGGCAGCGAGGCAGATTGTCCAATGACTGCTCCGTACAACCGATATCTGAGCACGACGGCGCGATTTAACGCAAGGCGTGGCACCGAGAAATACCACGCCATGAATTGATCCATCGCAAAGCGATAATTACACCGTGACTTCGGAGAGCTCAGACTATTAAGAACCGATGCTTTAGCATGGTCGAGGTCCGGCAGACGGAGAACAACCTTTCTATAGTTGGGCTTTGTGACCTTTTTACGCATACAGGCGGCCTCCTTGCCGCAAGTATGGCGCTTCTTCTTGGCATTGCAGATACAGGTCGATCAGAAGATTGGGCTCAGTTGATGCCAACAGACCTTATCGCCCAGTTGGTTGCATGGGTCCTCGTCGTATATGCGGCATTCTTCTTCCACAAAGTCGACAGTACGGGTGGGCAGCATGGGCGGATTGTATAGCGCCATGCGGAAATGTTCCGGTTCAGTTGGAAATGGAGAAGCGTCCCCCCGTTAAGATAATGGAGCGAACGCATGAAGAAGCAACGGAACCATCACACGCCGGAAGAGAAAGTCGCGATCCTGACCCGTTTCCTCCGCCGGTCCTCCGCTGCTCCAGCGGTCTCTAAAGGTTCCCTCCCCCACCAGCCGGGCTTCCGAATGTGCGGGCTCCGGGGAACGGTGAACCGGTCGCGATCAATGTGAAGGAATAGCCGGCGGACTCTGAACAACTCAGGCAAATCGTAGCATCAATGGGCCGCCTTCGGGCGGTTTATTGATGCGCGAACAGCGACGCTCCATACCGCAGTACCGGTTGCATTTCGTGCGCAAGTACATCCCCTTCGTGAATTTCCAGATATTTGACACGCTTGCCGGCAATGTTCGGCGCCATTCCTTTATCGATTGATTTTCTTAAGGCGGCGGGTGGATTGCCCTCGGCGCCCATCGCGGAGCTGCAGGTGCCGAGCTCGGCGGCGCAACGCATCTCAAGACCGGTGATCACGCGTCCGCTGTAACCCATCACAAAAGGGGTGGCGGGCGACTGTTTCTCCGGGCCTGCATGGAGGTCGCTGTTCTGAAGGACAAACCGGCGTCCGAACAGACCCATCGCCTGGTCGATGATTGCCTTCCGCGTGCGCAAGCCTTCCCCTTGTTGGATTTCGCCTTGGTCATTGATGTTAAGAGCATTCCCCACCGTAAGAGAGACGGACTGATTCGGAAAGTCGGCGGCATAGACCTGGAATACCTTCTGCCATGCGTCTTTGAACTTTCGCGCCGTAAAAGAGTCGCCTCGCCACTTCTTCAGATCCTTTACGGAATTCGGCAACGTCATCTCTACAGAAACCGATGTGGGTCCGGCAGCTGAAATCAGTCTAAAAGCAGGCGACTTCCCGTACCTGGCGCTGAGCAGCTTCAGGAATGTGATCCAACGGTTCAGGTATATCCCATTCCACGGCATCGGAAGGGGAAGAACGGTGCCTCTGCCAGGTCCGTATTGTATTGCGAACTGTTCGCTCTTTACGCCTTTCAAGGCCCAGGCGGGAGCAAAAAAGCCCGGGAAGATTTCGAGATGCACCCACTTCCTGGACTCTTCTGCAGCAGCGAACAATTCATCCAGCTTCGACCAATCCGGTTTTCCCTCAACCGGCTCGAGGTCGCTCCAGTGAATCTGCAGAGCGACGCCGCTGATGCATGGATTCTTCACCGATCGTAGATCCAGTGAGCCGTCCTTTTGGGGCGTGATATCCACGACGAGACCGCTGACCATAGAGTAATCGGTCGCCGCGCAGGGCAGTCCCGGCTCTTCCGTGGCAATCTTCCCAGTCCTCGCTTGTGCTGACGCGATTCCGGTCAAAAGCACCAACAAGCCCACCAGCCACAAGGACCGAACGTCTTTCATGGAAGGCTCCTCCTTTATCCCTCAAACCGATCTCTCGCCGCAACGCCGCAGGCCGGAATTGACGATCAGAACCACGAAGGCTTGCGATGCGGCGCCGCTGGAAGGTGATTCACGGCTACCCTGAATTATATCTCCGAACTGGCCGACACCACTTGTTTCGGTATTGCGATGAATAGCGACCACGCGGCCGTCGTCACCCTCGGCCACGCTCCGCAATAGGGCCTTGAAGGTCCCTGCCGTTTCACCCGCATACCGGCCGAATTGGGCGAAAGTCGCCTCGCGGCCCTTGCGGTCGCCAGCGAGTGGGCCTCTTCCCGGCGTGTGCCACGAGGCGCTCTCGTGGAAGAGTTCAGTGAGCGTTTTCATGTCGGCCTTGTTGAAGGCATCGTAACCGCGTCGCACAGTCTCGGCGTTTTTTCCTGCTTCGTTCATCATGGAATTCTCCCTGGTTGGGTTGGGTGAAGTGGGAAATGTTGTCAATCGGCGCTGATTTCGTTGCAGGCCGCGTGAACGCACCGGACGACATCCGCGCTTTCCTGGCTCATCATCTTTCTCCTTGACCGCCGTTGGTGAAAGGTGGTCAAGTGAGTACCTGTAATACGCCAACCGCTCGGGCCCCGCATCGGGAGAGTTCCCTATTTTTGCCAGATCGCTTCGTTTAGGTGAATTCGTCGCCACCCTGGCCCTCGCGCAGGACAATGCGTTCGGTCAGCCGCTGGAGTCTCAGCTCCGGTCGTGCCTGCTCGCGACGTGGATTTGCGATGCCGCGGGATTCGAGAAGGAGGTGCGCGACACCGTCTATTGGGTCGCGCTGCTCCTCATGGAGACACTTGCGGATTTGAAGAGCGACTGCGACTGGAAAAGGTAACAAAGTGGATTAGGGGAGGAGGGGACCATGGGCTGTTCGGTAAGGCTCGCT
>Ga0187870_1001991_pt1 | contig 17540 bp, 13 predicted proteins | sample June2016WEW_13_1_3_FD_132974 | JGI IMG/M metagenome (GOLD analysis project Ga0187870, IMG submission 132974) | Peatland microbial communities from SPRUCE experiment site at the Marcell Experimental Forest, Minnesota, USA - June2016WEW_13_150 | ecosystem: Environmental > Terrestrial > Soil >... | reverse complement strand
CTGCAAAGCTATAACCTCGATGAGCTATACAAATACGCCGGGATAATGGAGCAGAAGATAAGACAAATGCCCGGCTTACTTGACGTAACCAGCGATTTGCAGATAAAAAATCCGCAGGTTAATGTTGATATAGACAGGGACAAGGCATCGAGTTTGGGTGTAACGGCCCAGCAAATCGAAGATGCTTTGTATTACGCATACGGCACACGCCAGATATCAACAATACTGGCACCGAACAACGAATACCAGGTCATATTGGAGCTTGAACCAAAATACCAGCTTGACCCCGCCTCGCTGGGTATGCTTTATGTAAAGTCGAACAGCGGACAGCTTGTCCCGTTGAAATCCGTGGCCAACCTGACCAACAGCGTCGGGCCAATGAGCGTAAATCACCAGGGACAATTGCCTGCCGTAACGATTTCATTCAATCTCCCGCCGAACTTCCCTCTTGGAAACGCGGTCGATGCAATAAACCGCCTGGCAAAAGATACCCTGCCTGATATGGTAACGGCAAGCTTCCAGGGAACGGCACAGGCGTTCGCGGCGTCGATGCGCGGCTTGGGGCTTCTGCTGGCGCTTGCGATATTAGTGATTTACCTTGTCCTGGGGATTTTGTATGAGAGCTTCATTCACCCGCTGACGATATTGTCAGCCCTTCCGTTCGCTGGTTTCGGGGCGCTGCTTACGCTGATAATTTTCGGCGAAGACCTTTCGATATACGCGTTCGTGGGCATAATTATGCTCGTGGGTCTGGTGAAAAAGAACGGTATAATGATGATAGATTTCGCCATCGATGCGCAACATCACGGCAAAAGCCCCTATGACGCGATAGTTGAGGCAAGCATAATACGTTTTAGGCCTATAATGATGACGACGATGGCGGCGCTTATGGCGGGCCTTCCCATCGCTATCGGGTTCGGCGCAGGCGCCGAATCGCGAAGGCCGCTTGGTCTGGCCGTAGTCGGCGGGCTATTGTTCTCGCAAAGTATTACGCTTTATGTCACGCCGGTATTTTATCTTTATATGGAATCGCTGCAGAAAAAGACCAGCGCGTGGTTCAAAGGAAGACAGAATAATGCTAACGGCGAGAATGCTCGACAATAAACTCTTTTTGGGGGCCGGGCGTAACGCCTGCACTCGTAAAAGACCGGCAGCATTAAACTTTTAATTTAAAAACGCAGGTCGTTTTTTCTTACCGGTATTCCGACTCGCTTAATATTACCAGGAGCGACCGGTAACGCTATTAACAGGTACTGTCTCATTGAAATCGGCAAAGCTGATGCCGAACGGTATGGAACCCAACGTAGCGTCAATCGCATTAGCGCCATTTACCGATACCGTAAATGTCGCCTTATCCGTATCCACCTGTGCCGTAACAATGCCCGGCTCGCCGTTGGCGTCAGCAACAACTTTGCTGCATTTATATAAATGCCCGGTCTTGGAGGCAGTAAATCTGCCCTGTGGAACTCTGAATACCTGGTCGCCCCAGACAAAATTGACGTCTTCATTGCACAGGTTGACATCTGTGTCTATCACCGCAATATCTCCCGTAACGGACAGCGTGTCGGATGACGCTTTGCTATTGTGTTTGGCTTTGGCTTTGTTTACGACAAGCGTGTCATCATACAACCTCATAAGACGGGTCGGTATAAGCGTCTTATTGCCGTTGACTACCGTTTCGTCGGCATCGCCGGAAAGTGTGTAATTGCCTATCTTAATATCCAGCCGCAGGGGACAGCCCAGGCCGGTCAGGTCTATATTCTTCGTTTTTATTGTAAAGGTATTTTTGCTGAAATTCATTGTTAATGAAGTAATACCTCTGTTGGTGCCTTTGGGGGGAGTATATTTATAGTTGTTTTTAACTACCTTGCTGTAGTCGAAACTGATAGTTTCGCGGTAAATAATATTGCCATCCGCCAACGAAACAATGTTGACGTCTATCTGGGTTACCATCGACAGTTCCATCGGCGATGACGCCATTGTACCGGACGCCTCGAAGCCGTCCTTCACATTGCCGATGTCGTTGGAATCCCGTCCCTGAGTTTTGCCGGCGCTAACCGTGCACTTGCTAATTGTCAAATCTATGGTTTGTTCAACGCCGCTCGCTTCAAAAAGCCAGTCCTTCGCAAAACCGCCCATTTCGCCTTCGCCGACACGAAGTGCTCCATCACAATTTGCTCCATTCGAATAAAACATCGGCGAACCCCAGTCCGGACCGCCGGCACACCATGCGATACTGCCGATGCCTATTCCTTCAACAAATTCTTTTAGCGGCTCGCCATAGTTGGTTCTCGTGCCAATAACTATATGATACGGGTCATCATAGTTCATGTCTGACGTGGATCCCCATTCACCCATAATAACCGGATGAGCTGCGGCGGCGGCAGTAATAGTACTTACGTAGTACGAATGGCTGCTGGAAAGCCAATGAAGGGGATATATGTGAGATATGTAAACCACGTTGACATCACTAACCGGGTCGGTGGCCGTAGGCCCAATAATCTGACAATAACTCGGCGTGCCGACAAAGATAAGATTGTCAGGTGCGTAACCGCGAACAATATCAATCCACGTCTGCATATCATTTTTAACGCTGGTCCACATCGCTGCATCCGAAACTCCGGGATTATTCGGTTCATTGAAAAGCTCGAAAATGACGTGGGTATCATCCTTAAATCTCGGCGCCATATACCGCCAGAATTCGCTCGTTGACGCAACGTGGTCGTATGTATGCGCGACATAGTGCCAGTCGATGGCCACATAAACTTCCTTCTCGGCGCAGTAATCAACAAACGTCCTGAGAAGGTTATACAAATCATTATTATCCGCGTTGAAGGGATGCGGCCAACTACGCGGCGGATTTGTCGAATCAGGCGGGGCAATCACAATTCTGATTATCTTTGTGTACCAGCCGGGAGAATTGCCCTGGGTATCATTAGGATTCGTAATACGGTCAACCGCATTAAGTGCGCCGCATTTCCAGTCTTCGAGAGAGCCGAGGTCAATCAGGGCAACGCCTCTGAGAATAACAATGTTTCCATTGGGGTCTTTGACTTTATTGCCGTCCACGTGTAACCGCGGAGGAATGGCATATAGGGGCGTGACCACACAAAGAACGATACATACTACTATAAATTTACAAAACACAGCGTGGTTATGTTTGGCAAAAAATCCGGCAAAGGCCTTCCTCGCCATATTCAACAGCATTCTATAACCCCTAAAAATCAAGCTGCCATCTCTTCAAAAACCGTCAAGGGTTATCCCCCGGACGGATGCCTTTAGTACGAACGCTTCGTAACACGATTAACATTAACTACTTCGTTGAAATCGGCGAAGTTTACGCCGAAATCTATATAATCCGATGTAACATCAAGCGAATCGGCTGCGCTTACCGACACGGCAAATGTGGCGTTGTCGATATCTATGCTCGCCGTTACAAGGCCCGCGTTGCCGTTGCTGGCATCAGCGACAACTTTACTGCATTGATATAAATGCCCGGTCTTGGATGGAGTAAATCCGCCCTGTGGAACCCTGAATACTTTGTTGCCCCATATAAAGTTAACGTCTTCATTGCACAGGTTGACGCCAATACTTTTTACCGCAAGGCCTCCTTTGACTGATAGCGAATCAGAAGACGGCTTGGCGCCATGCTTGGCGATTGCATTGCTTACAACAAGCGTGTCGTCATACATTCTCATAAGGCGGGTAGGAATCGTGGCGCTTTTGCCGTTGACTATCTCTTCGTTGGCATCGCCAGTCAGAGTATAGTAGCCCATCGCCATCTCCAAATGAACCGGGCAGGAAAGGCCCGTCAGGTCAACATTTGTCGCCGTCACGGCAAATGTCCTTTTGGCAGGGTCTATCGTCAATGAAGTGATTGCGCCCCGTTGGTCTTTGGGGATTTTATATGTGTATCCAAACTTGCCTTTCTTTACACGCGAAGAGTCGCAATTCATGCTCTCGTAGTAAACTTGATTTCCATTGGTCGATGAAGTGATGTTGACATCTATGCTGGCTGCCTGGCTGAAATCTATCGGAATGTTGCTGAATGTTCCGGACAAGGCAAATGAATCCTTGATATTACCGATGTCATTGGAATCCTGTCTCTGGGTTTTGCCGGCCGTAATCTTACAACTGGTGACCGTCATAGTTGAAAACCGCTCGGCGTTTCTTTTTTCATAAAGCCAGTCCTTTACAAAACAACCCATATAATCCCCGCAAAGGAGTTGCCAGTTCGAGTCAAACATAACACAGCTCCAGTTGTACGCCGCGGTCGCGGCAATATTGCCGACCCCAAGGCTTTCGAGATAATCATGGAGCGGCTGGCCAAAATCAGCTGCGGAACCGGCGGACCATACGTTAGGATCATCGTTCGGCTCGTAACCCCATGCGGACATCAAAACCGGATAGACAGGAGACACGGTGTCTATTTGCGGCTTAATCCAAGTATCAGCACCGTTTCTCCATGTACAACCATAGCAGTGCACAGCATAAACGATATTGTCACCTATAATGGGATTAGTAACTGCCGACTGAATCTGCTGACCCCAGCATCCGCCGGTTACAATGACAAGATTATCCGTCGCTGAAGCACGCACAGTATTAACCCACCCCTGCATTTTATATTGGACAATGGCCCAGTTACCGGCGGCATCAGTCGGTTCATTGTAAAGTTCAAAAAGCACGTTGCCGTCGTTTGCAAATCTCGGCGCCATATAATTCCAGAACGCATTTGTTTCGGCGACTTTATCGCTAATCGGTTTGGAATAAAACCAGCTGATAATCGAATAGACGCCCTTCTCAGCCCCGTAATCAACAGCATCCCTGAGCGCCCCATATACAGCTTCGTTATTGGGGTCACTGAGGTCGTGGGGGTTGAATACGAGAGGACTGCCGTTTACATCTGAATCGCTGGGGCAAACCGGGTATCTTATAACTCTTGTGTACCATCCCGGCGAATTGCCGTTGGGGTCGTCAGGGTTTGTAATGCGGTCAATATAATCGTGTATGCCATACTCCTTTTTTAACATACCTATATCAGGCGAGCAAACGCCTCGAAGAACAACAACATGCCCCACGGTATCTTTGATTTTATTGTCTTCTACGTGCAATGGTAATGGTGCGGCATAAAGCAAAGAGACCGCACAAAGAAGTGCGCACACAATGATAACTTTACAAAATGCCAAATTAGCACCTTCAGCAGTAAATCCGGTGCCGAATACTCCCTCTGTCTTCTTCATCGCTATTGCCTTTATTAAATAAGCCGCCTTCCCGGTTTTCCCAAAACTATCGAAAAAACGCCCTCCCTGGCAGATGCGTCTTTTGCTTGACCCGTAAATCCAGCAGGAAAACCGATTACGGTGTTGGTTATTCCACCGTAATCGGTTCCTGTGTGGTTTCATCAACTGTCTTATCTACACCCGATATCCCGCTAATCCCCAAGATTAACGTCGGCTACCTCGTTGAAATCGCCGAATGCAATGCCGAACTTCGCCTCGCCGGACACATTATTAATGTCCGCTTTCGTTATCGACAACGCAAAGGTGCATTTATCAAGGTCGATTGTGCCGCTCACTTTGGCGTTAGGTTCCGCATCAGGAGTTACGGTCGGCGTAATATTTTTGTTGAGCTTGAATAAATGCCCCGTCGTGGGAATCTTGAAGCTGTTTATCGGAATCGTAAAGGTCTGAACGTCATTGGGGTCATTCTTGTCGCCCCAGGTGATGACGACTGGCATATTGTTCAGGTTCGGCTGGGTCGTATTGCTGTCAGCAATTTCGCCCGTTACAGACAGCGAATCAGACGATGTCTTGGCGATGCTCTTGACCTTTGTCTTGCCGGGCGTAACTATGAGCGTGTCTTTATACATCCGCATAAGACGAGTAGGTATCGTCTTGGGGCCGTTGATAACCAATTCATTGGCATGCCCATTCAGTTCATTGCTGCCCAGAGTGAATTTAAGCTCAATAGGACTGGCAAGACCTGTCAGGTCGATATTCTTTGCTGCCATTGCAAAGGTTCCTTTACGGAAATCCAGCGTAAGGGAAGTAATTGTCCCCGCCTGGCCTTTGATGATTTTGCCCGCGTGTGTGTACTTGTGTTTGCTTTTCACTACCGTCGGGTCGAAATCGCTCAAAGTTTTAGTGTAAACGAGATAATCATCGTTCGTCGAGGTAATTGTAACCACCACCGCGTTGATATCGTCAATTGCGTTGAGGTCTGGCAGGACAACGGTTCCCGATGCCGTAAAGGCATCTGCCATGTTACTGTAATCGGTATCATTCGATGCTTGGGTTTTGCCGGCCGTTACCGTGCACTTGGAAATTATCATATTCGGGGTTACCAGCCGCATATTATCGAAGTAGAAATGCCCGGTGTGGGGAAGGCAAGGATCCTGAATGGAAATTTGAATCTGCATCCACGTAGCGCCCGTCGCATCGTAGTCCGAAATGTCATAGCTGTACGTCTTGTTCGCATCAGGTTGCCACGAACCCCACCATCGAACGGTAGGCAAACCGGTGTCCCTGTCTATAAACGAATATGCCAATAAACTGCTGGAAGCGGGGCCATACTCCTTCCAGCCGGAAGGACCATCGCTGTTTATCGCGATTTTATCACCTACCTGAGTCCATATGCCGCTGTCGCCCCATTCCGAAGCGACCATTGACAGGTCAAACTGAAGATTTGCGTCGGCTAAATTCAAAACTTCGCTTGGCTTAGTCGTCGCCCAGGCAAGTCCGAAGTAGGCGCCAGCAGTGCCGGGTGTTACTTTGAGGCTCCCATGGCCCAATGTGACGCCTATGTTACTATCGGGAACAAGAATGGCGTTTGCATCATTCGACCCTCCGACCCAGCCGTCATTACTGTCGGCTCGCTCGAAATTGCCCAATATGATATCACCGTAACCCGTAGAAGCAAAACCCAGCATCAGGGCAAGACATACAACAATCGCAGTTGACCAGGCACGGATGTCTTCAGTAAGAGTTGTTTTTCTTGTGTTTGATGACATTTTCGTAATCTCCTAATAAATAAAATTCAATCCAATCTTCTTTGGATTCCGGTTTCAAAGAGCGCTGCCAACTTCACATTTTGGGGTGCGCCCTATAACTATCAGCAGACAAACTACAAAGGCGTTATCGATATTTATCGGGGTGGCTGTCATCTGTTAAAGCACGTCTTCTTCCATAGCAAAGTATAATATCGACAAAGAGTCCCTACCAACTGAAATTGAATCTAAATTTTTTCTATGTTACACTCAGGGAAATATCCTCGTCGAATCAGGAAAAACCCAATCGGAATACCGCTTTTTCCGACGCAACGTCGAGATTCGTCCCCTTGATTGCTCGTAAATGTGCATTTATTGAGGTCTGTCGCCGCTGTTATCGGACCGCCTTTGTTCGCGGCTTTTGCCGCATTTATAGGACCTGCCCGATTTGGCAGTAAAGCTGGCTGCGGGCATTGTAAAGTCCTGATCGGCAAAAGTTCGGCAGCTGAGGTCCTTTGTTACGGCACAGCAGCCGTCATTAAGCGGGAAAAATAAGCGGACAAATCTTATTTAGTGATTATTGTGCTGCTCGTACTGTTCGATGAATTTGGAGCCGGCGCGGATATAGACGAGTGTTGCCAGGACTGCCGCCCCTGCCGCTGACCACCATAAGACCCGCACAAAATAAACCCACCAGTGAAAAACCGTTGAGACCTCCGGCGCGATTAGTATTGCCGCCACCATTGACAACTGAAGAGCCGTGGATGCCTTGCCCGCAAAAACCGGAACAACGAGGACTTTATCCGTAAGAAAATAGACAATCAAAAAACCGAGGAATATGAGGACGTCTTTGCCGATAATCAGCACGACCACGGTTGGCGGCAGGATGAAGCCGGCGACGCCAGCGTGGTGCGAGGCAAGGAGCAGGGAAGCCGAAGTAATGAGCAGCTTGTCTGCCGTCGGGTCAAGAAACGTCCCTAACCTGGTCGTCTGCCCGTTTTTACGCGCCAGATACCCGTCGATACCGTCGCTTATCGCCATCAGCAAAAATATCGCCACAGCCGAATAACGAATCAGGTGCCGGATATGCTCGCTCAGCTCAGAGTCGTTTATCTGAAGCATACAAATGACAAACGGCGCTATCAGCAGTATCCTCAGAATGGTTATTCTGTTTGCCCAGCTTAATGTCATTTTCTATTCACGATTTATTGTAGTATTTTCTATTGCCTCGCCTGTGCCGAATTATACCGGGACAAAACACAATCCGCCAACTTATAATCTTGCTGATATCGGCGGAAGCGTTATAATTGACCTGCTTTTAAGGTAAATAATATGGCAGTTCTAAATGTAAATATCGACCACATAGCGACGGTAAGACAGGCCAGACGTGCCGATGAACCGGACCCTGTTTGGGCGGCGGCGGAGTGCGAACTGGCCGGGGCTAATGGGATAACTACCCATCTTCGACAGGACAGGCGACATATTAACGACCGCGACGTGCAGGTACTCAAAGAGACGGTGGCCTCCAAATTCAATCTCGAAATGTCGATGGAAGAAGAGATTGTCCGCATAGCCGAAGGTATTGAGCCCCAGCAGGTAACGCTTGTGCCGGAAAAAAGAGCGGAATTGACCACCGAGGGCGGACTCGATTGTGTATCCTGCGGTGCCCGCCTGAAAGAGGTCGTCAGGCGAATGCACGCAAAGGGCATACTCGTCAGCGCGTTTATCGTGCCGGAAAAAGAGCAGATAGCCGCCGCTGCAAGATTCGGCTGCGACGCCATCGAGCTTCACACCGGGCAATATGCCAACGCCAGGACGGAAAAAGATATTTACCAGCAGTTCAAATGGCTGGAAGCAGGCAGGGACCTGGGCATAAAAAAGGGAATGATTGTGCACGCCGGGCACGGATTAACATATCGCAATATCGGCCCAATTGCCGCGATGGAAGACCTGAGTGAATTAAATATCGGGCACAGCATCATCGCAAGAAGTATGTTTGTCGGGATACGAGAAGCGACAGCAGAAATGATTCGGCTGATTGATAAGTTCGGCAAACACTGATAACAAAAAAGGCAGGCGTTTTCAGCGAATAAAAAGACACTAAGTTTGTTTTGAACTTATGAAGATGTGGCAGGATAAAACCTGCCGCATCTTTTTTGTTATGATTTTGTGCGGACGATGAAATCGGCGGTGAGGCGTTTTCCCGAGGGGCAGATAACGGTAACGTGGAGAACGCAGTTTTCGGCGGAGGTTTTTTGCAGGGGCAGGGAAAAGAGATACGCCCGGAGGAAGTCCTGCCAGAGATTGCTGTTAATAGCCGGGTCGGTGAGGTCAATATCAGGCCAGACGATTAGGCGTTTGCCTTTCGGGTCGGCGGAACGCTGGAACCGCTGAAAGAGTTCAAAGCGGAAGATAACAGGGGCCTTGATTTGAGAATCGAAGGCGTCGATAAGGCAGACGTAGGCGTCAATAGTGGCGTCGCGGTCGGCGGCAGAGGCGGGAGCGATGGAGGTGATAGGGAGGACGTCGATTCGAGCTGGACCGAAATGGGAGCACAGGGTGGAATCATGGAACAGTGTGGGTGAGGAATCGGCGCCTGGCGGCCGGGTTGAGCAGCCGGCGTAAAACACGATTGCGAAAACAAAAAACAGTTTTGTCAGAAACGATACGGTTTTCATAAATATGGGCAGTATTAACAACGCCTACTATATTATTTCGGCGAGAGTTTTGGGTTTAGTTGAATGAAAAACTGGTTCAGCGTTTGTCGTTTTTGGAGAGTGTTTCATTTAATGAGCCGCAACGGTAGCCCTGGAGGTCGATAGTAATGTATTTGAAGCCGAGGGATTTGAGCTTTTTGATTATTCGCGAGCGGTTCGGCTCGGCGGTAATCTTTTTGAAATCTTCCTGGTGAACCTCGATTCGGGCAATAGTGTCGTGATGGCGGACGCGGAACTCGACGAGGCCGAGCGTTCTGAGAAAATCTTCCGCTTTTTCGATTTGGCTGAGGCGTTTTGCGCTTATCTGTAAACCATAAACAAGCCGGGATGCGAGGCAGGGCGATGAGGGGACATCGGCGGTTTCGAGGCGGAGTTTTCTGCTGAGCGCACGGATATCGTTTTTGGTGAGCTTTGCTTCTGCGAGCGGGGAGTGTATGCCGAAGAGTTTCATCGCACGGTTGCCTGGGCGAAAATCGTCGAGGTCGTCGAGATTTGTGCCGAAAATGACCTGCTTCAAGCCATTTTTGGCCGCGACATCCAAAAGCTCCTGACACAAATGGCTCTTGCAGTGAAAGCACCTGTCCGCTTTGTTGGCGACAAAATTGGGGTCTTTAAGCTCGTCAGCGTCGATAGTTTGCAATCTAACGCCAAAATCCTTTGCGATTTTTTTAGCCCTTTTCAATACGTGTTTCGGCTCGACTACGCCCGCGCTAATGCAGGCGAGAACGTTTTTGGCATCGAGAGTATCGACGGCAACTTTGAGCAAAAGTGTGCTATCGACGCCGCCTGAATATGCGACGACAACAGAGCTGAGGTCTTTGAGGATTTTTTTGAGGGTATCGTATTTTCGCTGTAATTCGCCAGCCATATATTTAACCGAGCAATTCGTCCAGGATTTCTGCTGCTGTGCCCACATATTCGGCGCAAATCGTGGAGAAAAGCTTTTTGTCCCTTGCTTCCTGCATACCCTCAGAGGTGGTGATGTCACAGCCGAGGAGGGCCTTGCATTCGATTGAGCCATATCGCGCCTTGAATTTGTTCGCGAATCGCTTGACGAGTTCATAAGTTTTTTCTTTTGCCTTGTTATCATCGGCCCTCATCTTGCCATATTTAAGGCCGATGACCATAATAGCGCCCGTTACGGCTCCGCATGTCTGGTCCAAGTGCATACCCCCGCCGAAGCCGGTGGCGATTTTCAGTGCCGTATCTTTCTGCAAGCCAAATTGCTCGCAGTATGCTGCCAGCACGGCCGGCGCACAGGAAAACCCTTCCTTGTAAATCGCTTTTGCCTTGTCCGCGTTATTCATAATCCAGCTCCAAATAAATTATCGATAAGCCATCTCGCGGTGGCGATTGGTTCAAAACGCAAGAGCCGATGACGGGACTTGAACCCATAACCCCGGCTTTACGAAAGCCGTGCTCTACCATTGAGCTACATCGGCGAATGAGGATATAATACAGGCCCGCGGCGGAAAAGTAAAGGCACTTCGGGCGGCAAGGGGGGGGTTAGGAGGAGGTAAAAAATGAGGTTGTCGAGGTTGACAAATCGTTGTAAATGTCCTATATTAAACGGTCTATAATACAGTGAGTGAATGCCCCTCGTTGGGTACAAAAGCCGGTTAGAAGCGGAAAAAAACCGCAAATTTCGGTTTGATTATGGTCGATTCAGGACAAATCGCTGGTCAGGACGCATCGCAAAAGCGAGAGCCGGAGATAAACAAGTTTTTCCGTGTGGCTATAAAGACGCGTGCCAGCGATTTACACCTTAAGGCAGGGCAGCCGGCCAGATTGCGGATACAGGATGAGCTTCGCAGCACGACGGGCGAGACGTTGACGGAGGAGCGCCTTGAGCAGTTGACCTTCGAGATACTAAGCGAGGAGCAGAGGCAATCTTTCGCCAAAAACGGGACGCTGGATTTCGCATACAGTGTGACGGAGGAAGACCGATTCAGGGTAAATATTTTCCGGCAGCGTGGAATGGTGAGTTTGGTAGCCAGAAGGGTCAATACGGACGTGCCGACGCTTGAGCAGCTTTACCTGCCGGCGGCGCTGAAAAAGATAGCGGACGGCAACCAGGGGCTGGTGTTAGTTGTTGGCCCGACGGGCAGCGGCAAAACGACGACGGCGGTTTCGATGATAGATTACATTAACGCCTCGCGTTCGTGTCATATCGTTACAGTCGAGGATCCAATCGAGTATTACATCAAAGATAAAAAGGCGCTGGTTTCGCAGCGAGAGATTGGTATTGACGTGCCTGATTACGATTTGGCGCTGACGTACCTGATGCGAGAGGACCCTGATGTTGTGTTTATCGGGGAATTACGCGACGCCAAGACGGTATCGGCGGGTATGCGGGCATCAGAAACGGGGCATTTGGTGTTCGGGACGGTTCACGCAACCAACGCCGCGCAGGCGGTCCAGCGATTGGTGGATTTGTTCCCGCAGGTCGAGCGAGAGCTTGCCAGACAGACGCTGAGCGTAACGCTTCGGGCGATAATCAGCCAGGTATTGCTGCCGTGCGTCAAGCAGGGCGTTGACCGGATGCCCGCCAACGAGATACTTCTTGCCAATTCCGAGGCGCGCAAGCTGATAAGCGAGAAGCGTGAGGCGGAAATACCGAACCTGATTCGCTCATGTACCCAGGACGGGATGCAGGACCTCTCCGACAGCTTAGTGAAACTGATAATGGACGGCTACGTTGAGCCGAAGGACGGATATAAATACGCACCCAACCCGGATGAGCTGAAAATGGCCCTCAAAGGTATTCGCACAGAAAAAGGCGGCATCCTGTGAGGACAGAATTTATACCGCAATGGAGTATGTTATGTCTGACATTTTAGCAGCTATTGTTTATGGCGGATACTTATCGCCGATAAAGTTTGCCATATTTTTAATTTTATATTTCGGCTGGTTGTTCATTATCAACTGGGTCCATAAGGACGCCGAGGCGATAGGGACAAAATATACGTTCTGGACGGGAGTTGTTTTCGGGGTATGGGCCGCGGCCGGGCTTATCTGGCTTCTGATTCCGATTTTCGCTATAGGTCTTGCGTTTTATATTATCGCCGCAGGCGCCGCTACCATCAGCTATGTTATGCACCGCAATGCGGCGGTCCCCGAGTTTCAGCGTGTGCTTACGGCGGACCACATCAAAGATACGCTTCTGGGCAGCATAAAAAAGAAAGAGCCGGTCGCGGCTTACGTGTTTATCACTGCCAACAACAACGAGGTTTCTGTGCCCGAGGCGAAGACGCCGGACTATTTCGGATACAAGGCGGCATACACCTTGTTTGACGACGCATTGTATCGCAGGGCGTATGACATTGTTTGCACGCCGACGCCGCAAAATTACGACGTCGTGTATTACATCGACGGGACGGCTATGAAGCAACCGGCTATCGCCAAGGACCAGATGGACTACCTGCTTCGCTTCGTGAAAAATTTGGCCAACCTGGATATGGAGGAAAAGCGAAAACCCCAGAAGGGCAAGTTCACGATTTTCAAACAGGGCAAAAGAATTGACTGGGAGCTGATGACCGCCGGGTCAAACGCCGGCGAGCAAATGAGGGCGAAACTGGTAACCCAGCAAAATATCACCAAGCTCAGCGACCTGGGCCTGGCTGCCGACCAGCTCGAACAGCTCGGAACACTGCATGGCGCTAAAAAGGGAGTGTTTATCGTTTCAGGACCCAGGAACAGCGGTGTAACGACGACTTTTTATACGCTGCTGCGGAGTCACGACGCGTTTCTCAACGGCATAATAACGTTGGAAAGACAGCCGTCGGGCAAATTGCCCAACGTAACGCAAAATATCTATGTTCTGGGCGACAGCGGCATAACTACATACGGCAGGAAGCTTCAGTCGATGGTGCGTATGGACCCGGACATCGTTGGTGTCGCGGATTGTGAGGACGTCGAAACAGCTCAAATTGCCTGTGGGGCAGCGGAAAGCAAGCTTGTTTACGTCGTCATCGAGGAGGAAAATGCCCTCAAGGCGCTGGCCAAATGGATTAAACTCGTCGGCGACAAAAATAAAGCAATTGAGCATCTTCTGGGAATGTGCAACCAGCGCCTGCTTCGAAAGCTCTGCGAGAAGTGCAAACAGGCATACGAGCCGAACAGCGACCTTCTGCACAAGTTCAACATCCCGGCAGAAAGAGCAAAGGTCTTTTATCGCCCCGGCAAAGTGGTTTATGACAAGCGGGGAAAACCATTCCCCTGTGAAACCTGCCAGGAAACAGGGTACTTCGGCAGAATGTGCATTTTTGAGACCATTATGTTGAACGACCATTTGCGAAACGCGATTAAGCAGGCAAAGTCACTTTCAGACGTTGGAACCGAGCTGAGGCGGGCTAAAATGCTGTATCTCCAGGAGCAGGGACTGCTGAAGGTCATCGCGGGGATTACATCGATAAACGAGACGGTGAGAGTCCTTTCGAAATCGAAGGAACAGAAACAGACAGCCGAACAATAGAACGACGCCGGGCTTTTGAACGCTCGGCACAAAAGTTAATGTGAAAATGAGGTTGTAATGATAATCGCAGTGATATTAGTAATTATGGCGGGATGCGCCGCGGTCCAGTATCTCAAGGGTACTTTGGTAAAATCATTCGAGATGTTTATTGCAGCGTTGTGTGCAAGCTTTGTGGCGTTATGGTGGTATGAGCAGTTATCGGAAATAGTAATCAAGCAGGAGATGATTGTTGATGTGGCCCAGCCGGTTTGCTTCGGAGTATTATTTGTGATTACATTCGCGGTTCTTCAAACCGCCGCGACCCTGCTTACCAAACAAAAAATTGATTTCGGCGTTATGCCCGAGCGAGTCGGGCGGATAGTATTCGGTCTTTTGCTTGGTTACGTGATTTCAGGCGTGCTGTTAATCGGTGCAGCAATGTCACCGCTGCCCGAAGGTTATCCTTATCCGCGGTTCGACGCCTCCAGACTCGACCTCAAAAAACCGGTCCCGGCCAAGGCGTTACTTAATCCTGACGGTTTTGTTGCGGGATTGTTCGGACTTATCAGCGGCGGCAGCGCAAGCGGAACACAGAGTTTCGCGGTTCTGCACGCCGGGTTCGTTGACGAATTATACCTCAACCGGCTCAGTCCTAAAGCGAAAGTCCGCACAGACCCCGGCGCCATAAAAACACCGGCGAAAGCGGCGGCCTGGCCCGCACCGGTCGGGCTTAAGGACAGCAGCGGCGCGGCAATACCTCCCATCGCCGACTGCGACTTGATTATTACACGCGTCGGATTAGCCGGTAGAATAACAATGGAAGGTTCTTTGGCATCAAATCAACTACGCTTTATGTGCAAAAAAGTGGATAAGGGTGATAAACAGCGTCTGGGCGGCAGCGCTGTTACCGCTTACCCCATCGGCTATCTCACGGGAGACCAGGTCAAGAAGGTCGGGCCAAAAGAAGAGATTTCACTTAATTCCAAGGATGTAAAAGATGGCGTGTTATGGATTGACTTCGTGTTCTATGTGCCAAAGGATTCTGAGCCAGTGGCGGTAGGCATAAGGGCGAACGCAATTGCGGAAGTGCCGCCGATGGTTTCCGCTGAGCAGGCCCCAAAGCAATGATTTTCCGGCAAGACTAAAAGGGGCCGCGGGTTTCGTGGTTAATTAATTTGGTTTTTATAGCCCCCTCCAGGGAGTATTTACTCGGAACGCCTCTTCCTCCGTTAGCCAGTTGGGCTCAGGCGCAGACGAGCAGTTCTTCGAGGTCCAGTTCCATCAGGTGTTCAAGGTAGGCCTTTAGCTCATCCTCTGCGAATTTTGCCAGAAAATCAGGCCTTGCGGACTTGTTTATCTCGCAGATGCAATCAATCAATTCCCTTTTGCTCATATCACAAAATCCTTCAATAAAAATTCTTAATGGCTGTTCGCAGTATCGACACAGAAGTCGAATTTTCTTGAGCCCCTCCTGCAAAGGCGACATCAACGCCCCATAACTAAAACCCCGACATACAGTAAACCGAGGGGCTGATACACAATATATGGGATAGGGGCATTTTGGGGGCAGTGAATGTCCAATAAAAACATCGTGAAGGGTCTGCTTAGGGGGCGCAGGAAAATTTTGCAATAGCGGAAAAATTTTCCGTTTGAGACAACAATATTCGAGGAAGGCATTTGTATGGTAAATGGCCGGTTTTGGAGCGGGTTGCCCTGGTGGTTTTTTTCCTTAGAGGGGGCTTGTTCTACGCGGTCTTTTTTCATATACTGGTTTGTTTTAGGGCTTTTATGGCGGACAGGCCGTTATAACCTTTTATTGGAGAACCGAAAGTGGCAAATACCGGCGATATACGCAATATAGTGATAATGGGCCACGGTGGGGCGGGCAAAACCTCGCTCGTCGAGGCGATACTGCACAAGACAGGGGCGACCAATCGATTAGGCAGCGTAGATGACAAGACCAGTATCTGCGATTACTACGATGAGGAGAAGGCGCACGGCCATTCGATAAAGTCGGCGGTGGCTCACACGCAGTATGGGGGCAAGCAGATAAACATAATCGATACGCCGGGGTTTCCTGATTTCATAGGGCCTTCGATAAAGGCGATTGTCGGCGCGGAGACGGCCGTGATAGTCATTAACGCGGCATCCGGCGTTGAGACGGTTACTCGCAAGGTATTCGAGATAGCGACAAAGACCGGCAAGGCCAAGCTGATAGTCATCAACAAGATGGACGTGGAAACTGCGGAGCTGTCCCGGCTGATTAAGGACATACAGGAGTGTTTCGGGACGCAGTGCCGATGCGCGAATCTGCCCGCTGCGGACAAGGCGTCGGTAATCAACTGCATAGAAAATAGCGCGGGCACATCGCCCGTTATGGATGTTGCGCAGGCGCATACGGAGCTTATCGAAAGCGTAATCGAGGCGGACGACAAGCTTATGGAAAGCTACCTGGGCGGCGAGCAGATACCGGCGGAAAAGGTTTCGGCGGTTTTTGTCCAGGCGCTGCGGGCCGGAAACGTTGTTCCGATTGTTTTTACAAACTCCAGAAAAGAAATTGGCATTGAGGAGCTTTTGAATCTTATCGTGAAATATACTCCGTCGCCGGCACAGGCGGAGCCGGCAAAACTAAAGGCGGGCGACAAGGAAACGGTGCTTCAGGCAGACCCCGCGGGACCGCTTGCAGGCCTGGTTTTCCGCGTTTCATTTGACCCCAGGTCGAATATGAAATTTTCATCCATACGCATATTCAGCGGGACGCTGAAATCCGACACGAATATGATTCGCAACGACGACAAGAAGGGCGTCCGACCGGGTCACATTCTGAAATCTCAGGGCGGCGAGACACAGGAAATCCCCGTGGGCATTGCTGGCGACATTATAACGCTTGCCAAGATCGAGGACCTTAGGGTCGGGGACATGATTCACGACGGCAAAATTGCAGGCAAATTCGAAATGCCCGAGGCCCCTTCGCCGATGTTCGCGCTGGCGCTTGAGCCGGCGTCGAGAGGCGATGAGCAGAAAATCGGCACGGCGCTGGAAAAACTCTGCGAGGAAGACCCATGTTTGAAAGTCACCAGGGACGCCCAGACCAAAGAGCTTGTTCTGAATGGTCTCGGTGATTTACATTTACGCGTGATGCTCGAAAAGATGGAAAGCCGTTCTAAGCTCAAGGTCAATACCAAAGAGCCAAAGATTCCATACCGCGAAACGATTACTCTTAAGGCGGAAGGCCATTACAGACACAAGAAGCAGACGGGCGGAGCGGGGCAGTTCGGCGAGGTTTATCTTCGCATTGAGCCGGCGCCGCGAAATTCCGACCCGACATTAGTATATAGCTGGGACATTTTCGGCGGGTCGATTCCGGGCCAGTACGGGCCGGCTG
>Ga0187870_1001974_pt1 | contig 17607 bp, 18 predicted proteins | sample June2016WEW_13_1_3_FD_132974 | JGI IMG/M metagenome (GOLD analysis project Ga0187870, IMG submission 132974) | Peatland microbial communities from SPRUCE experiment site at the Marcell Experimental Forest, Minnesota, USA - June2016WEW_13_150 | ecosystem: Environmental > Terrestrial > Soil >... | reverse complement strand
CTATTCCTATTTCAGAGAGAAGCATAGCGTAAGTGGAGTCAAGAAGAGTAGGGAGATTAGCATTGAAAAGAGTATTGCAGAGAACAGGATATACAGCAAGAATTTCGCTGATAAAACTGCATAGGAATAATACTAAGGCTACTATAACTAATTTCTTTCCGTTCTTCATTCTATCACCACCTTTTCACTCCATACTAAACTAAACCAAAAAAAGAACGGTGTTATGTGTTTAAGTTTTCCTATAGAAGGGGGGAAGGAATGGTTAGTTATTGTCTAACTAGCTATCAACATTATGTCGAAAGTGCAGAACAGAAAAAGAAAGCAGGAGAGAGAAAGCGTAGTCTTCTTGGGTTTTGGTATGGGTTTTGGCATAAATTACAGTCTGTGAACGCTATCTTTTGTCTCCAGACAATATGTGTCTTCCAGTCAGCAGTCGATATACTACTATGATTACGGCAATCACAATCAGTATATGTATTATTGGACCTATGCTATAGAAAGCAAAGAATCCCACTGCCCACAGTATCACGAGTATGACAACAATCGTCCAAAACCAGTCCACAGCCAAATCCCCAACTAAGGTTCAACTACTGGTTTTAGGTACGCGTGCAGTTCTGTTTTTGGGACCTCTAAGTTTAGCCCTTTGTCTGTCCAGCGTGCAACCCCGCTCTTTAGGGCTGAAGTGGCCAACATGTTTCGCACTCCACCTTTCTTTGCACCAAGCACAGATTCAGCTGCATCCTTAGTCAATTCGACTTCAAGATGAGTTACTTCCCAACTTCCTGGATCTATTCCGAGTTCTTTGACTGTGCCTATTTTCTCGGTCCCAGCATAGACATCTTTGTCCATAAACTCTTTGCTTTTCATCCTCATTTTTCCCTCCTTTTTGAAAATACGTTATGTGAAGCACATGCTTTAAGCTTTTTGGCTTAGGTATTACTGATAGATGCCTAGAAGATGAATCCTGTCATGCAATCACCAAAAAAAGAGGGGAAGGAATGGCTAGTCGTTTGTCTAACTAGCTATCAACATTATGTCGAAAGTGCAGAACCATACCACTACCAAAACCCACTCTCTTTTTCTGGTTTAAGCCATGCAGTACAAAAGGCATTAGCCAAACTCAGAGCGTATACATAGATTAGAAAGACAGAAATCTTAAATTTGGACAGCAACAGAAGACAAACTAGACGTGAAGACAGAACACGTGCAAATGGTTAAAACGCAAGGGCTCTAGCGTGGTAGACTAGCCATCTACCACGTATTTAATATTAACTAAACAGGGTGGTGATTAGAATGAAGAAAAAGACATTGATAAGAATAATGTTGTGCTTAACTCTGTTTGCTATGTTAGGCATGGCTTTAAACTTTGCCAAAGGTTCAGGACAATCGCCAGTTAATCTTGGTTCAGCAGGAAACTTCGTTATTCTAGCAAAGTCAGGCATATCCAGTACTGGAACCACTTCAATTGTTGGGGATATTGGAGTGAGTCCAATCGACTCTACTGCCATTACTGGATTTGGGTTAATAATGGATTCCTCTAATCAATTTGCGACATCATCTTTAGTTACAGGAAAGATATATGCTGCCGACTTTGCAGCACCAACTCCAACTACCATGACTACAGCTATAAGCGATATGGAAACAGCGTACACCGATGCTGCTGGAAGAAGTTTACCAGACCATACTGAATTAGGAGCTGGAAATATTGGCGGAATGACTCTCTCTGCTGGCCTATACAAATGGAGCACTGGCGTGACAATACCAACTGACGTTACCCTCTCAGGAAGCTCAAGTGACGTGTGGATATTCCAAATAGCCCAAAACCTTGATGTCAGTTCTGGTGTACATGTTATCCTAAGCGGAGAAGCAGTGGTAAGGAACATCTTCTGGCAAGTTGCGGGTCAAGTGACACTTGGAACTACATCCATCTTCAATGGAGTTATTCTATGCCAAACAGCTATAGTGCTAAACACTGGTGCAGTGCTAAATGGTAGAGCATTTGCACAGACCGCGGTTACCTTAGATGCCAGTACCATTACCAACCCAGGTGGCATTCCAGAGTTCCCAACATTCCTTATTCTACCATTGTTCGTGATGGCAACACTACTAGCAGTTATAGTCTACAGAAAAAGGAAGCGTTAAGACAAAACAACAACAGCATAATCCCAGGTGTCTTTCAACTACTCCACTTTTTTCTTTTTTTTAAAAATGGCTAATCTGGAAAGGTGCGGAAATGGGAACCTAAACAATGGAGCAACTCAGACGATAACAATGACATACTACTACTAAACCCACTCTCATTTTCTAGTCTTTTTCATGCCGTACAAAAGGCTCTAGTCAAGCTGAAAGGACAGAAATCTTAAATCTGCATAACAACACAAGACAAACTAGGGGTTCAAAAATGAGTGAAACAAAACCAAGTGAAACGAAACCAAAGAAGATGGTCAGTAGGAATGTTGCTATTGCACTTGGAATAGTCTGTATCATTCTAGTAGTCGGTCTATTGGGAGCTATATTACAGATTTCTTCATTAAATTCAAGAGTGAACGACCTCACCGATATTGCCAACTTGGGCAAATCCGAAGTTTGGGTTAATACGACTGTAACTCAAACTGCAAGCAATTATACCTCTTGGTTTTTCGTATCGAGGTATGCAGGATATGTTTCAGTTAATGTTCTATCATCAACAACCTCTAATACCTATGTTCGGGTCATCTACATTTTCAATGGTGTCAACTACGATAATCAAATAGGTGTTGGCGTAAGTGGAACAGCAGTTTCTCCAGTATCATATAGTTACATCCCTTACCCAATCACGCCCTTTCCACCAGTTATCCTCCCCCCGATAGAAATCAGGGTCGGAAACACAAACTTGGTCGGTAACGCAACTGAAACCATAACGATAACATACTACTACTAGCCACTCTTTCCTTTTCGCGCGCGCAAACAAAAAAGGGGGGTCGCCAGACGCAACATTGCAATTTTACAATTCAACAGTCAATTCTAAAGGAAGAGGTTCAATGGGGGTAAGAATCCCTCGAGCCAGAACACTGACACGCTGATGCTTTAAGTCAAAAACCAAAACCTCAATGCATACACAAAAAACAGCCAAAATGGGATAATTTTGGTAGCCCGGGAGAGATTCGAACTCTCGTCGGCGGGTCCAAAGCCCGCTATGCTTGTCCACTACAGTCGGCGGAAAGGCGTCCTTCCCTCCACCGGGCTTCTCCGGGCCACTTACACAAAGCACACTGCGCCGGTGACCTCACCATCGGCCTTGGCGGCATGTTCTTCTTGAACTAAGTCTTTAATAAGTGATTTTTGATTAAAAGTTTCCTATCTCTTCGTACCCTAAGCATTGCCTCCCGCGTCTCGTCAATTTGCTTTGTTGCAACGATTCTGTCGATCTTGTCTAATCCTAGAATGGTTGTTATGTTTCTGTAGTTTGCCGAGTCTTCCCCCTCTAAACCCTCTAACGAACGAATCAGTGTCGTGTAGTCTATCTTGACCTTGTCAATCAGAGATTTCAACCAAGCATAGTTTTCGACAAAGTCGAGAACTATGTCGTTAAGATAATGCGCGACTTCGACAGTTTTTTCTGCCTCAATCATGGCGCTTGCGCGCTTCACGACACCTTGCAGAAAACCGGGGTTCAAATAATAGCTCAGCCGCGTCCTAACCTTGAAATGGACGGATTGGAGTGTTTGAAGATTTTCTTTGGTAGCAGCGTTGACATCGTCCCACACATTTTTGAAGAGTCTCAGCCTGTCTCTGGCCTGTATCTTGTCAACCCGGCCGAAGTCCGTCATCTCGACGTACTCGTCAAAAACATTGTGCATTCCGAGTTTTGCCTCGGCGCTTCTGGCTATTTCCATAAATCGACTGTTCGAAAAAGGCTGCAAAGCTATCTCAACCAGAACCTTCAGAGCGTTCTCAAAGGCCACCGTGGCAAAGAGATGCGAGCTTCTGAAGTCATGCCTTGAAAGGGCTGACGTCGCCCGGCTCAAGTATATGTCGGATTCCACGACGTGAGCATCAGTCCGAATATCAACCCTCTCGGGTGAACTGTAAGACTTCGCCATCAAGAGTTTCGTGTTGGTCAAGGCCCAGTCCCTGTCGTAGAGTATCTGCGCTTCGTAGAGTTTCTGATCTATCTCTGGAGGAATCTGGCCTTGAATCCACCGTCTTGGAACATGATTTAAATCGATGAGAAAACCGCCCCTCTCGACCCTTTCAACGAACTCGTACGCAAAGTCGTCCCTGTCAAGTATGAACAAGTCAACATCGCTTGAGGTTTCAGCGTCGCCTCGGCTCCAACTCCCGAAAAGCCCCACACCATAAACATTCTCCTTGGCGGCCAGCTCTTTGACAGTTCTCTCCAACACTTTTCGCAGCTTCTCTGGGAGCGTTATCACATGAATCAACTTTACACTATGACATCAATAGTACACGTGGGTATTCAAGATTTGCTAACAATGTAATGCTCAATCCGGCCTGCGAACTGCCTTTGTTACGAGCAGGAAGGCCATTTCAATCAATACAAGAGAACCGTAAACCTTATATATTAAGACATCGCACGTGCATAGTTACGCAGGACCGAACGTACTGCTTTCTGAAAAATGATGAAGAATCACGACGGTTCTACGAAAAAATCAGTCGAGGCGAAAAGAGTTGAGCAAAAAAGAAGCCGGGGTTCGCCAACGTCTAGTTGACAAGTGCCCAGAATGCAGCAGTTCAAACCTCGTCCATGATTATGACACCGGCGAAACCGTTTGCGGCGACTGTGGACTCGTTGTGTACGAGCAGATGATGGATAAAGGCCCAGAATGGCGCGCCTTCACTCAAGAAGAGAAAGCCTCAAGAAGCCGCGTTGGAGTACCAACATCTTATTCCGTTCACGATAAAGGCTTGTCAACGGCCATTAGCCAGGTTGACCGTGACGCCTTCGGAAGAAAACTTCCACTGTCAACACGTTTACAGATGTGGCGCCTGAGAAAATGGCAGATACGCTCAAGGGTTCACTCTTCGATCGACAGAAACCTAGCCCAAGCAATGGCTGAACTCGACCGGTTGTCAGACAAAGTCTACATTCCACCACCAATCAAAGAAAAAGCCGCGGTTATATACCGCAAAGCCCTGGACAAAGGCCTAGTCCGGGGCAGATCTATCGCAGCCATCGCAGCCGCAGCGCTTTATGCAGCCTGCCGTGGAAGTGGAACACCCAGAACCCTACGCGAAATCGCCGAAGCAAGCTTGGTCGACAAAAAAGATGTTGCACGCTGCTACAGGCTACTGCTACGTGAACTTGAAGTACACATGCCGATTGCCGACCCTCTCACGTACGTTTCAAAAATCGCTGAAAGAACAGGAATTTCGGGCAAGACGCAGGGACTCGCCATACAGATTCTGAGAGAAGCCAGAAGCAAAAGGGCAGCCGCCGGAAAAGACCCCATGGGGCTCGCGGCTGCAGCGTTGTACATCGCCTGCTTGCAGAACAACGAGAAGAAAACACAAAAAGACATAGCTGAAGCAGCAGGCGTTACCGAAGTTACCGTGAGAAACCGTTACAAAACCCTGAAGAAACAACTGAAACTAGAGCTTCCTGATTGACCAAAAAGAACAGACGCTGCTAACCTTCCTCTTTTTCAAGTTCCATAACGACAGGACCAGAGTATCCACATTTTTTACACACGTACTTCAGAGGCGTAAGCCAATAGCCCGAGCTGCTGGACAAACGAATATCAGGGCTTCCACATTTCGGGCAGTATTTCTTTGACGGTTTTCGCCGTTTGAGCGTTTTCAATACTTCACGCATGTCTTGCAGCATTTTCATCCTACGCCCCCCGTCCACGGGGGCAACTACTGAAGCTCTATGTTCTCATCGGGGTATCCAAGCTTCACCAAAAACTGGCGCACTCTTTCACGATGGTCTCCCTGAAGCATTATCTGACCGTTTTTTGCCGTTCCCCCGCAAGCACAGAACCCCTTCAGTTTTTGAGCAATCCCCGCCAGATCCGTGTTCTTCTCATCTATGCCGTCGACTATTGTAGTAGGTTTGCCAAATTTCCGCGTTTCAAGCCGTATGCGAATCCGCTGTTGCTCCTTTTCTATCTCGCCACAAGCACATATGTCCTTGGGAAGTCCGCATGTTGGACAGATCTCAGCCATGATACTCAATTCTACATCACCATTGGAGTATATAAGACTTTCAAATCGATTATCTGTAACCAGACTCCACCTGTAGCATTATTTCTCCCGCATGAGATTCACCTAGTTCCACGGGTCCCCAGCCCGTCTTGCCAGCTAAACCTAGGAAAACCTTTAATGAAAATCCTCTCTGAATCTAGGAACATGAAAGTATTGGTAATGGGCTGTGGAAACATAGGCTCCGTTGCGGCGGAAGACTTGGCCAACAGTATGAGTTCGACTGAGGTCGTTGTTGCCGACATGAATGAAGTAAGAGCGAAACTTGTTGCCAAAAAAATAGGCATGAGCAATGTTTCATGGATCCAATCAGACGTTGCGAAACGTGATGAACTAATGGATACTCTGAAAGAGTTCGATATAACCATGGGCTTTCTGCCGGGCAACCTCGGATACCGCCTGGCGGAAACATGCATCAATGCCCACAAGGATTTAGTTGACGTTTCCTACATGTCTGAAAACCCTATGCGACTCAACGAGGCCGCCGTACATGCAGGTTCAACCCTCGTCCCAGACTGTGGACTAGCCCCAGGAATCAGCAACGTACTAGTCGGAAATTCTGTTTCAACGCTTGACAACGTTAAATCAGTTCACATAATGGTCGGCGGACTTCCCGAAAAACCCATTCCCCCCTTGGGCTACGTCATCACATGGTCTCCCGAGAGCCTCATCGACGAGTACACAAGAAAGGCGGAAATAGTCAGAAAAGGCCAAACAGTTGAAGTTGAAGCCCTGAGCGGAGTGCAAGAAGTTGAATTTCCCGGCGTCGGAAAGCTTGAGGCTTTTTACACCGACGGTCTCAGAACCTTGTTGCACACGATGAAGCACGTCGAAGACATGTGGGAGAAGACGCTCAGATATCCAGGACACGCTGAGAAAGTGAAATTGCTCAGAACCCTGGGGTTCTTCAGCGAATCAAGAGTCAACGTGGAAGGAGTCCATATTCAACCCAGAAAGCTCACCGCCAAAATCCTTGAGCGAAGACTGTCGGACAGGAGACAAAGGGACATCGTCGCGTTGAGAATTGAGACTCGCGGCACAAAAGACAAGAAGAGAACAACGCAAGTCTACGACTTGTTGGACTTCTGCGACAAAAGACGAGGCGTAACCGCTATGGCCAGAACAACAGCCTATCCGGCTTCAATAGTTGCACAATTAATTCTGAACAAACATCTGAAAGAAAAGGGCGTGGTTCCGCCTGAAAAAATAGGCATGGACAACAAACTTTTCAGACTGTTTTCAGAAGGTCTGAAGAGTCACGGAATAAACATTAACGAAGAAACAGCGGCCTAGTTGCGCGCGCGTAGATAGCCGCAGCTTTTCACGGCCGCAAAGTTCCCAGTAGGCATTCCAGACCTGAGCATCTATCCACGCGCCCGTCTGTCTCTTCATGATTTGTTACCACACAACATTACCACGGTTGTTACTACCAAAGATAGGGGACGACTCTGAAAGACAACGCGTTTCTCCCGAACCGCACGCTTTCTTGCGATCAGTCGTATTTCTATACGTATTTCTGTTCTTTGGTGCAGTACCATCTCTGACACTGCTGGACGTATGTGAGAGGCTGTCCGCGACCGCTTCATGCTTCTCTGACTGTCACCTTTTCTTAGACGTTGCATGTGCTGAACACTGAAATGGCAAACCCTTAAAAGTCGCATACCAAAGGGATATTTGCTGATTGATAGGTGTAATCTAATGCCAACTCGCCCAGCGATAGTTGCTGTTGGAAGAACAAGATTTGGGGAACACTACGAGAAAGAGCCTGAGAAACTGATTGAAGAAGCTTGGCTCAAGGCTTCGATGGAAGCAGATTTGGAACGCAAAGACTTGGAAGCTTGTTATCTTTCAGACTATTTTCTCCCCATCACGAACAAGCTTGGACTGGAAGAGGGTTTCCTTTCAGAACTGACGGAGCTTCACGTCCCCATGGAAGTAACACGATCATTCAGTTCAGCCTTGTCAAACGCCTGCAACGCCATTCAAGCCGGAAGATACAGTATGGTTCTCGTCGGCGGAATAGAAAAAATGACGGACAGGTGGGACAAGATACGAGATGATCTGATGCTTCTTGAAGACCCATGGAGCTACTACGCGGGATGTACACCAGAGGCAAACCATGAACTCATGCTCCGGGCTTACATCAAAGAATATGGCTTGAACGGAGAGAACTTGGAAACACTGAACACAGCATTAGCTCAAATCTCTGTCAAAAACCATCTGCACGGAACAAGAAACGAGTATGCACAGTACCAGAGAAAAATAACTGTTGAACAAGTCTTAAACGCAAGAAAAGAAGCGCACCGGCCGCTGGGACTCTACGATTACGCTCCAGTTTCTGACGGCGCGGCAATCTTGATCCTCACCAGCGAAGAAGTGGCTAAAAAACTCACGAACAAGCCCGTATACGTTCTGGGCGTATCTTCAGCAACAGACTATCTGACTTATCCGGCAAGAGAGGACATGACCCACTTTCTAGTAAGCGAGATTTCGATGAAGAACGCTTTGAAGATGGCCGGAAAGAACCTGTGGGACGTCCAACTTGTCGAACTCTACGATCAGTCCACGGTCATGGAGATGGTTTCGCTTGAGGACATGGGCTTTTGCAAGCGTGGAACAGCATGGCGCAACATACATGAGAGCTGCCAGGATTACAAGGGCTATTACGAGATAGACGGGAACAAGCTTTTCGTAAACATGAGCGGTGGACTAAAAGCCGATGGAAACCCGCTGGGAGCAACGGGCGGCGCACAGATTTTTGAAGTCGTCAAGCAGTTGAGGAAAGAAGCCTGCGAGCGCCAAGTCAACCCTGACGAGGAGCTTGAGTGTGGATGTGTACTTGAGCTCGAAGGCTTCGGAACCAAAGGCTACGTTTGCGTTTTGGGGAGGGAATGAGGATGAGCAGTGAACCAATAGAGAGAAGAGTCTCCTACCTTGGCGATAGGCTCCGAGGTAACCGCTGCCTGATCTGCGGGAAAGAGTATTTCGAGATAAGAGACTACTGTGGAAATTGCGGAAGGAAAAGCTTTGGAAAAATGGTTAACACTGACCTCTTCTACGAGAAGGGTAAACTTGAACTGTGCACGCTGGTTAACGAGCCGACGAACAAGTTCACCAAACTTGGCAGTTACATTTACGGCACGGTGTCCTTCCACGACTGCAGAATACGCGTTCCAGGCAGACTCACGGATAGAACGGCAATATGCAACGAAGAAGTTGACTTCTCAAGCCTCGAAGGAAGAGAAGTTGTTCCAAGATTTCGAAGACGCTACTCTGTGGACAAAAGCGACGTCATCCCGACGATCTCTCTAGCTTTTACGTTTGCAGACGAATACTACCCTCACCAAGAATACAAAATCATCAGGCCCAAGAAAGAGTACGATTTGCCCGGCATCGTTGGCTACGGAGTCTACACCTCAAGGTTCAGAATCAGAGAAGGAAATATTGAACGTTCCGTTCCATTCATCGACGAGGACTCCATAACTGCCGCTGTTGAGGCTGGAAAACTCGCGCTAATACATTCTGGAGTGGACAATTCATGTATAGGAAAGATTTACGTTGGGTCAGAATCGAACCCCTACGCTGTCAAACCTATAGCCTCGAAAGTTGCACAGGTTCTGAAACTCGGCGAGGAAAACGAAGACGTTCAAGGGGTTGACGCCATAGACACGGAGTTCGCGTGCAAAGCAGCCACGAGCATGTTCAAGGACGCCGTGTCGTTGGTTAACTATCCGAAATCAAACATCAAGTACGCCATGGTCATTGGAACCGACAATTCACAAGCAGCCCCGAGGGACTGTCCTGGCGGAGAGTTAGACTTGTTCGTCGGCTACGGTGCCGCGGCCTTCATCTTCGGAAAACAGGACGTTATAGCGGAAATTGAAGGATGGTACTCGTGCACCTCTGACACGCCTGACTTCTGGAGAAGAGACGGCGAACCGCATCCCATGCACGGCGGACGCTTCACTGGCGACCCAGCGTACTTCAAACACGTCAGAATGTCAGCCAAGAAACTGATGGAACAGCTTAACCTCCAAGTCGGAGACGTTGACTATTTCGTGGCTCATCAGCCAAACGTTCAGTTTCCAGTGCGAATCGCTAAAGAGCTTGGATTCAAAGAGGAGCAGTACGCGCCCATGCTCCAAGTGGCAAAATTTGGCAACACATACTCGGGCGCTGTACCAATCGGGCTGGCAGCAGTATTGGACAGGGCCAAGCCGGACAACCGGATACTGATAGCCAGCTACGGCTCAGGAGCCGGCAGCGACGCCTATTCACTCGTCACGACGAACCAGATACTTGACAAACGGCACAACCAGAGATTGACAATCGCTTACCAAGCGCAAAACCCGTTCTTGGAACACGTGGACTACACAACCTACAGGCGCCTGAAGCTGGGGATGTAGAAAACATTTAATAACCCAACAACAACTTAACAGCGGAGCCTGAATCATTGTACGTATCCAACGTGTTGAAAGTTCTGTACTCGCCACGAAAAACGTTGAAAGAAGTGATTCAGAACCCAAGGTACATCGGACCCCTTCTCATCATGCTTCTTCTCATAGCAGTTAACGTCGCATCCACATATGCAGTCCTTTCCAAAGAATACTACGAACAGATTTTGCCCAGCGGGACAAAATTGGATGAATGGACTGAAAACAGCACTTTTTGGACATCAAACGCGAACATCACGGAAAGCAGCGATGCCATCAACGGGTCGATCTACGGGAACGCAAGCATAGCCTTCTCGATCCAAAACAGTCCACAGGTTTGGATGCAGTTAACCGGAATAGGAACCGTAGACTGTTCCGTTCCAAACGGTTTCAACCTTTTGTCGTTCAGAATAAAATGGACTAGCCCGGTGACACAACCTGAAAACGTGACAATTCAGATTTTTTCACTCAACTCCTCATCAGACTACTTCTACAGCGATTTGAAAGACACGTTTTCCAATGCAACTTACAACATTTGGAACAACGTCACGATACCGCTTGATTCCTCAGCATGGTCTGGCTCGAGCCGCAACGCGGATTGGGGCAATGTTACAGGCTTGCAACTGCAGTTCACCTGGGCTGGCAATTCCAACGTGACCTTACTCGTTGACGGCATGTTTTTCCACGGTCCCTTCAAGTCTCTGCTTGAAACCGGAGGCACATCTTACCTGCTTGATTACGGGGTTTCGGGCGCCTTTCAGTTCATAATCACTTGGATTCTGCTTACTGGCCTAATCTACGTGCTAGTCAGAGCTTTTAAGGGCAAAGTCTTCTGGAAACCCATGTTGATTGCAGTCGGATTCATTCTCATGACCATGTTTGTCGGGGCTTTGATAAACGGGATTGGATATTCAACCTTGCCAACAATTCGCTTCCCGTTTGAACTCATAGGCGGCGTGCAGGGAGAGGGCACCGTTGCCCTCAACGCGATTTCAAGCCAAACCTGGCTCGTCACTCAAATCGGCACGGTCGCTGAATTGCTCGTGTGGGCGTGGACTGCAGCGTTAGCTTCGCTTGTCGTTCGGGCAGTGGCTGAATTCTCATGGGCCAAAAGCGTGGCGGTAGCAATAATAGCCTACGTGATTACGATATTCATCGCAGGCATCATTGCCTGACGACGATATTCGCAAATACCTTCATAAGAAATAGAGACTTGCATAGCTCTGTTCCCAGGAAGCCGATTGCAACAAGACAACAGTTCTTTAGGTTCAAAACGTGTAGAAAAACTGTCCCTTGGACGCAGTTCTCGTTCCAGCCCTGTCTGGAGTGACCTTTGATGTTAACGAGGGAGAGTTTCTCGCCATTTTTGGCCCTTCTGGAAGTGGGAATCATAAAACCACAACAACAGCAGGACACCATATTTTCAACACCTAGAAGCCAATCACTCTCGATAAGCCCGATTTTCACGCCGGAGCGGACGATCGCTGCGTTCGCGATAACTGTGTGCATAATCTTCGGATTGTCCCTCCCCCCGCAAAAAAAGGTTCAAAATTGAACTCCGTTGAAGCGTTACGCTACGAGTAGAAACCTAGCAAAATTTATATTGCCGAAGAACTTTTCTGCAGGTAACTAGCCCAAACCAAGGCTCATGCGTCAAGCATTCGGCACATGGGTGTTCAAGGGAAAAGGCTGGCTCCGCGACAGAGATGAAAACACAACATGCCAAGAAGGTTGCTAGAAAAAACAAAGAACGCACCGAGAAAACCGAGAAGATTTGGACGCCAAACCAGATTCCGCCTAGGCAGACCGTTTTTGCAGTTGAGGCCTGTGAAGGAAGACCAAGAAATAGAAGTCGCAATTGATGACAACGGAAGCAGAGGGGACGACGTCGCAAGAATTCAAGGCCACCTCATGTTTGTTTCTCGCAGCAGGATAGGAGAGCGAGTTAGAGTCAGAATTCGAAGCGTGAGTGAAAAATTCGCGCTCCGGAAAGAGCCTAGACAGAAGGGATAAGGTTGAAAATAAACGAGTTACGAGATGGGATGAAACGCATAAGCGTGACTGCAAAGGTCACTGAAAAGTCTGATACACGAGAAGTCACGTCGCGATTCAAAGATCAAACTCTCAAAGTTGCGAGCGCAACCATCGCTGACGAGACGGGCACGATAAAACTGACACTTTGGAACGAACAGATAAATCAAGTCAACGTCAACGACACAGTTAAAATACAGAACGGCTACATCACAAGCTTCAGAGGCGAGATCCAGTTGAACAGTGGAAGATACGGAACGTTGACGGTTGAGTGAACTGGAAAGAACCGAGCATGAGCGCGCGCGTTTTCTGTTGACCAAGAGTGAGAGGTGAAACGCATGGAAGAGAGAGGAGGCTTCGGCCAAAGAAGAGGAGGATTCAGAGGTCGCAGAGAAACAGAAGGATTCGTTCCTAAACCAGTAGAGGTCGGAAAAGAATATGAAGCTGACATTCAAGAAGTGAGCCGAAGAGGAGAGGGCATAGCAAGAATAGAGGGCCTAGTGATATTCGTACCGAACGCAAAGCAAGGTGAGCACGTCAAAATCAAGGTAACACGGATAAGCAGAAGATTCGCAGAGGCCGAGGTCGTCGGAGAAGGGAAGGCACAAAGCGAGGAAGAGAAAACAGACAGCTGAGCAATCGAGAACCCAACGCAACAAGTATCGAATCGAATCCCGGGCGGAATTTTGCTTGCAGGCTGTTCTCATTTCTTTTTGAAGAAGAGCCAGTTCTTTTTGTCTTTAAATCTTACGAGAACATATGTACCTCTTAGTTTTTCACCGTTAATTTCCAAGATGAACTTGTCCTCTTTTCTATCCAGCATCTTGTAGGTTCCCTTGTCCCAGATTTCCACGGTGCCCGCTCCGTATTTGCCTTCTGGAATTGCACCTTCAAAAGTTGCATAAGACAGTGGGTGATCCTCCACCTGAACAGCAAGCCGTCTGACTCCAGACTCAAGCGGCGGCTCTTTAGGAATTGCCCAACTCTTCAGCACACCATCCATTTCCAATCGCAAATCGTAATGTAAATGCGTGGCAGCATGTCTCTGAATGACGTAGATGCCTCCTCCATTTTCCCTGCATTCATCCTTCGGTTCACTGGCCTTGAAGTCCCTCTTGCTCTCATACTCTTTAAGGCTCAATCTTCAAACGTCTCCTCACCACCGCAATTAGCAAAACGTTCACCATCATGAGGTCTCAGGGCGTTCTCGTGGTTTCAGTTTGTCCTTAGCTTGTTCTGAGGTCATCAAAGAATTCCGCCAAGTCGGCTGTGGACTCGTCGTTGTCGTCGCTGATTCTCTGTTTTGCGGGTGGATTGTTTCGGTAGAAAGGTATCCTGCTGGTGATGCGATCTACGAAGGTTGGTTGAAGCTCATTTTTATAGAAGGTGCCTATCGGGATTCTGTCTCCCCATTCACGGGCCTTGTCCATAGCCGCGATCATCTTCTGAAACTCTTCTGCGGGGCTGTGCACGACAGGATCGTACCCAGTTTCCTCCAACTTGTAAAGCCTGGACTGGGGCTTTCCAGTTTTTAGATCTTTTCTGTCTTCGCCTGCGTACCACTCCCTGGTGTTTATGTCGTTGTACGTGGGGCACGGCTGCAAGGCGTCTATGAACGCGAGGCCTTTGTGTTGGACAGCCTGCTTGATGGTGTCCTTTAGATGCTTTACGTCGTAAGCGTATGAACGCGCAACGAAGGTGTAGCCTGCCACAAGCGCCAACGCAATAGGGTTCACCGCCTCGTTAATGTTCGGTTTCGGAAGGGCTTTGGTTTTCAAGCCGAGCTTCAGCGTGGGTGACGCTTGACCCTTTGTCAACCCGTAAACGCCGTTGTTGTGTATAATGTACGTGATGTCCAAGTTTCTTCTTCCAGTGTTCACAAAGTGACCAGCGCCTATTCCGAGACCGTCGCCGTCTCCTCCGATTGCCAGAACGACAAGTTCAGGGTTTGCTAATTTTATGCCAGTTGCGAACGGCAAGGCTCTCCCGTGAAGAGTGTGAACGCCGTAGACTTTGACGTTGTGAGGCTCTTTGCCTGAGCATCCTATTCCTGAAACCATCACAACTTGGTACGGCTCCAAACCGAGTTCTGCGAGAGCCATCTGCAAAGCCGTCATTATCCCGAAGTCCCCGCAACCTGGACACCAATCCGCGAAAACGTCTGTCTTGAAATCCGTTAATTTAAGAACCATAGGTTAGCACCTGTCTCTCAGGAGCTTGTCCACTCAGAATATTCTTCAATGCAGCGTACACTTCGGTGGTGGTTATGGGTCTTCCAGTATACTTCAGGACGTAGAAGTTCACCTGAACACCTGCCTCTTCCTTAAGGATACCTCCAAGCTGCCCGAGATAGTTTCCTTCAACGTCAATCACTTTCAGTGCTTTCTTAAGGGCATTGGCCACATACTCTTTTGGAAGCGGGTGCAACATTCGCAACTGCATGAAACCCAGACTGAAGCCCTCAGCCCTCAACATTTCCATAGCTTCAAGAATGGCTCCTTTTGGAGATCCCCAGCTGACAATCATGTTTTCAGAGTCCTTGTCCCCGAAAAAGTTGACTTTCTCCTCAAGGGGGATTTCTTTATCAATCAATTCGAGTTTTCTCATTCTTTTTTCAACCATCTTGATCCTGTTCAACGGTTCTTCGCTGATGTGGCCGAACTCGTTGTGTTCGTCTCCAGTGTTCCAGTGAACGCCATTTCTCGTGCCTAAGAAGACTCTGGGAGACACGCCTGTTTCAGTGAAACTGAAGCGCTTGTACGCTCCCTCTTCAAGCTTGGCCCCGTCAAGGATTTCGCCTCTTTGAATCTTGAAGTGGCCAGTATCAAATAGAGGGTAGGTTTGAGAACAGTTGGCCATGGCCTTGTCAATCAGGTGAATAACTGGCAGCTGGAACCGCTCTGCATAATTGAAAGCGCGCGCCGCGTCATAGAAGCATTCTCTTATGTCGCCTGAACAAAGGACTATGCGTGGGAATTCTCCATGACCAGCGTGAACGGCAAATCTCAGGTCAGCCTGCCCGTGACGCGTCGGCAAACCCGTAGCAGGAGCCCCTCGCTGATAATATGTGATAACCAAGGGCACTTCGCAGTTTCCAGCCCAGCTTAAACCCTCAACCATGAGCGAAAACCCCGGTCCTGAAGTTGACGTCGCAGCTCTCGCACCCGCCAGCGCAGCCCCTGAAGCCGAGTTCACTGCGGCGATTTCGTCTTCCGTCTGAATGACTATTATCCCTCCGTCTCCGCTTCTGGTTTTCAGAACCTCGTGCGCTTCCAGGTACTCGCTTTCATCCGCTGCAGGTGTTATGGGATAGTAAGTCTGAACGCGGCATCCGCCGAGAATCTTGCCTATCGCAACGGCCTGGTTTCCTGAAACGAAGATTCTCTGTTCTTTTGCATCCAAGCTTGCAAGCTTGTAGGGGAGGCCTTCCTTGAACGTTCGCTGGGTGTAATCGTACGCTTCTCTTAAAGCCATTATGTTCATTTCCGCAACCTTCGGCTTGTCCGAAAAAACGGCGATGACAGCTTTTTCAACCAACCCGCGGTCGTAATCAAGCAAGGCGAAAGAAACTCCCGTGGTCAGAACGTTTATCATGCGCGTGACCTTGCTTATCTGCTCTATTCCCAGTTTCGTCGCGATTGTTTTCAGCAGATCCATGTATGGAATTTCGAAAACGCTTATACCCGCTTTCTTGGCATCATCGAGAAAGTCGCTCAGATTCTCATCTAACCCTTTTTGACTCATGTATTTGCGAACTTCATCCTTGAACTCAGGTGGGAGTGTGGGTATTCCCAAGACGCGTGTGCCTATTTGCTCCCTGTCGACTATTATGCCGCCGCCTGAAACCACCTCGCCAATGTGTCTGACCACCGTTTCAGCGTCAAAAGCAGCCAGTAAATTCACGTCGTTGACGTTGGCCAAGACTTCCTTTTGCGAAACGCGAAGGTGGAAATAGCTGTGCAGGCCCTTGATGTTTGAGTGGTACTCTCTTCTTCCAAAAACGTAAAGACCACCATAGCCGCACGCCCTTCCAAAAATGTTTGCCGCAGAGTCGACTCCGGCTCCTTGCGGCCCACCTGCCATCCAGTTGATCTCCTTCATCCTCATCCTCCTCGTCGAATTTTCGCGAAAATTGTCTGGAACCAGCTAGGTGTTCTCAGCCGCCCGTAACCGCGTCCGTGCCAACGCAACACTCGCAGCCAGAAGATTCACCGCAGTAGGGACAGACACACTTGCACTCGTCGATAGGACAGCCACACTTTTCACAAAGAGGCAATTTTTCTTCAGATTTCATTTCTATCATCCTCTTCAGTCTAGTAATTGGCTTAGGAATTAAGCTTTCGGAAGTGGGAAGCTCGCAAAGGAACGAATTTAGAAAAAGGGAGGATTACTGAAAAGCCTGATTCGCTGGTGCCGTATTCTTATACCTGCTCCAAGAGAGTCGTGAAGGTGTCGTGATGGTCTTCCTCGTCTTTCAGTATGTCCATAAACAGGAAAGCTGTTGTCACGTCGCCTTCTTTCTGGGCTACTGCGATTACCTCTTTGTACATGTAAATGGCTTTCTTTTCGTCTTTCACGTCCTGTGTGATCATTTCCTTGAGGGTTTCCCCAACTTTAATCGGTTCCGGCTTGATTGTTGGGGTTTTTCACCTAAGTAGAAGAGCCTCTCAGCAATGGAGTCTGTATGCTTCATCTCCTGCTTAGCTATGTTCTAGCCCGCGCTTCTACAGGTGAGAATTCTGTCTGTTAGTGGGAGTCGTCTGGCTTTCAGTTCGTTTCTGTCGCTGCGAAGCGCGCGTTATTCGGAATCTGTGGCAGAAGTAGTTTCCCCCGGAGCAAGCTCCGGGGCTCTACGGTAGGGCTTCTTGTTGTTCTTCTCGTATGTATTTTCTGACGGCGTCGAGGTTTAGTCCGCCTACCGTGTTGGCGCAGTATCCTT
>Ga0187870_1001971_pt1 | contig 17616 bp, 10 predicted proteins | sample June2016WEW_13_1_3_FD_132974 | JGI IMG/M metagenome (GOLD analysis project Ga0187870, IMG submission 132974) | Peatland microbial communities from SPRUCE experiment site at the Marcell Experimental Forest, Minnesota, USA - June2016WEW_13_150 | ecosystem: Environmental > Terrestrial > Soil >... | reverse complement strand
TCTCATCCGGGGCGAACATAGTTTCGTCCTCCGATCGCATCGATTCTCTCCGCATCGATCAACTCTCTCAACGCTTCGGATAGCCTCGCGAGCCTTCACTTGCCAGGCCAGATGCGTTTTTTCTCAATTCCTATCATAAGAATTCAGACAGCTCAGCGAAGCAAAAACAGTAATCCCGTCAGTCTCCGAGTCATTGAAACCAACGAATTTTCACAAATTTGACGATTCTCCTCCCTGTTAATGTATGGAAATTCGTCGGCACGCTTGTTGAAAACATTCAGCATTGATTGGGGAAACCAGCTGATCTTGTTGAAATTTTCAACGGGAAAAGCCAATTGTTCCTCCATTTTCGTTAATTTCGAATCATTAGGTTTCTCCAGAAGTTGGAACGGCCATTGCTTCACATTGGCAATGATGGGAATTTAGCGGCCAATTTGCTTGGCATTCGACAAGAATGGCTGGTTTTTACTCTGAGAATGAACATTTTACTTATGCACTCTCGGCACGGGAATTGAGAATCTCAATCCCACGAACGAGTTTGTTTTGATTTCCGGCAACACGAAGTGTCGAGATCCCCTTTTGATGAACCCAGCATGATGATACATCAACATCTTAATACGTTGAAGCTCCGAAATTTTTCACAGGGAGGTACCATGAAGAGATTTCTACTTGCCTTTGTTATTCTGCTCGCATTGGTGTCTGTTTTGTCTGGGCTGGTACTGGCACAGACTCAAACGGGCAGGATTAAAGTAGTGGCGGTCCCGGATAGGTACAAAGCCGCCAACAAGGGTTTTTCTACTACCGGGTTGAAGACAGTCGGCCTGAACACAAGGGTTGTGCTCGGGGCGAATGTCATCTCAACGACCGGCACGAAGCAGACGGACACACTTGTGTCGGTCAGCAGCGCTACATGGGTGCTCACCGACCCCAGCGGCAAAGTGCGCACAGGTGCCGTACAGGACACCGCAGCGGGCTTGAATGGGAAGTTCGTTTATTTCGTTCCAGACACAGTTGGCAGTTGGACGGTGACGATGACAGCGACAACGACGCTCGGAACAGCCTCCGCTGTGACATTGAATATCGTGGCGGCAAAGTGGTTTGGTGAAAGTATCAGCCTACCCGGTGCTCAATCTGTTCCATACGGTTGCGCGTGTCACCTTGCTGATCCGACCAACTTTTCAGATTGGTCAAAGACGAATCACGCAGTCGCAGTGAAGATTAGAGGGAACGATCCCACGGGTCACTTCAGCTTCGCCTGCTTCTCGTGCCATTCCATCGGAAATGATGGAGGCGTTGCGCTTAACAACAACGGTTTTCTTGATGCTGCAAAAGTTGAGGGACTGACCACTTTCCCGAAGAACGGTCCGGGAGCATATGACACCCTCGTTGCGAAATATCCGAAATCGATGGGCTTCACAGGTATCCAGTGTGAGAACTGCCATGGTCCCGCGGGTCAGCACGTTTCGTCGTATCCGCAACATGGCAACAATAATCTTGATGAGACCTTGTCATCTGACGTTTGTGCGCCGTGCCATTTTTCGAGCGACCGCCACGGAATAGGATATGCGTGGTCTGCTTCATTGCATGCCGGCTCCACGGCAGAAGGAGCTCAAATACAGTTCACCGATCGCCCGGTTTGCGCCCGTTGTCACACCGCTCAAGGGTACATCAATGAAGTAGTCGGTGGAAAGGCCCAGCCGGTTCCAGCCTCTGGCGAAGTTGTGTATGCCAACGGAATGCCTATTGGCTGCTCGACGTGCCATGATCCGCACAACGGCTCGAACGAAATGCAGCTCCGAGCAAAGACCGTCGGCGATGCCTGCATCGGTTGCCATATCACTCGAATCAGCAGCCGAGGCCTCCATACTGCTGGCCAGGGAAGCATGTTGATTGGTGTAAACACTGATCCGTTTACACTCAATGCCCTGAATGCGTTCTTGTATGCCCCCTCTGGCTCGGTTCAGCAAAACAGTGCTGCGGTGGGCACGTGGGGTGGATGGGAGCTCCCCGGATACACATACGAGAATTCGTCTCATAGCGACATCAAAGAGCGTTGCGCCGTGTGTCACATGGCCAGCTCGCCTTCGTTCCTGGCTGCGAGCGCTTCAAACTTCACAGTGCCCGACACTATGCTGAACAAACTTGGCGGACACACGTTCAAGGTTGCGTATGATAACATCACATCAAAAGACACAACGACGATTCTGAACCCGACCGGCTGCGCAGAGTGCCACGGGACGGTCTCGATAGATTTTGTCGAGTCGACACAGACGAAGACGCAGAATCTGCTCAATGCTCTGTATGCAGTGCTGCCAAAGCGGGATTCGACGATCAGTGCAACAACACCGCAAGGTACTGCCATTCTGTTCACAGACACCATCACGTGGCAAAACAATTCCAAGATGCCCCTGAGCGCCAAGCGCAAGCTGACGCTTGTTGAAAGGGCGGCCGCGTACAACTACCAGTTTGTCACGAACGACGGAAGCGGCGGTGTTCACAACTTCAATTATGCGAAGGGTCTTATCAACTCCTCGATTGAGCAGGTGAAGCTGGGAGCTGGAGCGTCCACAATTTCCTCTATTAAGGATGTTCCACTCGATAACGGCAAAAAGGTTCAGGTTGTGTGGACAGCCTTCCCGGCCGAGACGTACAGCTATAATCAGATTATCAATTACGGTGTTTGGAGAAAAGACCCCGTTCTGCCCAGCCTCAATTCAATCAAGAAGGTTGGCAGCTTCACGGAAATGCTGAGCACAACCGGCCAGGGAGGCCAGGTTGTTATGGGTGGCAGCGTCTGGACATACGTTGGTGCTGTCCCCGCATCCGGATTGCCGCAGTACTCGTTCCTGGCCCCGACGCTCTTCGATTCTACGAAGACCTCAGGCCAGCGCTGGACTGTTTTCTACATCGCCGGCTACTCGAAAGACAACCAGGTGATGTATTCAACACAGCCGGACAGCGGATACTCGGTCGATAACCTCGCTCCGGCGGCTCCGAGTGGATTAAACGCTTCGTTCACTGGCAACACAGTTACATTGAAGTGGGCCGCAAACACAGAGAGCGACGTCTATCAATACGCGGTCTACCGCGGAACAACCGCAACCTTCAATCCGGCGGGAACAACACCGTTGGCAAAGGTTCGCACACCTTTGTACCAGGATCCAGTTTCTCAGAGTGGCGTGACCTACTACTATAAGGTCTCCGCACTGGATATCGCAGGCAACGAGAGCGGATTTGCCAGCGTCAGCGTGGTCACAGATGTCCAGAACGGCAGCGGAATTCCGACGGAATTCGCGTTGAACCAGAATTTCCCGAACCCGTTCAACCCGTCCACGGAAATCGCCTTCTCAGTGCCGAAACAGACTGCGGTCAAAGTCGTGATCTACGGTCTGTCCGGAGAAGCCGTAGCAACCCTCGTGAACCAGACGATGTCAGCCGGCAACTACCGCGTCACGTGGAACGGCAGAACCGATGACGGTCGTTCGGTCGCAAGCGGAGTCTACTTCTACCATCTGCAAGCGGAAGGATTTACTGCGACGAAGAAAATGACATTGCTGAAGTAGCTCTGCCCAGAATTCTTACGGGATGCCCCGTCTTCCACAGGCGGGGTACCCTTCACCTGAAACGGAGTGTTCTTGACGCAGCTTACAATGAATTACCAAGAGGGAGGTTGTATGAAAAGATTTCTACACAATGCCATAGTCCTCGTCGTGCTGCTCTCGGTGCTGACAGGACTGGCACTTGCACAGACGCAAACGGGAAAGGTCAAGGTGGTTGGGATTCCCGACCGTTTCAAGTCAGCGAACAAGAACCAAGTGTCGCCAGGGTTGAAGACAGTCGGACAGGGGCAGCGTGTAGTCCTTACCCCGTACGTCTGGTCGACCACTGGGACGAAGCAAGCAGATACGATTGTCCCGGTCATCAGCGCAACGTGGACACTCACCAATCCTTTCGGAGCGACGAAACCGATCCAGGACACAGCGGCGGGGCTCAATGGAACGTATGTCTACTTTGTCCCTGATACGGTGGGAGATTGGACTGCGTCCTATTCCGCGACGACGAAACTTGGAGCCGTATCGGGCACCTCGAAGATTACGGTCGCGAAGTATGTTGGAGAAGGGATTTCGCTCGCGTCCAACCAGGGCGTCCCGAACGGTTGCGCTTGCCACCTCGTCGATCCGACCAAGTTTTCCGATTGGTCAAAGACGAATCACGCGGTCGCCATAAAGATAAGAGGGAACGATCCCGCGGGTCACTTCAGCTTCGCCTGCTTCTCGTGCCATTCGATCGGAACTGACGCAGGCGTTGCGGTCAACAACAACGGCTTTTTCGATGCTGCAAAGGTTGAGGGCTTGACCACTTTTCCGAAGAACGGTCCGGGAGCATATGACACCCTCGTTGCGAAGTACCCGAAATCGATGGCCTTGACGGGCATCCAGTGCGAAAATTGCCACGGTCCTGCCGGTCAGCACGCAGGTGGAATTCCGGTCCCGGGCAACAACAAGTTGGATGAGTCCTGGTCAACCGAGGTTTGCGCACCGTGCCACTTCTCGTCTGACCGTCATGGAATCGGTTATGCATACACCGGTTCACGACACTACACATCGAGTTCGAACGGGAGCACTCGCCTGAATAACTTCAATCGTCTTCTTTGCGCTCACTGCCATACGGGTCAGGGGTACGTATATGAAACGATTCAGGGAAACCTCCAGACGGTTCCGGCTACGGGAGAAGTTGAATATGTTGGCGGAACTGCGATGACTTGCGTGACCTGCCACGACCCGCACAACGGATCGAACGAGATGCAGCTTCGTGCGAAGACCGTGGGAGACGCGTGCCTCGGCTGTCACGTTGTCCGATTGAGCACGGGTGGTTCTTTACACACTTCCCACCAGGGTTCGATGCTTCTCGGTGTCAATACGACGCCGTTCAGTCAGGACGCCTTGAATGCATACAGTGCGGTGCCATCCGGTACCCCGCAGCAGGTTGTCGCGGCGGTTGGAGCATGGGGTGGATGGGAATTGCCGGGATATGTGTATGAGAATTCATCGCACAGCGATATCAAGGAGCGTTGCGTCGCTTGCCATATGGCCAGCTCGCCGTCGTTCCTCGCCGCCTCGGCCTCGAATTTTGTGCAGGCTGATACGATGATCACCAAGCTCGGCGGCCACACGTTCAAGGTTGCCTATGACAATATCGTCGGCAAAGACACAACGACCATTCTAAACCCGACGGGCTGCATGGAATGTCACGGCACTGTCTCGATGGACTTTGTCGAGTCGACACAAACCAAGACCAGGGGCCTCCTGGCAAACCTCTTCAAGGCACTGCCGAAGAGAGACTCTGCGGGAACGACAATCAGTACGATGACTGACACAGTCGCGTTCCAGGCATGGACAAAAGCTCCGGCATCTGCGAAGCGCAAACTTACGACGATCGACAAAGCGGCTATCTTCAACTACAACTTTGTCAATAGCGACGGAAGCTTCGGCGTCCACAACTTCAACTACGCAAAAGGCCTGTTGAACTCTTCGCTGGAGCAAGTGACGCTTGGTGCAGGTGCTTCATCCATCGCCTCCATCAAAGACGTACCGCTTGACAACGGAAAGAAAGTCCAGGTTGTGTGGAACGCTTTCCCGTCAGAGCAGTACAGCTACAACCAGGTTGTCAACTACGGTGTCTTCAGAAAAGATCCGACGCTTCCGAGCCTCAATTCCATCAAGAAGGTTGGAAGCTTCACCGAGCTGATGCAGACGACAAAGGTCGGCGGCTCAGCCATTATGGCGGGCAACGTGTGGACCTATGTTGGCTCAGTGCCTGCGTCGGGGCTGCCACAGTACTCCTACATTGCTTCGACGATCTTCGATTCAACGAAGACCTCGGGTCAACGTTGGACGACGTTCTACATCGCCGGCTACACGGCGGCCAGCACGGTTGCGTACTCGTCACAACCCGACAGCGGCTATTCAGTCGATAATATCTCGCCTGCCTCTCCGACAGGTTTGAATGCCTCCTTCACGAACAATACGGTCAACCTCCAGTGGAGGGCGAACGATGAGAGCGATGTCGTTGCGTACGCAATCTATCGCGGAACAACGCCGAACTTCAACCCGGCCGGTACGGCCCCGTTGGCGATAGTCCGGACACCGCTTTATCAGGATGCAGTTTCCCAAAGCGGCGTCGCATATTACTACAAGATCTCTGCGATCGACCAGGCGGGGAACGAGAGCGGATATACTGCGGTCAGTGTTCTCACGAGCGTCGAGACCGGCAGCGGAGTTCCGACAGAGTTCGCGTTGAACCAGAACTATCCGAATCCGTTCAACCCGACTACGGAAATTGCTTTCTCCGTACCGAAGCAGACAGCGGTAAAGATCGTGATCTACGGCTTGTCGGGCGAAGTGGTCGCAACAGTTGTCAACCAGACGATGTCGGCCGGCAACTACCGCATTACATGGAACGGTCGTACCGATGACGGCAGGTCGGTTGCAAGTGGCGTCTACTTCTACCACCTGCAGGCAGAAGGTTTCACAGCAACAAAGAAGATGACGTTGTTGAAGTAGTTATCGATTTCACAAGGCAGGAGTTCCCAGACCACTCGGAAAATGGTCTGAGAACCCTGCCTTTGTATTTCCAGCCGGCCCGCGAGCTCTCGACAGGTGGGGATTCCACTTGAATTGCAGCCCCTCTCGTGGGCTTTCTGTTTTTGAGAAAATGGGAAAGCAGTTATTGGAATTCGGGAAAAAGTTGACAGCAAACAAAGGCATAGGGCACAAAATAGCGCAGGCGGAGTACTTACATTCTGTGGGCGATGAAAATCTCAACGAAATCAAGATGGCACGTATCTTGAGCGATTTACTTCGAGAAAGTGAGATCGATGATCGCCATGGGAACAATTGCTGCGGAGAGCACCTCTCGGGAGGGTCTCTTGCAACGTGAAGAAAAGAAGAAGGTGCTCGTCTTCAGTCCTGACGCCGCGCTGGCGAAGAGCCTTTCGCTCTTACTGGAGGACCAGTACGAGATCGCGTGCGAGACCCAGCTTGACAATCTGAAGGCAGCCATTGGCAAAGCATCGCCGGCGCTGTTGCTCGTGGACCTGTTTGCCTTCCCGTCGGACATTCTCAAGGAAGTCACCGTTCTCCGGACGAGTCGGCTCAAGATCCCGGTCGTTCTTCTTCGCGTCTATCGTCAGCTTGCTCCGGACCTCGAAGAGACGATCAGAGATCTAGCGGACTTTGTCTTCTATAAGCCGTTCGATGTCAACGCTGTAGCGGACGCGGTTCACAAGCTTCTCGACGGCCAGGCCTGAGAGAGCTGCTCTGCGTTCTTTCACTGTAGCCTCCTTAATTGTCTGGAAGGGGGTAAGCACCGTGACAAGCGTTGCAGATTTGAGCCGAATCAAATTGGCTATGCTGCGGCAGCTTGATACTACGCTGCAGCAAAACTACCACCAGACTCTCGTCGATGTCCTGAACGAGCTCCGGATGAGGAGCGTCGTTTCCCAGCCCGATCCATCTCCTGACAAGGTCTTCTCAGTAATCCTGCAGACACGCGTTCTGACTTACAAACCTTCTCGCTCGGTTCAGCAGCTCAGGGAGGCTCTGGAACGATTGGCCCGCGGTAAGTTCGGGTTCTGTGTCCGTTGCGGCAGAGAGATATCGGCTGACGAGCTTCTGCGCGATCCCACACTCCCGTGCTGTCCGCTTTGCCAGGGCAAGGCAAACGACTAGCCGTGCAGGTCGCGACTCATTCGGCACCGACGGCAAAATACACCGACTAGCGAGGCAGTTGGCAAACTGTGCCCGCGTAGAAATCTCCCACCTTGAAGATCAATCTCCCCGACGGATCAGCGCAACACCCTCCGCACTCTCTCTGGATTTATCAGCGCATGACTGATAAAAACGCATTCGTTGTTGGACAAATCCAGTTTCTCCAATCTGAGAACCAGCGTATCTCGGTTCTCGCACAGAAGAAAGGGCCTGTGTTGAGACACCGAGTATTTTGCTATTTGTTAAGGTTTTTGGCTGATTCAATATCATTGGTGCTGGCACGAGAGTTGCGAGTTTTGAGTTGAAATTATATACCTTCTTTGAGTGTAGAGAAATTCAGCAGTTAGAAGAATCGAGAGATGAGAACGGATTTCAAGTCACTTCGCACCATCCTTTGGTTGTATCTCGCAGCGCTCATCGCTGTCAGCGTTCATGCGCAGACAAAAGAGGACTGCCTGACTTGCCATAGCGATTCATCGCTCACAATGGAAAGGAAAGGCAAGCAAGTCTCTTTGTACGTGAATGGGGGCGATCTTGACAAGTCGACGCACCGTAAATTAGTTTGCGTCGCGTGTCACGCTGGTTTCGATGCGCAGAACGTCCCTCACAAGGAAAAGATACAGCCAGTCAATTGCCTTACGTGTCATAAGGATGCCCCACTGAAACATCAGTTCCATCCTCAGATGAATATCACTGCGGGAGGCAAGGGGTTTGGTGTTGTCTCTTGCAAAGATTGTCACGGCACGCACGACGTGCACTCACCGAAATCTCCCGATTCGAAATTTCACTCAACAAAGTTGACTCAGTTCTGTGGATCGTGCCATAATGACGTGAAGGAGACCTTTTCGCAGTCATCGCATGGTCACGCTCAGGCATCCGGTATTCAGGGCGCACCATCCTGTATCGATTGCCATCGAAATCCTATCGTGCATGTCACAGCGAAGCAAGATACAACTCAGCTCAAGATTGCCCAGGAAAAACTCTGTCTCTCTTGCCATCAGGACGATCCAAACGTGAAGGCAAGAGTGTCGCCGACGGCCGGGTTCATCGCGGCATACGAAGGGAGTGTCCACGGCTCAGCACTTCAGCGAGGAAACGGTAGGGCTGCAAACTGTGTGGATTGCCATGGCAGTCATGAAATGAAGAAAGGATCGGACCCGACTTCACGTGTTGCCAAAGCGAATATCCCACAGACCTGTGCAAAGTGCCACGCTGAGATCGCAAAGGCATTCGGGTCGAGCGTCCATGGCATGGCAGTGAAGAACGGCGTCAATTCGGCTCCCGTGTGCACAGACTGCCACGGCGAGCACAATATTCTGAAACACACCGATCCTCGATCGCCTGTCGCTGCCGGCAACGTGTCGAGCCAGGTGTGTTCCCCATGCCATAGCTCGGTGAAACTGAGCCAGAAGTACGGCCTTGCGAACGACAGGTTCAAGAGCTTCGCTGATAGCTACCATGGTTTGGCGGGCACTGCTGGCTCTGTCCAGGTCGCAAACTGCGCCAGCTGTCACGGTGTGCACGATATCAAACCATCCAGCGATCCGACCTCACGTATCAACAAGGCCAATCTTGTCAAGACTTGTGGATCGTGCCACCCCGGAGCAAACGAGAACTTCACAAAAGGGGCGGTCCATGTCATTGCGACTGACAAACAGGACTCAGCACTCTATTACGTTTCGACAACGTACATCATCCTTATCATCGTCGTGGTTGGTGGCATGTTCTTCCACAACCTGGCCGACTTCATCAGGAAATCGAGACGACAGCTGATGTATCGACGTGGTCTGATTCCCAGGCCGCCGGTTGCTCACAGGTTGTATCTGCGAATGTCCCTGAATGAGCGGATACAGCACGCATCGCTCCTCATCAGTTTCATCACGCTTGTGCTCACGGGTTTTGCACTGAAATACCCGGATGCGTGGTGGGTTGTGCCGGTCCGTAATATCAGTCCTGTCATGTTTGAACTGCGCGGAATCCTGCACCGCATAGCCGCTGTCGTGATGGTCTCGGCGAGCTTGTTTCATCTTTACTACATTTTCTTTGTCCCACGCGGAAAGCAACTGATCCGGGACCTGCTACCGACACTCGATGATGTGACGGACGCTCTTGGTGTCCTTAAGTACAACTTTGGCTTCACGCCGATCAAACCGAAGTTTGGACGATTCAGCTATATCGAGAAGAGCGAATACTGGGCGCTTATCTGGGGGACATTCGTGATGGCTGCGACCGGCACCATCCTCTGGTTTGACAATACATTCCTCGGACTTCTTACGAAGTTGTGGTGGGATGTAGCCCGGGAAGTTCACTACTACGAGGCGTGGCTGGCGACACTCTCAATCATCGTCTGGCATTTCTACTTTGTCATATTCAATCCCGACATCTATCCGATCAATTTGGCATTCTGGAAGGGGACGCTGACGGAGGAGGAAATGGAAGAGGAGCATCCAAAGGAGTTGGAAGAGATTCGTCACGCCGAGATGAAGGCAGCGCTGAAAAAAGAGGTTGAGTCCGAAAAGGCAAAGGCTGCACTAGCAGAGGTCAAAAAATAGGTCTATGAATCGCTTGGCGATCCGGAAATATGGCCATTGCGCGAGGAATCACGGGGTGTTCCTGAGCGTGGTTTCGCTAGTGCTGCTCCTCGGTTGTTGGATGACTCCGGCGCGTGCACAGGAAAACGCTGACTGTCTGGGCTGTCATAGCGATAAGACTCTCGAAGGGACCCGCGCTGGAAAGAAGATATCGGTATTCGTCGAAGAGAAGAGATTTGCAGAGTCGGTCCACGCTGCGCTGACGTGCGTCTCGTGTCACGAGGATCTCGCGGGAAAAGAGCTGCCTCACGAAGGAGGTCTGAAGGCCGTCCAGTGCGGGAAATGCCATGTTTCCGAGGAAGCTCTCCACGCCAAATCGCTCCATGGCAAAGCCGTCGCGCGTGGTGATCAGCTGGCTCCTCGCTGCAAGGATTGTCACGGGAATCACAACATACTTCCTTCGAAGGATCCGAGATCGCCGATTTCAGCCCTTCAGGTCCCGTTCTTGTGCGGAAAGTGTCACAAAGAAGGGTCGCCGGTTTCATTGCAGAGGACGATTCACCAGGATCACATTCTGGAGAATTTCTCCGAGAGCATCCACGGTCAGGCTCTGTTCCAAAAGGGTCTGATTGTTGCACCAAACTGTGCATCGTGCCATACGCCGCATTCAATTCTTCCTCACACGGATCCGGCGTCGTCGATTGCAAGGGGCAACATATCCAAAACGTGCACGAAATGTCATGCGCAGATTGAAATCGTTCATCGCAAGGTTATCAGGGGAGAACTCTGGGAGAAGCAGGCTCACGTCCTTCCCGCGTGTGTGGATTGCCACCAGCCGCACAAAATCCGGAAGGTTTTCTACACGCAGGGGATGGCGGACCAGGATTGTCTCCACTGCCACGAGAACAAGAATCTGAGGGCGTCGAAGGATGGGCGGCCGCTTTTTGTGCAGGGAGAGCAGCTTGGGTTCTCACGGCACTCAAAAATCTCGTGCAGTCAGTGTCACTCTGAAGTAAGCGTTTCGCATGTCCGACCCTGCGAAACGATCACGAAAAAAGTAGATTGTACGTCGTGTCACGCGGAAATCGGCCAGCAATTCCAGGTAAGCACGCACGGGAAACTCGTGGCGAAGAACGACCCCAATGGTCCGACGTGCAAAGAGTGTCACGGTACACATGATGTTCTGGGCAAACTGAGCCCGAATTCTGCGACGTTCCCAACAAATGTTCCAGCCCTCTGCGCAAAGTGTCATCGAGAGGGGCAAAAAGCTGCCGCCCGGTACACGGGCTCTCAGCATGAAATCATAGAGCATTACACGGAGAGCATCCACGGCAAAGGATTGATGAAGAGTGGGTTGACGGTAACCGCCACGTGCACCAGCTGTCACACACCGCACAGCGTGCTCCCGAAGAGCGACACACTCTCGACCGTGAATCCGCGCAATGTACCCCAGACGTGCGGACGATGTCACCATGGAATCGAAGAGCAGTTCGAAGCGAGCATCCATGCGCAGAAAGTTGGGAAGACTGGTAAGCCATTGCCGGTCTGCAGCGATTGCCACACAGCGCACACGATCCGCCGGGTTGATGCGACCGGGTTTAAGCTGGAAATAATGGTGCAGTGTGGTCGATGCCACGAAGCGATTGCCAAGACGTACTTCGACACATACCACGGCAAAGTTTCCCAGTTGGGCTATACGAAAACGGCGAAGTGTTACGATTGCCACGGGGCGCATGATATTCTTGCTGTTTCGGATCCGCGTTCGCACCTCAGCCGCGAGAATGTCGTCGGGACGTGCCAGAAGTGTCATTCAGGGGCGACGCGTCGTTTTGCAGGATACTTGACACATGCAACACACCATGATCCTCAGAAATACCCGTTCCTCTTCTGGACATTCTGGGGGATGACGTCGCTTCTCATCGGCACGTTCTTCCTTGGCGGTGTGCACACGTTGCTCTGGCTGCCGCGGGCGCTCAAGATGCAACGCGATCGGCGCAGGGACTCTGAGAAAAAGAAACAAGAAGACGAAGGAGAGCATGGAACAAGCGACCGGACCTGATACGGCGCCAGCGGCGGGAGAGAATCAGTTTCTCCGATTCAAGAGACTGAATCGGGTTCTCCACGTCGTCATGATCGTCAGCTTCATGAGCCTTGCCCTCACGGGTATGACGCTGAAGTTCGCGTACACGGGATGGGCCGCGTTTCTCTCGCGGCTGTTCGGTGGCTTCGAGTCTGCCGGCTACATCCATCGGGTTGCAGCAGTGGCGATGATCGGCATTTTCATTGCCCACATTGTCGATATAGTCAGAATGAAGAACCGGATCTATGGCTCGTGGCGAGCGTTGATCCTGGGTCCCGATTCGATGGTCTTCAACAAGAAAGACCTGCAGGATCTTATTGGAAACTTCAAGTGGTTCCTCGGAAAGAGCCCGAGACCTCAGTACGGTCGCTGGACCTACTGGGAAAAATTCGACTATTTCGCAGTGTTCTGGGGAATCGCTGTTATCGGATCTACTGGTTTGACACTTTGGTTCCCGGAGCTGTTCACCAGAGTATTCCCCGGTTGGCTGCTGAACGTGGCTACGATCATCCACAGCGACGAGGCGCTCCTGGCAGTTGGGTTCATATTCACAGTGCACTTTTTCAATACTCATCTCCGTCCAGAGAAATTCCCGATGGATATCGTCGTATTTACGGGTAGGATGCCGGTCGATGACTTGAAGGAAGACAAGCCTGCTGAGTATGATGCCCTTGTGAGGGCAGGGAAGTTGAAGGATCATCTTGTAGAGCCGTATCAGCCGATCGTCATCCGGGCCATTCGCATCTTTGGATGGACAGCGCTTTCGATTGGCTTCAGTATCGTCGTTTGGATCATCTATGCGATGCTGTTCGCATACCAATAATGAGAAGAAAACCGTTGCAAATGAAGGCGGTTGATAGTATTATCGATATTGCTATCCGCTATTGCACCGAATTCTTGCTGCTAATCCTATGAAAAGAATCTTCCCGAGCTCATTTTATAATCCGCTCACACTTGTTGGCGCCGCGATTGCCGTTGTCAGCCTGGGCCTGATATTCTTCCTGATGGTCCTTGAAAGCCTGGCGGAATCGCCAAAGCCATACATGGGAATAGTCGCCTTTGTGCTGCTTCCGGCTGTCCTGTTGATCGGACTGCTCATCCTGATATTCGGAATCCTTCGTGAGAGGAAACGAGTGCACGATGGGAAGCCCGAGACGCGATTGCCGCAGATCGACCTGAACAATCCCAAACACAGAACGGCGTTTGCCGTATTTTCGGTAGGAACAGTCCTCCTTCTCATGTTGTCGGCATTCGGAAGTTACCAGGCATATGAGCACACCGATTCCGACACGTTCTGCGGAACGACGTGCCATACCGTTATGGAGCCTGAGTTCACAGCATACCAGAACTCTCCTCACGCCCGGGTAGGTTGCGTGAAGTGTCACATCGGACCGGGTGCCGGCTGGTTTGTCCGTTCGAAGCTCTCGGGTGCATATCAGGTATATGCAACGCTTTTCAACAAGTATCCTCGACCTATCCCGACCCCGATCGAGAATCTGCGTCCAGCGCAGGAGACCTGCGAGCAGTGTCATTGGCCAAAACACTTCTTTAGCGAGAAGGAAATTCAAAACACCTATTTCACGTCGGATGAAAAGAACTCTAAGTGGTCGCTCAACCTGCTTGTCAAAGTTGGCGGAGGGAATTCAGAGGCAGGCCCGACATCCGGCATTCACTGGCATATGAACATCGCCAACCAGGTGACGTATGCAACGCTTGATTCTCAGCGGCAGGTTATTCCCTGGGTGCAGGTCAAATCGGCTGACGGAAAAGTTGTGACATATAAGTCGACGGACAATCCCCTGAGCGACGAGGACTTGAAGAAGGCGAAGATGCGCCGTATGGATTGCATCGACTGTCACAACCGGCCAACACATATTTATCCTCCCCCCGCTCGTTCTGTCAATCACGAAATGTCACTTGGGTGGATAGATCCCGAGCTGCCGAATGTCAAGAGCATTTCGGTCAAGGCACTCGAGTTGCCGTATACGACGAAGCGTGTCGCTCTCGACAGCATCAAGCTGGTGGTAGAGGAGTACTACCGCACGACGTATCCCGATGTCATGGCGAAAAAAGGCGCCCAAATAGAACGGGCAATTGCGGAGCTTCAAAAGATCTACAGCCGCAGCTATTTCCCCGAGATGCGTGTCAGCTGGCGGAAGTTTAACGACAACATCGGCCACATGTACTATCCGGGATGTTTCCGGTGCCATGACGGAAAGCATGTGTCTGAAGAAGGAAGGGTGTTGCCCCGGGACTGCAACGTGTGCCACACGATTCTCGCACAGCAATTTGAGAAAGACAAGCTTCGCCTTGATCTCGGAGGTATCGAGTACAAGCATCCGGTCGACATCGGCGACGCATGGAAAGAGATGAACTGCAGCGACTGTCACAACGGCCAGTGACGTCGATGTTCGAAACGATGAAACGATCACCCTTAATCGATGCGCAGCGTCTCTGAAGCATCGAGAGAAAGCACAATCCTATGAAGAGTGAATTCACCCCTACGGGTCAGCCTGACAGCGACAGAAGGGACTTCCTGAAATACATCCTGGGGGGAGGACTTCTCGCGTGGCTGGCGGCGGTGCTCTACCCAGTCATGGCATACCTGAAGCCGCCAAAGCAGGGTGAGGTGGAGGTAACGAGTGTGAAGGCCGGCAAGGCAAGTGCCATCGAAAAAGACAGCGGTGTCATCGTCCGCTTTGGCAGCAAGCCTGTGATTCTGGTGCGAAACGCCGCAGGCGAGTTCCGCGCATTTTCCGCAACGTGCACGCACCTTGACTGCACAGTGCAGTACCGTAAAGATATGGGGCTGATCTGGTGCGCCTGTCACAACGGGCGATACGATCTTAACGGACGCAATGTGGCTGGTCCGCCGCCGCGTCCGCTTGACGAATACAGAGTCGTAGTCCAAGGTGACGAAATCTCAATCTCGAAAAAAGTATGAAGACGCTCTGGTCCAACATCTATGACTGGGTTGATGAGCGTGTCGAGCTCGGCGGCCTGGTAGAATACATGGGCAAGAAGTACGTACCGGTGAATCGCCACTCGATATGGTACTACTTTGGTGGCGTCTCGCTCTTCCTGTTCATCATCCAGGTAGTGACGGGCATCCTTCTGCTCCTGTATTACAAGAGTGGCGAACAACTCGCATTTGAGAGCATCCAGTTCATCATGTCGAAAGTCCAGTTCGGATGGCTCATTAGGTCCATTCACAGCTGGACGGCGAACCTGTTCATCCTGACGGCGATGATTCACATGTTCAGCGTCTTCTTCGCGAAGGCGTACCGGAAACCGCGGGAGGTTACCTGGTTCACGGGCATGCTGATGTTCTTCCTCCTGCTCGGCTTCGGCTTCAGCGGATATCTCCTCCCGTGGAACGAACTGGCGTTCTTCGCAACAAAGGTCGGGACCGATATTGCGGGTGCTGTCCCGGTTGTCGGTAAGCCGATGATGGTGTTCCTGCGCGGCGGGGAAGACGTCACCGGCGCAACGCTCTCTAGGTTCTTTGGATTTCACGTCGCTGTTCTCCCTGGCATCTTTACCGTGCTCCTCAGCATTCATTTGCTTCTGGTGCAGAGGCAGGGGATGAGCGAGCTGATATCACATGAGCAGATACCGCCGGCGGAACGAAAGACGATGCCCTTTTTCCCGAATTTCCTCTTGCGCGATCTCCTCTTTTGGCTCGTCGTTCTCAATCTTCTTGCGATTCTCGCGGTGTTCTTCCCGTGGGAGCTCGGAAAGAAAGCTGATGCGTTTGCCTCAGCCCCTTCGGGCATCAAGCCTGAGTGGTATTTCCTGTTCATGTTCCAGACGCTGAAGTATATCCCGGGCAAAATCCTCTTCTTCGATGGCGAGGTGCTCGGAATTCTTCTCTTTGGATTGGGCGGTCTTCTCTGGCTCATGGTGCCATTCTGGGACCGGAAGAGCTCTCGCGGCGAGACCAACCGCTTCATCAACTATATAGGGATCTTCGTGGTCTTCTATATCCTGGTACTAACAATCGTCGGGTGGATCCTATGAAAAAGACTGCCCGAATGTTGGCTGGCATGATGATACTGTTGTTCTGCGCACTCGGCCAGGCGTTCACGGAGGATAAATGCCTCACGTGTCACGAGACTGTCGGGGGCAAGGCCGTCGATCTCTTCAAACAGGATATCCACCATGCGAAGGGAGTTTCCTGCGCAGGTTGTCATGGCGGTAATGCGCAATCGGATGACATGGAAAAGGCGATGGACAAGAAGGCCGGTTTTATCGGCGTTCCGAAAGGTGATGAGATCTCCAGGGCCTGTGCCAAGTGTCATGGGAACGCGGAGCAGATGAAGAAGCTCGGGTCCGCATTGCCGACGACACAATACGCCAACCTCCAGATGAGTGTTCACGGAAAGCTGGCAACGAACGGGAAAGAGCATATCGTGCAGTGCATCACCTGTCATAACGCTCATGGCGTGGTTTCCGTCAAGAACCCGTCTTCACCCGTGTATCCGCTGAACATCGTCAAGACGTGCACCAAGTGTCACGCAGATGCTGCGTTCATGAGGACCTACAATCCTTCGCTGCCCGTCGACCAGCTTGACAAGTACCGCACAAGCGTTCACGGTACGAGGAATGCGAAGGGGGACTTCAAAGTGGCGCAGTGTGCAAGCTGCCATGGCAGCCACAATATCCTTTCTGCAAAAGACACGAAGTCATCAGTGTATCCGGGGAATATTCCTTCGACGTGTGCTCATTGCCACAGCAACGCCGACTACATGAAGGAATACAAGATTCCGACTGATCAGTTTGACAAGTTCTCGAAGAGCGTCCATGGGGTTGCACTGCTTCAGAAGCATGACAACGGAGCACCGGCGTGCAACAGCTGTCACGGCAACCATGCAGCGACACCCCCAGGTATTGAGTCGGTTTCCAAAGTGTGCGGATCGTGTCACGCTCTGAATGCCGATCTCTTCTCGGCGAGTCCTCATAAGAAGGCGTTTGACGACCGAAAGCTTCCAGAGTGCGAGACGTGCCATGGTAATCATGAAATCATAGTCGCGACGAACAAGCTGCTCGGTGTGACATCCGAGGCAGTGTGCAGCAGGTGTCACAATGAGAGCCTGAATGTCAAAGGATTCGCCGCAGCGAAATCGATGAGAGGATTGATCGACAGTCTTGAGACGCAGGAGCATCGGGCGATTGCCCTGATCGACGAGGCCGAACAGAAGGGAATGGAAATCTCGGAGGCAAAATACAAATTACG
>Ga0187870_1001970_pt1 | contig 17627 bp, 12 predicted proteins | sample June2016WEW_13_1_3_FD_132974 | JGI IMG/M metagenome (GOLD analysis project Ga0187870, IMG submission 132974) | Peatland microbial communities from SPRUCE experiment site at the Marcell Experimental Forest, Minnesota, USA - June2016WEW_13_150 | ecosystem: Environmental > Terrestrial > Soil >... | reverse complement strand
CAGCATGTTGATGGCGAAAGAAACTGCATCGATAGAAACGGCATGGTAGTCGCCGCAGGGTTTGAGCTTCGACAAGGCCAAAGGAACAGCTTCAGCATTTGGGGAAAAGTCGTCAAGCACGTAAGGCCTCTCGCCGTAAGTGAGGATGGCAACTTCGTGAGGGGCATCGCCGACAATTCCATCGATCATCGCGCCGAGACCTTTGAGCTTGGTGAATTCCGAAGGTGCGGACCTGCTGCATTGCACAGCAACCACCAGCGACACCCCCCAAGAATCAGGGGATTCGTCGACGTGTACGGATTGGCGGACGCCATTGTCTTCGACAATGAATTCCTCCGGCTTGAGCCCATAAATGGTCTCGCCCTTCTTGTTCTGAACCTGCGTTGGGAGGAAGACGAGGTTCGAGTGCACGGTGATTTTGTAGTTTTCTGGATCCGTTTGGCCGCGAGAGGAGTTGACGCTACCAGAGCTCTGACCAGTCGCCAAGCGCACGCAAAGGAGTGTCGCCCCAAGGGCCAGCGTGAGGGTGTACCAGCCGGGGTTAAAGGTCGGTAACCGCGCGTGGTTCATCGTACGTCAGATGCGTTCCGAGTGTACTTCGTTGCCGTGGGGAGTACAGCACTCAACCGGATTTTCCGTCGTCCCGAAAAGCAAGCGTAGCGCGGACCTGGGTGCGCCAGGATAAGCCTGGCTGATCTTGTAAGCTGAAAGAGCTTACCCTGTGATTGATCATTCAACAGGTGGCCGACCAGGCGCGGGTGGGAGTAATCCTACTGGCGAAGCCCTGGGAGGCGAACCCGCGAGCCGTAGTGACAGCGAACCCGACCCGGCCCCGTTAGCACGAAGCGAGAGTGGCCAGTCTTCCAGGTGTGATGAAGCCTGCTACCTGAAACGATGTTCTCCATTAGCGAGCTGCGCCGTCGAGCGTTGATGCCATGAGTTCGGTGGCCGCCCGCAGCTTTGGGATATCAGCCTCCGTCATGCGGCCGACGTCACCGTACTTGAACACGCCACCACTTGCCCATTCCACCACTTCGCCGATGGCTTGCTTCTTCATCGTGGCAACACGGCGTGCCGCTGTCAGGAACTCGTTGCGAAGCTGGTTGAATCCTGAACTTGCACCCGACCCGTTGCCATTGTTGGGCGCAGGCGAAGAGGGAGTCCCACTGGCGGGTAATTTGGCAAACCCGTTCCCGCCAAAAACCTTGGAACCATTCCCAGGGGGCGGAGTCTGATTTGGCGAGTTCGACGGAGCGCTGCCAGGAGTTGTCTCCGCAGGAGGAGCGGCTTCGGTGGATTCGGTCGCAGAAGAGCCATTCAGCGACGTGGGATAAAACTCACCCGCGACCTCCGGCGCCTGCTCTTGCTCGTCCTCAATTACCTCCAAGATCTTGCCACTGGACCCGAGAAGTTTTCGGGTCTCCGCGAACAGCCGGGCGTTCTCCGTCAAGTTAGCGATGAGTTTGCGCATGTCGCCGCCTTCGACCTCCAGACTCAGCGCCCAGATGGATGAAGTCTTCTTCCTCTTCTCCTTGCGGTCGAAGTATGTGGCTTCCTCCTGGCGCACCGTCAGCTTGGCGGTGATGCCGGCCAGGCGACCGCCCGTAAAGGTCTGGATCTCCTGCAAGGCAGAGTGGATCTGGCGAATGGAGCGGTAAGAGCACGTGTGGATGCGGCAGACACTCCCCAGCCGTGGGAAGTCCGCCAACACGAAGCGTAGATCTCCACCCGGCTTGCACTGCCCGCTGGCAAGCTCCGGGCAGCCGCTACCGCAGATGATCCAAGGCTGGCCACCAGGCTTCTCAGCCGTGCGCCGGGTAGCAGTGGTCCCGTCACCCCAGCACTTCCGTTCGGTGGCTGTCCACCAAGCGTAGGAACTGGGAAGGACGTTCTCGATGTCATCGTCGATCAACATAATGTGGAGTTCGCGGCACTCGTCTCCGTAGTGCTCGGTCAGGTCTGGATCGACTTCCCACCACAGGCGGTTGGCCGACTTCTTCTTCCTCAGGAAGACGAAGTGGTCGAGCTTAGTGGGATGGTTGCGATCTCCATTGGGTGGTAGCCCGATGGAGACCTTGGTGGATACGGACAAGCCGCTGGACGACACGGCCGTCTTGGTCATGCGTAACACCAATGATCATGGGAATCCTCCTTCCAAATGGGATTCGGGCGGCAAGCAGAGTTGTTGAAGCACAGGGAATGGCAGCATGGTGGCAGATCAAGGCAACTTCGGTCGAACCCGGTTTATGGAATTAAGCTAGGGTTCAAGTGGAGCAACCGATCTGGCGCGGCCGGACATCAGCGGGACAGTCTTCTAGGCTGCTTGTTCGGTTGGTGTCTCGGGAGTGGTCCCAGCTTCGCGGGCAGCGGTGAGTTCGGTGTGGAGCAGGTTCTCCGCGAGGCTCCTGACGTACTTCCTGGCAGGTGTGAAGCCGAGATCACGGCGCGTGAAGTAGCGAACACCGAAATAACCGGCGACCACGGCACAAGCCGCAGAGAGAATGATGATGAGGGTCTTCATGATTCAATTGCCTCCTTGGGATTGTGTTTCTTATCGGGGACAGAGATGGGGGACGAGCAGCTCCCGCATGTGAGCGGCGGTCCGGGGATTTTGGATTTTCGATTTTGGATTTTGGACTGGCGGGGCGGCCTCCGGGCGCATGTAATGCTGTGCCACAACCACTATGATTTGATGGCCTTCGTGACCCCAGGCGAAAGCCCGTTGCGGTATCACCAGGATAACCGCAAGGTAAGCCACGGTCACGAAAATGTCGCGCTCATGAAGGAATGGACGCCCCAACCTGGACGTACGATCAATCTACGCGCGATGCCGTGCGGGGGCAATACCGAACCGAACGGGTGAGCGCTGACGGGCGAGGCAAGCCGCGGACCTCACACAGCATAGGTCCGCGCTAGGCTTGCTTATCGCGCAAGCCGCCAAATCGATTTATACGTCCGGAAAGTTCAAAAGCGTGGGGAAGCCGGTAGCGCAGAGTTATGCGCGGAGCGCATTACTCTGCGGCACTTCTAAATGACCTCGCTTGTAGGCAGGGGCAACGGTTATAAACGCCTTCCTATCAACGGGTGCCTCCTTGACGCGGGGAGAAAAGTGCTCGGGGATTGCACCGAAGAACAAAAAGCCGCAGAGTAATCCCGCTGGGCGCGTGATAACTCTGCGCTACCCGCTTCTGAGTCCGCGACTATACGCCCGGAATCGTGTCGGCAGTTGGCAACCGGCCCCAATCGAATAGCGGTCTGGCCCTAGCGACGTGATGCACTACTTGCTCTGCAACATTTTCGGATGGCATCAGCCAGATAATGCCGCGACCGTGAACGGGTCATAGGGCGGATGAAACCTTGAAGCCGGGAAGAATCCGGGGTTGACTTTATTACGATAACCGTCTACGATAGTCGTTATATGAAGTCAGAAATGAGTTCCGTAACCCGGGAAATTCTTCTTAGTTTTTGGAAAGTCCATATTCTCCAGCATGCTGCCGAGGGCCCCCTCTACGGGCAGTGGGTCATCAGCGAATTGCGTCGTCATGGCTACGAGATCAGTCCGGGCACGCTTTATCCGCTCCTGCAGAGAATGGAGCGATATGGATGGCTCAAGCGCGCACGCCGCAAGGACGCCGGCCCCAGAGCGCGCAAGAACTACGTCCTGACCGAAGAAGGCAGGAGTGTTCTGCGGCTGGTGAGAAGACAGGTCAATGAGCTGCACCGTGAGGTTGTGCAGCGAACCAGGGAGTACCAGCGATGAGGACCAAAGCGCGGGGCGGATTCGAGCGTCTTGTCCGCTGGCCCACCTCCGAGATGCGCACGAGGGGACTACTCCTTTTCCTATTCATCCTCGCTCTCAGCGCTGCTTCGGTCGAACCCGCGGTCGCCGGGCCTCCCTTCCGCACCGATGATCCTCAACCCGTTGACTTCCGGCACTGGGAGGCCTATTTCTTTTCCACTCTCGACAGGACTACAGACGGGCGGGCAATTCAATTCCCAGCGCTGGAGTTCAATTGGGGAGTGGTCCCCAATGTTCAGCTTCATTGGATAGTGCCCTTGGCATCCTCACGGCCACCCGGAGGACCAACTTGGTTTGGCGCAGGTGACATGGAGTTGGGGGTCAAGTACCGTTTTATCCAGGAAGCAGGGAAGAGACCGCAGATCGGAATCTTCCCACAACTTGAACTCCCCACTGGCAATGTCAACCGCGGCCTGGGCAACGGCCAAGTCTACGCCCGGTTGCCTCTGTGGGTGCAAAAGAGCTGGGGACCATGGACGAGTTATGGGGGTGGCGGCGGGGTCGTCAATCGCGCCCCGGGGATGCGGAGCCATGCCCTCGCTGGCTGGCTGCTGCAACGGGATTTGGGGAAACGAGTGACCCTGGGAGGGGAGATTTACTCGGAAGGATCAACAAGCCTCACCACACACTCCTCTACGGTGGTCGATCTTGGGGGCTACTACAATTTCAGTTCTCACTTCAGCCTCCTGTTCAGCGCGGGACGAGACATCAGCGGGGGCCCGCACACCCTTGCCTATCTGGGCCTTTACTGGACGTGGGGCGGAGGAGCCGACAAAGGCCCTAAAAGGTTCCCGCCCAGCCCGCTGAGGATCGGGTCGTGAGGTTCGCGTAGGAAGGGCTGGCGCGCGAAGTTGGCGTCGCCTGATTGGTAAAGCAGGCGGTTCGCTGCGTCTTCTTCTCGGAGGGACTCAGAAACTCCTGTCCCTTCCCTGCTGTCAAGAAGGAAAAGCATTACGGCACCCGCGTCTCGCCTGGCTCAGGCGCCATGTGCCGAAGGGGGTGAAGCATGAGGTTTCAGAGAATCTTGGCCGCTGACGGCCCAGGTATAATCCTGATCATCCGACTCCTGGTCGGAGGCGTTTTCTTTCTCGAAGGGTTCAAGAAGTTCCTTTTTGTCGAGCAGTGGGGTGCGGGTCGCTTTGCCCGTATCGGGATTCCCGCTCCCGGTATCATGTGCCCCTTTGTCGGTGCGGTGGAGATCGTCTGTGGCTTGCTGATACTAATCGGCCTGCTCACGCGTGTCGCATCAATTCCCTTGTTCATCGACATTTGCGTTGCGATCGCCACCACGAAGATTCCCATCATACTCAGGAGCGGTTTCTGGCCCATGGAAGCCGAGGCCCGAACGGATTACTCGATGCTGATGGGATTGCTCTTCCTTGTCCTGGCCGGGGCCGGCTCCTGGTCGGCTGATGCGCGGATAGCACCAAAAACCCCGGGGTCGAATGCCCAATAGCTCCCAACCCGAAACGCCGGTCTCGGCCGGCACGGAACGATCCGCTACCCTGAAAGAAGTGGCTTGGCTGTTTCTGCGTCTCGGCACGACGGCATTTGGCGGACCAGCCGCGCACGCCGCCATTATGGAAGACGAGTTTGTCCGGCGGCGCGGCTGGCTGACGCGAGAGAAATTCCTGGACCTGCTGGGCGCCGCGAACCTCATTCCGGGGCCGAGCTCGACGGAGATGGCGATCTACATCGGCTATCAGAGGGCAGGCTGGCGGGGTCTTTTGCTGGGCGGCGTATGTTTCATCGTGCCGGCCATGCTGTTGGTTTTGGCGATTGCCTGGGCCTATGTCCGTTACGGCCGCCTGCCGCAGGTCTCCGGAGTCTTGTATGGCGTCAAACCGGTGATTATCGCCGTCGTGCTGCAGGCTATTTTGGGGCTAGGCCGCATTGCTGTGAAAACGAGATTCCTCGCGCTGATCGGCTTGCTCGCAGCGCTTCTGGCAATCTCGAACTTGAACATCCTAATCATCTTGGTCGGAGCCGGCACGATGCTTGCCTTAGGCCGATGGCTCCGGCAAGAAGGCCCCCGGTCCGCCAAGCCTCTTGCCATTCTGCTTGCGCTCGCACTGGCTGTCATGGTCGTTGAATTGGTCCCAACCATGCGCAGCGGCCCCGCAGTCGCCTTCGGTCTAGGTCCTCTCTTTCTGTACTTCGTGAAGATAGGCTCGGTGCTCTACGGTGGCGGGTACGTCCTGCTGGCGTTCCTGCGCACGGACCTCGTGGCACGCTGGCATTGGCTGACCTCGGCGCAGCTTCTCGACGCAGTGGCGGTTGGACAGGTAACGCCGGGACCGCTATTCACCACCGCTACGTTTATCGGTTACCTGCTGGGCGGGCCGTTAGGCGCCCTTATTGCCACCGTGGGCATATTCATGCCCGCATTTTTCTTTGCCGCGATCAGCGGATCGCTGGTGCCGAGGATCCGCAGGTCTGCCATAGCCGGGGCATTTCTCGACGGTGTAAACGTGGCTTCGCTAGCCCTCATGGCCGTTGTCACTGTGCAACTGGGTCGTGCTGCCATCGTTGATCTTCTTACTCTCGCGCTTGCAGCAGCGAGCGCCCTCTTGCTACTTCGCTTTCGCGTAAACTCCGCCTGGCTTGTGTTGGGCGGAGGGCTTATTGGCTTCTTCGTGCAGGCAGCGCACGCGGGCATTCAATAGGCGGCTAGCCGAGGCGGAGATGTTCATGACGCCCCGCTCCAAGAAACTTCTGGCAGTGTAAACCGAGAGTACTTCTCCTAGAACGTCCGGTCAAGCTGTCAGCCCACGGCACAGCGCCTCGCCCAGCTGTTTCCGCGCCTTGGGTACTGGCGAAGACCACCTGTCACCGGAAATGCCAGATAGATCCCTTGCAACGCCGAAGGATTTAGTCGCGCTCAAGTAGAACCGAGGGTACCGTCAAACGATAGCCGAGATTCTGTACTTCCAGCCAGAATTCCATTCGCTGCCATTTGTTGGTCCAAGTCACATGTCGGGTGATTTAAGGCATCTTTTCCATTTCGGAATTCTTGACGCTCCTTACGAACACCCGCTCGTGCTACCGCAGTTCGCGCAGCGGTAGCATGAGCCGTTGCGAGTCATGATGGACCCACATTCTTTGCAAGCTGGTGCGTCTGTCTGCCCATCCCCCAATCCGTCTCCTAATAGGTAGGCGGGCGCCGAAGCCGTGGTCTCAGCTCCGGCGCCCACTGGGGAAGGAGACGTACGTGGGAGAAACTTGAGCGCCAACCAGCGTGCGGTGTAATCCGTCAACGATTTGGCGTACCCGATCTCCGGATTCCCGCTCCACCCGCTCGGCTCGAAGCGGGTGTGGCTGAACTTGTCGCACAACACTTTGAGCGGCACACGATATTGCAAAGCAAGCGACACCGCGGTGGCGAAACAGTCCATGAGGCCCGAAACGGTGGAGCCTTCCTTCGCGGTGGTAATGAAGCAAGCGTAGCGCGGACCTGTTCGGTAGGTCCGCGGCTTTTTGTTGTCAATTAGGGACGAACCGGGGACCTTCAGAACAGGTCCGCGCTGCCGGCTTCGGTGTGTACCCTCGTTTTATACTTGACACCGGTAATAATCGTATGTACACTAGTCATTTAGGCCAGCACCCGCTGGCTGACTTGCAAGGCCGCGACCTATACAACGCGTCGGCGCAACCCATAGAACAGTAGGCAGAAAGCAGTAGGCAGTAAGCAGAAAGCAGTAGGCTGACTCCTGACTTCTGAACGCGCCGTTTATGCAGAGGATGGAAGATTCCAATCTAGGCCAATTGTGGCGGCTCACGAATGTGCTTTTCAAGGTCCGAAACGGAGCGCTGATCCATAGAGATGTTAAAAATGAAGGAACCTCCGGGGATGTGTATGAAAACAAAGGGGTGAGTGACATAATGACCGATAAGTGATCGGGCTTTCTGGCAGAAAATGCACGGATTACGCGGTAATGAGCGACAATCGATCGGGCTTTTTGGCTGAAAATACACAGGTTGCGCGATAATCGGGGCGAAGGCAGCATGTTATCGAAAGGAAATGAGCTTATCGCGCTATTCTCAACCGAGCGGCATGAATCCTTGTGCATTCCCGTGGAGCGGCGGAGGGCAAGGACTTCCAACTGCAAGGTCAGCGGCGTACATCTTCCAGAGCTTCCAGTGATTCTCGTTTATCACCGGATTGCCGTCTTCATCAGCCCAAGCGGCGGGGTTATAGAAACCGATCTCCTCCTTGACGCGATCGTCATCCCGCATCAGGTCGAACACGTCGCAGGCGTATTGCTGGCAAAGAAACTGGATCAGCTTGTGATCCCGCACCTTGGCCAGATCGAGGTTGGAGGCGGTTTGGACATCCAGGTTGGCCGGGCCACCGTGGAGTTCATTGAGAACACTCAGATAGATCTGGCCCTGCCAGGCCCGCAGTTCCTGCTTGACGTCCCAGACCACGAGGTCATGCTCAATGTCCCAGATCAGACAGTTCCCTTTGATCTGGCCGTTGGGCATGGCGCCAGTGATCTGGATCAGATCACCAACCTGGACTGGGTGACCGGTCAGGATGGCGCCGCCCCGCGGAGAGGCCAGCGCTGCTCCGGAAGTCCAGGCCTCCGGCCAGCGATTGCCGGGATTGTAAGTAGCCACTTCAAACGTGGTCTTGCCGTCGGCAAGCATCACCGTGTGGAGAAGATCCCCTCTGCCAGGGAGGATCAGGTTTTGGGAGCGGAAGGAGGATTTGGTCAGGTTTTGGCTACGCGATTGGCCTCGCGCGGGGAATTGCTTAACGTAGCTGCGTGGAGGATGGTTTAGGGGGTGCGATGTGACAGGGCAGATAGTTGAAACTTATGTGTTGAGCACATCATCCAATCGATTTATAGCTAATTGTTTGAAACCGAACACCCGGGGCATCGATTGTAAGCTCCGCGTTCGATTGAAGGATCATTGCCCTTCATTCTCCAAAATCACCACGGCTGATCTTGGCGGAATCGTAACGGTGCCGTCGCAGATTTGTGGGTCCGGGCGTTCGGGCGTTACCGTGACCAGTTTCCCTTTGCTACCTTCCAATTTGACCGTTGCTGTAAGGGGCTTATCCGCGCTCTGATTGGCAACCACGACGGCCCGTTTACCCGCCCCTGGCCGGCCAAAGACGGAGTATTTCGCGTAAGGTTTTCCGCCTGACTGGACTGCGGCGCCCAAGGTATCCCGGAACTCGGCCTCCCACAGGTATTCCTTGTAACGGGTCCGCAATGCGTCCACCTTCCGGCCGTACTCCATGGTCAGCGGGAAATCATCAAGGTGACCCTTAAAATTGTAAGGTTCGTAGCTGATGATGTATCGATAGAGCAGACAGGCGTTGATCATTTCGCGATCGTCAAAGCCGGTGACAGCCACCATCATGGGTTGATAAGGGTCAATGTAGCGATGCAGAGGTGTGTGGTCCGCTTCGATTCGGAAGTACGAGAGCGAATAGTGTCGAAATTCCAAATCGTAGGGGGCTTCTCCGGCGAATAAAAATTCGCGGCCCGGCACTGCCGCGATCTTCCGAAACTCCGCCCCCAGCAGCGCATCGCCCGCATAGATGTCCGCGGGCACATGATGGTCGTGGTCAGGAGCAAAGCAATAGTTAGCCGAAGAGTGATGCTGGACCTCGTCGTAGAGAATTCCCGCAGCACCCAAGTCAATGCTCTTCTGGAACTCCCTGGCGCACACTTCCCGCCACTTAGAACTGTTCATGCACATCACCGCGAAGCGACGCGTATTGATGTCCGATAGCTGGGTGGGAGTTTGATACTCGTAACCGGGATGGGTGTAGTAGTCTCCGTAAGGGTCGAGGGCGGCATAGTGAATCAATTCCTTGCGGAACCAGTCCGTACTGATATCCGACCAAGTGTACTTGTTGAAAAGGATGAGGTTCACACCCAAGGACTGGATCTGTGCAATTGCTTCCCGCAATTGCTCTCTCGTCCCCAGCCGCGGATCGGTGTCATGCGACGGGTTGCCACGATCTTGACCGCCATTGTTCCACCCCACTAACTGAATTGCCTTCACCCCGTATCTGGCGCAGTCACGGCCAATCTTCGGCAGGTCCTCGTAGCGCAGGCGTAGATCATCTTCAGAAGAATTGATATTGAGCTGCTGCCAGGAATGTACTTGCTGTGCCCAGGCGGGCGCCGGGGGCTGGTGGAACCAGGTACTTCGCCATTGCTTGTAGGGATCGACACCCTTGTGCCAGCTCCCTTTGTATGGCTGCAATACCACGCGCGAAAGTTGCGCGCTCTCCCCTGCCGCGGCGAACGGAAAATGCGTGATTGAGAACTCCACACTCACGGCGTGGCCGCCGATCGCCCTGCTGCCTGGAGCTTTCGAGTCCAATGAGTTCTCGTAGCCGGGCTTCAGCTCAAACGTCCATTGAATCAGCTCCCGGTTGGTCGTATCGTGCGCCCCGGCGTAAAGACCTTGCCGGTCCGTCGCGGCTAGAACAAACGGACTGGAGGGAGTATGGACCATCTGGATAGGGCAATCCACGCCGAAGTAGCCGCGCTCGTTGACGAAGTACGGATACAAGGGGACGCTCTGCATTGCGCCATAGTCCAAATTCTCTCGCGTCAGCGTTTTCTCGCCGACTGGAATCGCCAGGTCGCCCAGGATAGGGTAACTCGCCGTCTCCAGGACGTAGGGGGAATGGTTTGTGATTTCCGACTCAAAGCTCAGGCCTTGCTCATCGAGGGTCACAGTGCTCTTGAGCGTGATATCCAGCCGGCCCCCGTATTGGCTTTCCAGGTCCTTCCAGACGAAGGTGGCGGATTTCCCATCTGCAGATTTCTCCAGGCTGGCCAGCGGGTTTTTCTCCCCGAGGATGGGATTGTCACGCCGACCCGGCAGGGGGACTAACATACCGAAGGACCGCCCCAGTTCCCGTCGGTTCTGAATTCGCCATCCTGTAAGCTTGCTTTCCAACCCCACGAGTGCGCCTGAACTAGCGTCAAAGCTGACTCGCATGGTCTGGTTCTCGATGCTTACCACATCCTGCCCGTTCGAGGGTTTGCTGCCTTCGGACCTGGACGCAAGGCTTGTCTGATAAATCGCCGCAGTGGGGTGTGACCCAAGGCCAGCAGCACCCAGTCCCAGAGCCGGGAAAAACGCTAGAAGGGCGGACACGGTCATCAAGCGTTTGAGCATTCGGTCCTCCAGAAGCTGAAAGTGAGCCAGCGATTGGCTAGGTTTACAGCGTGCTCCCATCGAGAGACCTTACTTACAGGTGGCGAGACTGCAAGTGACGACAGTCGAAGTGACATGGACGGAGAAGACGGCAAACACGGATACTGACGAGCAACTCCCTCCCCTGCACAATGAGCGCTTTAGCCATCTCGCCGGTTGGAATTCTGAGCCGTTCTGCATCATTGGAAGCCGGCGTATGCCGCCAAAATCCAATCTCTTTAAGAAATCAGCGGGTTACGAGACGCGCCCAGGGTACCACATGTCCGGGCGAACTGGCTCCGAGTCCGAGTTCGCGCTGACTTTCTTTTGTTGGTTCCGCTCCCCATGTGGTGAATGCATCTCGGCTGATGCGATGAGCACGATCCCAGGGGGCTCAAAGCTACATGTTGGCGACGCAATCATTACGAGTACGCTATCGGGAGGCTTTGTACCTCCGCATTACTGGATTGGCAAGTGAGAAAGGACGGGGAACTGAGGTGGGATAGGAAAAGACTGCTTCTTGCGCGGCTCGCGGCCTGCACGCCACGTCTGGCCAGTATGCTCCTGTGGCTGGGGCGGAGAGCGTACAAACCGCCGCTTTTTGCGCTAACAGTTCGCTAACAAAATGGGGTAAAACCAAGCAAAACGGTCAAAAGGTGGAAGTGCCCCTGCCCGTGTTTTCAATGAGTTAGAGCGGGTGGACCGGGCCTGGCTCGGTTTAGCAAACCGCCGCCTTAAGCCACTCGGCCACCTCTCCGCGGCGCGGAACCTGAAGGGCGAGGGGCTGTGCCCTTCAAGTTTTCATTTGCTCCTTCAGTTTACCCGAAAACCCGCGGCGCGGCTAGCCCAGATTTCCTGGCAAACTCCGTCATTTTGCTTCCGCCGGTTGAAGGAGCAGCGCTTCCCCCCGCCACCCTCGCGTCTTCCCCTGCCGGGATGTCGGGGCTACGCGCCAGACCCTGCGGCAGCAGTCAAAAAGGGTTTTGCCTGGGACACCCTCGCCGATCTTGGGACATGAAGGGGTATGGCGGCAGTAACGGTTGTCCCCCGGCCCTTAGCGCTTTCAATTGTCAAGGTGCCACCCAGCAGCTTCGCTCTCTCTCGCATGCTGACCAGGCCCAATCCTTTGCTCTTGTGCCGGCGAGCGGGATCAAACCCGCTCCCCTGGTCAGAGACGCGCAAGCGTAGCTGCCCGCCGGAACGCGCCAAGTGGATAACGACTTTCTTGGTGCCGGAGTGCTTCCAGACGTTTTGCAGGGCTTCCTGGGTAATTCGGAAGATGCCCAGCGCCGGGTTAGCCGGCACATTGTCCAGCCGAGCATCGGCCTGGACCACGGCGCTCACCCCGGTGAGCGACTTGAACTCAGCGCAGTAGGATTCGAGCGCTACCACTAGCCCCGAGTGTTCGAGGATGGCGGGGTGCAACTGGTGCGACAAACGACGAATGCCTTCGCCGAGCTGCTTGAGGCGCTGGAAGGTACGCTCTGCCTCCTCACGTCCCTCGCGCTGTCTCTCCGGAATCTGGCGCCTGAGGTTGCTGAGGCCAATACCCACGGCCGCGATTTGCTGGCTGAGGTCATCGTGTAATTCGCGGGCCAGGCGGGCGCGTTCCTCTTCCTGAGCGGTGATCAACCTTTGGTTGAGGGCCACGATCTCCGCCTCGGCGCGGGTCCGCTCGATCACTTCTTTCGCCAAGCGGTCGTGGGCCGCCCGCAGTTCCTCTTGTGCCTGCCGGCGGACCGTAATATCCCGCGCAATCGTCGACAAGGCCACCATCCTGCCCTCGCTGTCCCGGATGGGAGAAATTGTGCGGGAAATGTAGATGCGTTGACCGTCACTCCTCTGGCGCACCACCTCATGGTGCTCGGTGTGCTCCCCTAACTGGATTCTTTGCAGAAGCTGGGGCGTGTCGTCTTGAACTCCTGGTGGAACCAGAATGGAGACATTCCGGCCGATCACCTCGCTCTCCTCATAGCCATAGAGCATCGTCGCGCCCTTATTCCAGCTCGTGATGATCCCCTCCAGGTTCGCGCTGATGATGGCATCGTTCGAAGACTCGACGATGGCGGCCAGTTGGGCGGCCTTTTGCTCCGCTCGTTTGCGCTCCGTGATGTCTTCCGCGGTACCTTCATAGCAGAGAATCTGGCCAGCATCATCCCGGATCGCCCGGGCGTTTTCCCGGACGAAGATCACGCTGCCATCGCGCCGGCGCCACTGGCTCTCCAGTCCGGTGATTCCTCCCGCTTTCTCCAATGCTTCCTTGAACTGTCCCCGGGAGTACTCGGGCTCAAAGCCTTCCGCGTTCAGATCGCGCGACGCCAGCTCCTCAGAAGAAGAATAGCCCATCATCCGGGCGAAGGCCGGATTCCCTGCCAAAACGCGCCCGTCAGGAGTCGTGCGGTAAATTCCCACCGGCGAGTTTTCAAACAAGGTCCGATAGCGCTGCTCACTCTCTTTGAGGGCTTCCTCGGCAAGCCGCAATTCGGTAATATCTCGAGTCATCCCCCACGCGCGGACCAACCTGCCATCCTCGACAATCGGCATTTCCGTCCTGAGCAGGTATTGGGGTTTGCCGTCTGGGCCGGTCACTTGGAAAGCGATGGTCCGGGGTCGGAAACCCGCCTGAAACATCGAGCGATAAGACGCGAGGCGTCCTTCGTCGGATTCCGGAACGAGCTCATTCAGGGATTTTCCGATCACCGCCGCCGCCGAACCAAACCCGAGGAGGCGTGCGTTAGCGTCATTAGTTTCTGCCAGGCGGCCACGTCGCAGGACGCTGGCCAGGAACTCCTCCTCGGGTAGGTCGACGGCAATAGGGGGTTCAACCTCAACCCGCCAGACACCATCGACGGACCGCGAAATGAAGTTTTGATAGCGGCGTTGGCTATCCTCGAGAGCTTGTTCCATGCGCCGGCGTTCGGTAATATCCCGGGCCACCACCAACAGGTGCGGTTCACCACTGAGTTCAATCCGCTCAGCCGATACCAGCACGTGACTCACTTGGCCGGGTGTCCACTCGAAGTCCGTCTCGAAGTCCCGGACTTTGCCATCCCTTTCCAGGATCGCCGTCATCCGGCTGAGATCTTCGGGCATCATCCAAAACCCCATCTCGGCGACCGTCTTCCCATGAACTTCTTCGCGCCGGCGCCCCAGCGCCCGGAGAAAGGCGTCGTTAGCCTCGACGTAGCGGCCATCCGGGACGGTCCGAATGGCCATGGGTTCCGGACTGGCGTTGAAGGCTTTCCGGAATTTCTCCTCGGCATTTTTCAGGGCCTCTTCCGCCAGCTTGCGCTCCGTGATGTCCTCCGCAACTCCGTCGTAGCAGAGTGCGCGCCCGTCCTCTCCGCAAATGGCCCGGGAGCTTTCACGGACATGAATTACCGATCCGTCACGCTTGCGCCAGGCCGATTCCAACCCCCGCACAACACCTTCCCGCTCGATTTCTTCCCGGAAGGAGCGCCGAGGGTAACTCGGTTCGAAACCCTCCCCTTCAAGACTGCGCGCGGACAGTTCTTCAAACCGCTCGTATCCCAGCATCCGGAGGAGGGCCGGATTTGCCATCAGGATCCGTCCGCCCGGTGTTGTTCGGTAGATGCCGACCGTGGCGTTTTCGAACAGGGTTCGGTAGCGCTCCTCGCTTTGGCGCAGAGCCTCCTCCGTCCGCTTAAGTTCGGTAAGATCATGCGATAGACCCCAAATGCGCACCAGCTTTCCATTCTCGATAATGGGGACCGTCGTCCTCAGCAGGGTCAGGGGATCGCCGGTCTGGTCAATACCCTGGTATTCGATGGTCAGGCTGCGCCAACCAGCCTGAGCACTCATCCGGATCGAGGCAACCCTTTGCTCTAGAAATGCCGGATTGTCTTTCATGTGCTTTCCAATGACATCTCTTGCCTGGGGGGCGCCCCAAAGGTGCGCGAACGCGTCATTGCACTCGGCAATGTAAGCATGGCGCATGAACCGATCGACCTGCTCATCCTCCGGCAAGCCCGCAGGGATCGGTTCGTCGAACTCCAGACGCCAGACGGCTTCGTGGCTGTGCGAGACGAAATCCCGGTAGCGCCGCTCGCTCTGGAGCAAGGCTTCCTCCGTCCGCTTGCGCTCGGTGATATCCTGCACCAAGCTCACCCACCCCGTGTGGTTCCCCTGATTGTCTCGCAGGGGTGTCACAGAGTGCGAAGTGGGAAAAATCGTGCCGTCTTTGCGCCTCATGCGGAATTCGAACTGCTGCAAGTACCCTTTCTCCGCCGTGGCGGCAGTGAGCCGCTTTCGGAACTCGAGTCGGGCGGACTCATTCACATGAAGTAATCCCGCCTCTCGTCCCACCATTTCTTCCCGACTGTAGCCGAAGATTTCCGTCGCAGCAGGGTTGCAATCAAGGATCTCAGCTTTATCGAAACTCAGGACAAAAACCGCGTCCCGCAGGCTGTAGAGGGTCGTCTGCAGCAGTTGTCTGCTGGCCCGCAATTCCTCTTCCGCGCGTATGCGCGCCGTTATGTCAGTAAGCGCTCCGATCAGACGCTTCGGCCTGCCTCCGTCGTCCCGCTCGATGTAGGCCCGCGCATAGACGTTGGCGTAGAACCCGTCCACGCAGCGCCGGCGGTATTCCGCCTCCCACTTTGTCTGCCGATTTTGAACCGCGACGCTTAGGCCTGCCACCACGTTGGCTCGATCGTCCGGGTGAACACCCTCCGCCATCGCCGCAGGATCAACAGGGATCCGTTCCGGCAGGGAGCCGTAGGTCGCGGTGAATGTCGGACTGGCCCAGAACGTGCCCGTAACGAGATCCACTTCCCACAAGGCATCGTCGGTGACTCGCGCTACGTACTCGAAACGCTTGGCGATCGCCACCTCTGTAGCGGTTTTCTGACGGATTAATTCCGCTTGCTGATTCACCTGGCGACGGAGGAAATGCACCCAGCCCAGCACTAAGAGTACGACCACCAGCAACAAGCCCAGGAGGGTGAGAGCGCGACGAGCGGTCCACCAAGCAGGGCTTTCGAGAACCATCACGTCACCTGGAGAACGCAAGAGGAGCTCAAAGGATTCGGGACGCCCATTCTGGTCTGCATTCACCACGCACACTCCCGTCAGGCGCAGGAGGCTACCTTCCCCGATCGGCGGCAGTTTGCGATTGCCCAGGGAAGTTGCTGGCAGGCGGGCCAGAAAGGGCACAGAGCCGGCCTCCAGAGCCCAGGTTGCGCCTTCCGGAGCAACGCCCGCACCCACCAAACGCCCGTCAATCCTCACCAGGTCCCCATCCCTTTCTGCCGTCAGGGCCTTCTCGGCGGTTATGGGTAAGGGACTCACTTCCGGGCCCGGGCGGAGCCGGTGTACGGTCGCATCCTCCAGCAGGGGCGAGAAATCGCCCATGGTTGGGAACCCCACGACCTCAACGTAATCTCCCGGGTTAAGGGCCTCCCCCTGGCGCGTTTCCACACGTGCGCTGCTTCCCGCGTTCGCAATAAACAGCGCCCTGCCAGGGTCCTGCAGCGTCACTACACCTTCGACCTTCACCCTCTGGTTCAATTTTCCATGGGCCGTGTATTGCATGAGTGAACTTATGCCCACGGCCGGAATCGGAGGAGGCGCCTCGACCACCTGAATCTGCGCGAGTCCTGGGACAAACAGATTGACCCCAACCACTTGGTTCTTCTGGTTGAAGAAAGACCCCCGCACTCCCCGCACTCGCACCCTCGTGCCGAGGTAGCTTTCGGAATTCAACGCCTGGGAGTGTTGGACATAAACCGGGATACGGCTGCGCCCGACGGCCACGATTACCCGCACGAGAGTCGTTGGGTTAGGGGTACGGAATTTGGGTGTGGAGATGTCCTGCTCCCAATACTGGCGGGCATACTGCGCTACTCCTTTGACCTCAAGGGAGCGCACTACTCCCTCAACCTCCACCCACATGCAGTCCATGGTGACGGATTCGAGACTTTCGGCGGAGAGACGAATGGGGGTCGGGAGCGCGGAGTGCCCAACAATACTGATGCGCGCCTTGCCAAGATCGGGAGCGAAATCAGGGACCTCCGTAGAACCCCTTATATCAACAAGTTCACCGGCCTTTAGCGACAGGTCGGATTCCAAGGGCACGTCGACGAAAATTCCGCCCGTTCGGTCCTGAACGAACAGAATCTGCCGGTCCAGGTCTGCAAATGTAACGACGGCCTGAACGTGAACCGAATAACCGCGGCCCGATTCCTCCCTCGATAGATTCCGGATTTCCTCGACTTTCGTCAGAAGCCGCAAGGGAGGCTGTTTGGCGTTCTGGCTCGGCAGAATTCGAGCGGTGGCCAACGTTGACAAGTGCGGAAACACCATCAGAAAGGCAGCCGCACCGCAAAAAACTCGCACCAGGCGTCGGGCCAGGCGGAAACGGTTGTGGCTGGCGCGAGGATTGCTGATTCTTGCCCTGGAAATGGAATTCCGGATCGTCATATAACACTCCCTCAACATGAATGGGGATCGCAGGCAGCGGTACCGCCAATTAGGCCGAATTTCTCACCACGCTGGGACGGTTTGGGGGTGTGCCGGAAGGGCGGGGCTGAACAGGCTGCGGAAAAACGCTGGTTTTTTGCTTTCCGGTTCTCTGGCGAGCTGATCGCTGGCCGTTTTGGGCTGATCCGCAGGGATCTGCGAGGTTCGTTTGGGT
>Ga0187870_1001956_pt1 | contig 17691 bp, 15 predicted proteins | sample June2016WEW_13_1_3_FD_132974 | JGI IMG/M metagenome (GOLD analysis project Ga0187870, IMG submission 132974) | Peatland microbial communities from SPRUCE experiment site at the Marcell Experimental Forest, Minnesota, USA - June2016WEW_13_150 | ecosystem: Environmental > Terrestrial > Soil >... | reverse complement strand
GGATAAAAACCGAGCTGCTGGACATGAAATTCATTGATATAGCATTCGGAGCCACCCTTGTAGCTTTCGGTCTAGGTTCCTTGGCCGGAGCTGCGCTAACAGCGTACTCATTCACATTTCGAGATTTTCTTGTGCTCCTCATCAATTCGCGGGTCATTGCCCCCGTACGGGCAGCAACAGCCATCGGTGGGACGGCGACCATGTTGCTTATCTTTTTGAACAACTGCGTCCCCGTCACACTCTCTTTCGTGTACCCTTTGCTATTGGGCAGGGTTCGTTGGACACCGCCCATCCGGAAGGCCACCCTGATCCGCCTACTTACCGCATTTTCACTATTGACAGGAGGCTTACTAGGTTTCTTCAACCTCGGGGCCACTCTCACGCTTGTAGCAGAGCTAAGAGGCCCAAGCATGGTCAATGGCTTACTGGCGACGTCGTGGGTGCACGCCCCTCTGGAATTCCTATTCGTTCTGGTGTGTGTTTCAGAGCCGTTAAGATTGGCTCTTCGACGAATAGGGAGGAACGAAATTATCAGGTTCTTACGAGTGGATGCCAATGTGTTCTTCCTATCCTTGCTCGGCCTTCTTGCGTCCGCCGCGATCGAGGTCTTTGCACGTCTGTAGTAGAGATTCTCTCCAGTTGAAAATTCTTGTAATTGGTGGTCACGCCGAGATGAGAAAGATGACCACGTCGAGACTTTTTGATATTCAAGGCGGAAGGAGTTGGAAAGATGAAACGTGTTAAGGGCACTGAAATCTTTCTAAACCGCAAGATAGTAGAAGAGTAAGGCCGAATGAAATTCCAGGATCCCGATTAGGTTAAGCAGATAACCGTGCAGCGACCCCGAAAGTCTCGTTTTGACAGGATTACTTGACACGTTCGAACCTATCTTGTGTTAAGGAAAGGACGCACTTGTTGGTGGCGCTTGATGAAGCTGTAATTACTGTGATTTCTGATCATCCTTTTCGCGAAGAATGGGACTTATAGCAATGTCCTCGATTCGAACACTCTTCATAGTACCCAATCGCGGTTCTTCATTTATAGAGCAGGACATTCGCATCCTTTCTAGACATTTTGAAGTTAACTGCGTTCCCTATAGGACTCTTGGACTTCTTCCGGAAATCCTTAAACCCATTCTAACGCGCGCTTATGACCTCACGTATCTTTGGTTTGTATACCATTATGCCCTTCCCGTATCTGCAGCCTGCAAAGCGGCAAAGATACCATGCGTGCTTGTGCCGTCCGGCGTTGACGTAGCAAACAACCCTGAGATCGGGTACGGCCAAATGCAGTTCAGAGAAGCGAGGATTCGCACAAAGACATCCCTCAGATTATCCACTCTTGTGCTTCCCGTTTCAGATTTTGTAAAGCGACTTGTGTTGCGGCTAACGCGGCCAAAATTGATGCGTGTAATTCACAATGGTATAGATACAGAGAAATTCAAACCACATGGGGCCAAGGAGGACATTATTCTTACAGTTGCGGGGATTAGCGAAAGGAATTTTCTATACAAGCGATTGGATGTCTTTGTGAAATCAGCAAAGTTTCTCCCAAACTACAGATTCATGTTAGTTGGCAAGCACATTGATGGAACAGTTCAACGTTTGAAAGCGATGGCGCCTCCGAATGTGGATTTCCTTGGCCAATTGAGTAATGCCGATTTACTGCGACTCTACCAGAGAGCGCGGGTTTACGTCCAAGTGTCTCATGAGGAAGCTTTTGGTTGCGCTTTGGCTGAAGCTATGGCATGTGAATGCGTTCCCGTTGTGGTCCGCCGAGGCGCCTTACCTGAAATTGTGGGAGGAACTGGCTACTATGCACTCTATGCTGACCCGGCCGGAACTGCCCAGACGATAATGCAGGCGTTTGCTAAGGGCGATGGGACATCAGCAAGAAGGAGAATAGAGCGAATGTTTACTGTCAAACGGCGAGAGTTAGAGCTAATTAAAGCACTGAAGTCCGTATGCGGATAGTACGAACGCTTTGAATTTCCTCTCTTACATAGCGATAATGGTCCTCGTTGGTACCTTGTTCGAGGTCTCGCTAATTGCCTGGCTCCTAATCTCCTTGGCGATCCTGCCTAGACCGAAAAAGCTTACGATCAAAGTCCGGAAACGCGATTCCGTTGAGTATAGAGTTGAACTAATGCTAAATGTTGGTTGCGGCGCAGACGCTTGGGGTGATATAAGACTCGATCGAGGCAGATATTCTGAAACAAGCGGGTATGGGGGTCGAACGAGCGCTAATGTAATAGCTGATGCCGAACAGCTTCCATTCCGAGATAACAGCTTTCACATGAGCAGAGCATATCACGTATTAGAGCACGTCCCGAACCCGCAGCGAGCATTTGATGAGATCCTCCGAGTGAGTTGCGAAGCGGACATTAAAGTCCCAGTTTCCAACGCGTATAGCATGTTAATAGAATTCCTCACCCTCAACGGAAGCTTGGTAGTTGCTCCGAAGGGGTTTTTCATGATCCTTTCTGAGATCACTCAGTGGCCGAAAAGGTACTCCGACCATAAGTGGTACCTTCGATGGGATACCCGCAAAGAAGAACAGATTCTACGGTATCCCTAGGGAGCTGCAAATCAAGGTCTAGGGAGTGATATCAATTCGGTCAGTGGTCATATATCAGAAACCTTCACCTAGCTAGAGTGGCTTTCTGCGATGGCGAGGATAAGCGCTTTAATTGTCATTGGAGCACGGCCTCAATTCATAAAATCTGCCTCTCTCATCAAAGAACTTCTCTCTCACCGCAGTCGAGTCAGTTTGACACTCTTGCACAGTGGACAACATTATGACGCCGAAATGTCAAGCGTCTTTTTCTCCGAATTTGAATTGCCGCGGCCTGCCCTCAATCTACACGTAGGGTCCGGAAGTCATGCCTTTCAGACAGCCACCATTATGCTACGTCTTGAAGAATTCATGAAGCAATCTGAACCGGACGTGGTCATTGTACCGGGAGACACGAACACGACGCTGGCTGCTGCGATTACCGCGGCAAAAGCTGGATTTCCAGTCGCACATTTGGAAGCGGGATTGAGATCAGGTGATATGAGCATGCCCGAAGAGATTAACCGAAGATTGACAGATCACTGCAGTAATCTTCTCTTTGCCCCAACAAGAACTGCCTTCAACAACCTGACGAAGGAAGGACTATCGAAGAACATTCGACTCACGGGTGACACCATGGTCGACGGACTTCGCATTACTATGCCAACCGTGAAACGGAAAGAGAAATGCGTACTTCGAAATATGCAATTGATGGAGCGGAACTATGTGCTGGTCACTCTGCATCGTCCGACAAACGTAGATGAACCGACCAGGCTCGGCGACGTCGTTCGCGCACTCCGAAGAGTCGCAAAGCGGGTCACGGTGGTTTTTCCGGTCCATCCACGAACGCGGCAGCGGCTTCGGGCACTCGGTATGCGAGTCAGAAGAAATGGTTTGCAAATTCGTATCATCCCTCCCCAAGGTTACGTTCAGACCCTCGCTCTACTGAAGAATGCTCAATGCATTCTAACGGATTCCGGCGGAATGCAGAAGGAGGCATTCCTGCTTCGCACGCCCTGCGTCACATTACGCTTGACCACTGAATGGCCGGAAACTCTTAGGGGACATGCGAATCGACTGATCGCTGATCCGCACCAGGTGGCTTCAGCGATAGCCCGAGCAGCCTCCCTGAACCTCCGCCACCAACGATTCTCTAACCCATTCGGCGATGGAAGAGCAGCCCAGAAGATAAGAAGAATCCTAGAAGATGAGGGATCACCTAGAGCTTTCTAATTAAGTTCCGTGCCAAAGACATCCCAGTCAGAATGATCTCATAGTCGAGACTACTGGTCACGACCGGGCAAGAGAATCCAACTCAACGCATCTGAGAGAAGCGCAAATCTTTCGCCTAGAAAGTCTCTAATCAGAGCCGTATCGTCACGGTTAACTGCCTTCAAAATCCTTAGCATAAGAAGATAGACCAACGCCCCGATTGCAACGTAAACCGGCAACAATAGCTTTCCATATCTGAACAACTCAACCGCGAAAATAATTGCAACCATTACAAGGCTAGCGACAAGGGTCTTCAGAATCGTCTTGAACTCAAATTGAATTGATCTCCCCTTATCGACTACAAAGACTGCCAGAGCCGCGAAGGCCACAATTACAAATCCACGCGAAATCGATGCCCCCACTATTCCAAGGGTGGGCAACAACAGATAGGCAATCCCGAGCCCGACAACGACGCTGACTATAGTGATTATCGCAAACAAACGCGTCATCTCGCGAGCCAAGAGAACAGGCGACAACGCTGTAAAACCGACGATTCCAAACGCGAACGCGGCCGAGAGTATCATTAGAGGAATTGTACCGCTAGCATATGACTCGCCAACAAATAGAGCGAGCGCCGGTCTAGCAACGGCAAGCAGGCCTAAAGCCAAGGGAAGGAGTATGAAGTTCGAATAACGAACTGCTAAGCGAACTGCTTCACTTTCCCTTCGTCGGTCTCCTGATACCTGAAATGAGGAGTAAGCAGAGAACAACATGCTTCCTAGGGCAGAGGAGAGTCCAAGCAAAATGCTGAAGGCTGTCCATGCTGCGTAGTAGATACCCAAAGCTGAGATGGGAACAAAAAACACCAAAATGGCACGGTCGAACCACGTTTGCGCATATCCAGCGATACTACCGAGTGTCAGAGGGCCAGAATAACCCAGCAGTTTGCGTAACGGAAAGTCGAATGTTGGCGCTCCCAGAACCCGAAACAGCAGAATGAATGAAACGATGACCACCACCGCATCAGAAAACAGCCATCCATATACTAGCCCCATGAAGCTCTTCAAGATCAGAATGAGGCCGATAATCATAACCTGTCTCATGATTCCTCCGACGATCAAACTGACAATCGAGGTCTCTTTGAACATCTGGAGCCCAAGCATGGCGCCGGTAACGACAGGGATTGCACCGGTGTCTAGAAATATGTCAAGAGCAAGAACCTGAAAGAGGCTTACGTACGATAAGTCTCCGAGTAGGAAGAAGGCCAAATGAGAGGCCTCAAGGAAAATTCCTGCTGCTATGAATGTGGACATGAGCAAGGTAAATCGCAACGCCTGGTAATACGCTGCTGCTGCGAGATTTCTCGTATTCCTCTTGGAATTTTCGGCAACGAATTTGATTACGCCTTGTTGAACAGACAATGTCCCGAAGATAAGACAAGTCGCATTGACCAGCTGTAGTATCGTCAAAATGCCCATTTGCTTCGTTGAAATAATCCGTGCTAGAATTACGAACGCGATAATGTACACCAGAGCGCTGCCTAACGTTTGAAATATGAGATAAGACGCGCCACGAGCCAAGTGGATCCGACCGTGGGTGCCTGGGTAAGAGGCATCGTTAGGCAAGCGCGCCACAAAACTCGAAGACACGCTGCAGATACTAAGCCCTTTCGTGAGGTCTGAAAACATCAGTCACATGAGAAAACCGATCGTGCATTTGGATGCTCGGAATTGAGCTGGCCCGTGACCGCATCTGGATTGCGGGAGCATCCTCCTAACACTTTAATTATTGACCGTCACTCTCACTGCCTCCGATCACTTGAAGATATGACTATGTTCCGTCGATTAGTACGCGCTTTTCTCGACTCCGGTGTATTCGCATTTCTTACGCAGTCACATCTAGCATGGTCTATTATTCGCCTGACTCCAAGGTCGGTGAGAGAGTATGTTAAGGGCGTCTGCCATTCTGTATTGCATACTCCAGATGTTTCGATCCCCGTGTCCCAACTACAAAATGAGAACTGGAGGAAAGGCACGCATCTCATCAGCGTAATAATCCCGTGTTACAACTATGGCGAATACCTCCGCGACGCTTTGGAAAGTATTCGTGCCCAGACTATCCAAGATTTCGAAGTTATTGTTGTAGACGACGGGTCAACAGACGAATTAACTCTAGATGTACTAAATGGGATGAGGCAAGAAGGGGTTAGAGTCCGGACGCAGGAACACTCAGGTCCCGCTCAAACCCTCAATTCTGGGATTTCACAGGCCCGCGGTAAATACGTCTGTTGCTTATCCGCTGATGATACTATCGAACCAACGTACCTTGAAAAGTGTGTTGTCCTCTTGGAGTCAAATCCGGGCATCTCCTTCGCTTATTCCCTAGTAAAGACCTTCGGCCTAGAACGGCGGGTTGGATTGACCAGACCGTTCGATCTGAGGTTATTGCTTGCATACAATCACGTTTGCGGATCCGCCGTCTTTCTAAGAGATGCGTGGAAGGCAGTTGGCGGATTTGACACGGCGATGCCTGCGTATGAGGATTGGGACTTTTGGATTAGGTTAGGAGAATCCGGGTTCCGAGGGAAGCTGATTCCTGAACCGCTCTTCAACTGGAGACGACACCCCCAAGCGTTCGGTACCATAGTCGATAAGAAACGGCCTGAACTGCTGGCAAAGATGAGAAGCAACCATGCGGACCTATTTTCTGATCTGGAACGAATCGAGAGTATCCAGAAAAACTACCGGGATTATCGAGTACTGAATCCATTCCTGAATCTTGCATCAGAAGAACAATATTTTCAATTTAGCCGACCGGTTGGGTTGGTGTTGGTTTCAGAACCTCCCCACTTGCCTGATCGAGTATATGATTCCCTCTCAGAATTGAGAGAAAAAGGAGCCACGCTCATCTCAGTAATCACGGGAGGCTCAAGTGAGTTGAGCCCGAAACTTCATACAGTCTCAAGTTCAACCTACAATCTCGCCACATTTCTCGAACAGTATTATTGGCGCGACTTCGTTATCAATCTCATCAGAACTCGGGCAATTCAGTTTACACTCATATGCAACTCAAAGCTGGGGTACGAATTGTCGCCCCTCATCAAGACAAAAACATCATGTACCATCGTAGACACAATTGAATCAGAGGAATTCAAATCGTTTTGTTTGAAGTTTAATTCATCACATTCATCATATTAGGAGTCGACCAAAAGTCAAATTACTGTAATTGAAAATTGGGTATTGGGTCCTATGTGTGGAATCGCGGGCGAAATCCGTTTCGACCAAAGGATGGCGAATCCTGAGGTTACGAAGCGGATGTGTGACGCCCAAATCCACCGAGGGCCGGATGATGATGGCTATTACACATTCGGCCCTGTAAGTCTCGGCATTCGCCGGCTTGCGATTATCGACCTGACAAAAGGACTCTATCCTCTCACTAGCGAGGATGCAATGATTCAGCTAGTGTTCAATGGCGAGATCTATGACTTCGCTGGAATCCGGAAGAAACTCGAAGGGCACGGGCATCAGTTTCGCTCGAATACAGATGCCGAAGTCATAGTTCATGCCTACGAGAGTTGGGGCACCGACTGTCTCAGGGTTCTGAATGGAATGTTTGCTTTCGCTCTTTGGGACCAAAGAAAGCAAACGATGCTAATTGCGCGCGACCATTTTGGAATCAAACCCCTTTATTATCATCTCCAGAAGAGTTTTCTTGCTTTCGCTTCTGAGATCAAACCTCTTCTAACACATCCTGAAATTTCAGCGACGCCGAATGAGCACGTCATAGAAGAGTATCTACGTGGATCAATAGTGGATAGTACGGAAGAGACTTTCTTCAGAGAAATCTCCCGATTGTCCCCAGCACATTTCCTCCTCATCAAACCGGACGGGTCACTTAGACGTGAAGGCTATTGGATGCCCCAAATATCCAAGAGACTCGATGGCAATAGAACAGATCAAGAAGTAGAAGAAACTAGGCGACTATTCTTAGATGCAGTCACCCGACAGCTTGTAAGTGATGTCCCGGTTGGAACATGCCTTAGCGGAGGAATCGACTCATCGTCTTTAGTTTGTGCGATCAAGAAGATGAATCCCCTAGGCGCAGCCTCCACGGGAGAGCATGTTAGAACGTTCACCGCAAGCTTCCCTGGTAACGCTATTGACGAGACCGGTTTTGCACGGACTGTGTGCGACATCACTGGGGCGGAATTCAATCCAGTGAAGCCAACAGCCACTGAATTTTGGATCGACTTGCCTACACTCGTTAGATGCCAAGAGGAACCTTTCCTGAGCACGAGCATTTACGCTCAATGGCGGGTAATGAAATTTGCCAGAGAGCATGGGATCAAAGTGTTGCTCGACGGCCAGGGCGGAGATGAGCTTCTTTGCGGCTATCTTCCTTACTACATTCATTACCTTGTAACGCTGAAACGCAATAGGAAATATTGCAGACTTCTAATCGAAGGTCTACTGAGCACAGACCTTACCCTGCGCTTCATCATTGCGTATCTAAGAGAGCTCCTGGGGAGGGAACGTGACCGCACCTCTTCGCTCCTTTTCGGTGATAAGGAAGTAGACTCGTCGAGTCGACATCGTCCACACAGAGGTGATCTTGCGTCTATCTTGGAGAATCAAGTGATCAGCACCAGTCTTCCAGCATTACTTCGTTATGAGGACAAGAACTCTATGTGGCATAGTCTGGAAGCGCGCGTTCCATTTCTGGACCTTCCGTTTTTTGAGTATGTCGCCTCTTTACCGTTAGACCGAAAGCTCCGCAACGGGTGGACGAAGTACACATTCCGTGAGGCGATGAGAGGAATATTGCCAGACAAGATCCGAGTCCGCCGCAGCAAAATAGGATTCGAGACGCCAGAGAAGGAATGGATTAAGCACGACCTACGAGACAAATTGCGAGAATTCTTTTTGGACACGAGACTGGTGGCGGATAGGTTCTATAACGCTGAGGCAGTGAGAGGCCTACTCAGCGAATCCTCTCTCAGCGATTACGAAGTTGGTCTCATATGGCGTATTCTGAATCTCGAGTTATGGTACCGAGAGTTCTTCGAAAAGCCATGAGAAGGCATGGAGGACGGGAATTAGCACTTCAGGATTTAAGAGATCTGCAGGCTACGTACAGCTTTTCTTTTTCTTCTTCCCACGTGTAACGCTGACGAGCGTGCTTAACGTTTCGTTTGAAATTGCTTAGGTTGGTTTTTTCTGATACGAAGTTTATTTTCCTGGCGATATCGGTAGGATCTTGTGGATCAAAGACCTGCCCTATGCGGTTTTCCATTACTGTCTGCCTAAGGAAGGGTAAGTTGCTTGTAACCACTACTAGGCCAGCTTGAATATACTCGAACAGTTTGTTGGGCGAACAATAGTATTGATTGAGGTTCGTTGCGAGGTAGGGAATGACACCAATATCGGCTTCAGTGGCGGCCTGCACGACTTCATTCATCGGAACGGTTTTCTCAAATATTACATTGGAACGACCAAAAGCGAGTTGCTTCAGCTGACTCTCCAATTTTCCTTCGCCTCGAATGACCAACCTAATGTTGTCATAGAAATTCCGCGAAGCTCTCACCAAATTCTCTAAGCCGCGGTCTGCATCGAGCCCCCCGTGATAGAGCACGGTAACACGCTTGAGTTGAGCCTGAGACGATGGCGGTCGGATTTGCGCGTCAGGACAGTTAAGCACGACGTGAATTCGCTTCTTGATGTTATATCGACGGCGCAATTCTGAAGCTATGAATGGATTCACGGTAATTAGAACGTCAGCAATATTGATGAACATCCTCTCGAATAGTGCGGATAGTCTCCTTCTGGGCCCAACAGGCATCATCTCACTGTAGAGTTCGTGACTATCGTACACTACGCTCTTTCCGATGAGCTTCATCATGATTCCGACATCCAGTGTATCTAGGTCGTTACAATAGCAAACATGCGCCCCCGTTCTTAGGGCGCGGGCGTAGAGTGCTAATCTAGCCGGCACGATCAATGAAACCACTACAATCGCCTGGCGTATCTTGGACGAAAGAGTGCCATTGGAATGAGCATGGAGTACTTTCCGCGCGACCAGGGTTCGACGAGAATGAAAACGCAGGATTGAATAGTGTTCTCTGCGTTCACGTTTATCCTGATTCAGAGCGGAAGCGAAACAGATTACGAAGACCTCGTGACCGGCCATGCCCAATGCGTTGGCGTGGCGATCCACTCTCGAATCATGGAGCATGTCGTTGCTAACGATCATGCAGATTCGCAAAATTCTCCAACTCGGCTCTATCGACGAGCGGAAGTTGCTTGATTGTATTCTCCGGCTTCATGGAGCTTACCGAGCACATGGAAGCAAGGACTTGGAGTTTGGCCGAAACAGAGTACATGACTTTCTCCTAGCTGAGATGAATGAAGTTCACAAAGTAGTAGGCATAGCCTATCGCGATTATTCCAAAGATTAACTGGATGAGGATGCAGCGTTCCACCACTATCTGCTCTTTCTCTGGAGACTTATGCATGAAAAGAGCCCACATCGCGGTTACATTAGGACTGACCAATAGACCGTCAGGTAGAGTTTTCCCCACGGACCAAACAAATCGATCGCGCGCTCGAAGTACGAAGTTGAGGACGTATGGAAATAACGCTATGATCCCCACAACTTTGATTGAGCCCGCGAGTATGCCGCTTGCCAGAACGGCTCCTATTAGAAATGTGCCTGATCCTCCGGGGAAGATTCGTGCGGGATTCCAGTTCCATCTCAAGAAGGCTAGCAATCCGCCGCTAAGGGCGAATAGAGCAACCGCGGATTCTATAGAACCATAAATTAGGGCGCAAATTGCTAACGATGTCGATGACACGAATCCGAGCCCAGCCTCAAGACCATTGAATCCAGCATAAATATTGACGCCGTTCATCAGAAACGCAAATCCAAACGGAACAATGATCCAAAACACCCATCCTAGATCCGAGGGTCCGAAAGGAGTAAGATACACAAGAGTCGAGCCTGCTCGAAATGCGACCACTGGCACAGCCACCAGAAAAGTCAGAACGACCAACGCAGCCTTACTGAGTTGGAATAGGTCGTCAACGAGTCCGCCTAACACAGCCAAAGTAGCTGCCAAGAATATTGCAAACAACAATCTGTAATCGAGTCCGAGCAGTGCGGAGAGTGTCATGCCGGTTGCAAACCCCACAAATAATCCAATTCCCCCCATCGTTGGAATCTCACGAACGTCGATCTTGTGCACGTCCCGACCAGTAATCTCAGCTTTCCTCAAAGCGTTGATGAGCCAGGGCATGACAGCATACGTTGCCAAGAAAGACACGAGCAGCAGTGAGAGTGTCTCGAGAACAAACTGCCCGACGATCATTCTCGCCACAACTATCCAGCCGAGATAAATGACCTAATGAGGGTTTGGTGCATAACAGGCACTTCAAACTCAATAATCCTATGATAAGACCCCTTATGTTTCGACGTTTCATGTAACCGTATGCGTTGGCGAAATGTCGGGACCGGTATGGTGCAATACTAGTCTCTGGGAATGAGTCTCTTGGGCGCATTAGGATGGTATAAAGAATATTGCCACAACATTATTTCGATATTTCTCCTGAACAACATTGCTCTTCTCGAAATTGGAGAATTGAGAACTCTGAATGGCAACAGCGACGTAACGGAAACCCATGATTGCGGATTGCGTTGACATCGAGGAAGCGCTTTCATTATAGTCGCCAACGTAAGAAATGCCGGTAAGCGTCTGCAAGTATCTATAGTCGTTTGACAATCCAACACTGGCCACAGCGTTGCGCTGATCGTTCTGCTTCAACCAGGACATTGAGTCGAAAACCGCCTCTTGCCGGTTCCTACTTGCAGGATCATAGACTCGTGGCAGGAGAGGAATGAAGCTTCCAGAAATCACAAGAGCGACGAGAAGAAGCGGTGCCATTGATTTTATTGCCTTCGACCGAGTGGTGCCCGCCGGTAATTTGACTGAAGATTGATTAAACCCTCCCAGCAAGTCCCCTATTAGGAAGCTTCCTGGGACCAGAGACAACAAAATGAACCTCCAGCCCTCCGTCGATGCGAACATACCAATCACCATGATTCCTAGCCAGACACAGGTGAAAGCGATCGCTGCAGAAATCCTTCTTTTCAACAGAATGCGGGTGACTGCAGCAACTATCAAGAAGGGCGCCAAGATACCGGCAAATACACTGTAATTCCAAACAAGGGTCTGCACGGTTAGAAGAATCGGTGTGGGCGGTGCTGTTGAACCAATTCCATATGAGCCAAATAAAATTCGCTGAAGATTCGCAATCAGGAAAGACCCGAACAAGGCGGCGAGTGCAAGCAGTCCTCCGGTTGTGAACAGAAGGGCCCTAAGATAATTCCGCAGGTGCACTCTATAGTAATAGGCGACGATCGGGAGCGCGGCCCAAAGTGCAGTTAAAAAGGCGACGAAAGTGGAATGTACGAACAATCCTCCGAGAGCGAGGAAAGTTAGCGTCAGCCCCATTGCAGAGTTCGGTTCCTTCATGTAGGCGAACATGAGCCAGAGTATCGCAAGAACGATCGCATCGGAAAGCATGTTCGGAAAGGTTCCTATTTTGATGAAGTGGATGGCGTCAACCGGTAACACAAAGCCTGCAACAAGGATTGTAAAACTCGCCCCTACCTTACCGAGCAGAGTGGTTGCACAATAGTATAACAGAAAGACTGAATCAACTAGGACCATTGCTAACAAAACGCGCAGGGCTTCCAATCCATTAAAGCCCAGCAAATATGCTAGAACTGCGCTAGCGAAGTGTAATCCAATTGGGGAAGTTGAATGGAGCAAGAGAACTTTTCCTGTCCCATTCATTATGGCTTCCACTATCTGGGCGTGGATTATTGGGTCGGGCGCGTCGGCTGTAGGATAGATCGGACTAGACCATCCGAGCAAGAGAACCATAATGATGTATCCGAATGCCGTAATGATGAGCGGTAGCGTGCTTCGATCAAAGTTGAGATGAAGAGCAAGATGCCGTGCCTCCCGGTCACGCAACCGCCAGATTGACAGAAGAACGAGACAAAGGATTGCTGAACCAACCACCGAATAGATCAAGTAATGAGAGGTCAGGATCGACAACGCGGCGGTAAGGAGACTGGCATTAACTACGCTAATTATGAAAGAGAGAGCTATCTCTTCTACGCCTCCAAACCGTTTATGCAGCCCCGAACAAAGAACCCAGCAATATCCAGGGAGAAGGAATTCCAACGGAACGAGAAGGAATAGCCACATGACTGGTCTAACGGTAAACTTAGCTGAATCAGGTCATATTTCTTGGTTTTCGCCAGAATTCTCCGTTTCGCACAAGTGCGATTTCCCCCTTGTTTTCCAGGTCTGAACACGCTTTCTACCTGCATCCTCGTCTAGAACTCGTTCCCATAGGCTACATTACGTAGATTCCGCTAGAATCTGACCCTGGATGCGACATTACGATCGATGGCGAGGGTCGGACATCTCCCACGCTCAGCTATCCGGGCAGCCTTCTCAGTAGGTGAACCGTCAAACAACAGCTGACTTACTTAGTTCGCTCACCCTACAAACCGAAGTCCATGGTAATAGAGATAACTTGTCTATGTTTCTTCAGAAGAAAAGGGAGGCAATCCTGATTTCAGATGGTTGTTACCATGGATCGGGAACTTTGGTAACGTCAAGCTTTGGTTAGGGTTCCGCCTAGGATTGGTTCACAAAGCGAGCAGGAGGTGAAACATCAAGATGATGACAATCATGGGCAAACGTTTCACCAACCGAGGCATTTCAACTATCATTGCGGCACTTCTCCTTATCGCCATAGCTATCGCAGCAGGAGTACTACTCTACGTCTTCTCAATAGGATTAATCGGAAGCCTACAAGGGAGCGGCGGACAACAAACAAAAGACCAGGTAATCATGGAAGCATACCAATGGCCTCCTGGTACCGCGCTTACGCTGAACTTGCGCAACACCGGAGCAACTACACTCGACATGAGTAAGGCCACCTTCTACGTAGGCGGAGTAAGCCAGACATACGTAGCTATGACCGGTTTAAGTGCGGGATGCAACGCGGCTGCCTTCGCGCCAGGATGTTCAGGTGTTGAACCTCTCACAATAGGTAGTCTGACCCCCACAAGCGGAGTGGCATACGTAATCAAAATCGGTCTTGTTGACGGTGGTGTGATGAGCTACTCAGCCGTATACGGCCAATCCGCTTAGAATGGTCCCTACGCCCTTCCTTTTTTCTCTCTTTTTCTTTCGACGCTGAAATTAACCCGTTTATGCTCATAGTGGCGACTCTGCAGCGGTCGCACTTCTTCCACCTCCGACGACAATGGTTCTCAATCTAAGAATGACTCGTTTAGTGATAGTAATCCAGAGATTCGTGGAGCCAAGTCCAGGGAACGCCTGCAACGGCATCTGTTCTGTGGTTTGGATTACATCCTTCCGAGACTTACACCAACGCTTGGTGGGTTGGTGTGTCACTCTGTTTTGGGAACTTGGGATACACCAAGGCTATGCCAAACATTGGCCTAACATTTGATTATGGAATGAACTGAGATGCCTTTGCTCATTCGGCCTGTGAAGATGAACAAGTCAATTTACGTTCGGGTGCCGAACGACATAGCCCACATCATAGGCTTAGACAACCAGGTCGAAGTGAGCTTCAGCTTCGAAGACATCGGCAACGAGCTTCGCCTCATCTACTCACTCAACAAGTCAAAACTTGAGAATCATCAGTCCAGCGGTCAACGCGAAATCAATGATCGGAACCAAGCCGCAAAGTCAAGTCCCCCGAACCTGCCTACGGAGGGGTGAAAATGGAGCTGAGATTGAAACTGAAGGGGTTCCCTAGGAACAAAGCTTCTACCGCCGCAGCTCAGGTTGTTGTGGAAAAACCTACACCGGACACCAATGAAGCCCCCACGAGCTTCAAGGAAGTGTACCCGTTAGTTGAACCCTACGCGTACGCCGCGATTACGCATGACCCGAAAACTGGCGGCATGCTGTATTACGTGATCGAACCTACGCTCAGCGAGGAAGACAAGCAATACTACGCCAAGCTTCGTAGCATTCTGACCGAAGAGCTTGATGTTGACGTACGCAAAATCGAAACCAAAGCGGCCGCTGAGAAACTGCTCAGAGAACACGTTGAAACCATCGTCAAGTCATACAAGCTGAAGATTGAGGCTGAAACACTCGACAAACTCATGTACTACCTGAACAGGGACCTCATAAACTTCGGCCGCATCGAACCTCTCATGCGGGACCACATGCTCGAAGACATAAGCTGCGACGGGCCTGATGTCCCTCTTTACGTTTGGCATCGACAGTACGAGTCCATACCAACGAACGTCAAGTTCGAGAGCGGCAAGGAGCTTGACAGCTTCGTCGTCAAATTAGCCTACTTGTGCAACAAGCACGTGTCAATAGCGTCGCCCATCGTTGACGGGGGCCTCCCCGACGGAAGCCGAATCCAGCTGACCTACTCGAAGGAAGTGACTCGGCATGGGAGTAGCTTCACGGTTAGACGCTTTAAGGCAGATCCCCTCACGATCACGGACCTCATCACCTTCAACACAATAACCGCCGAGATGGCCGCCTACTTCTGGTATCTGATCGAGAAGAAAAGCTGCATCCTGACCTCCGGAGGAACAGCCTCAGGCAAGACGACACTCCTCAACTGCATTTCAATGTTCATACTTCCAGACGATAAGGTTGTGACGATCGAAGATACGCCTGAAATGAACATTCCCCACCAAAACTGGATCGCCTCAATCGCAAGGGTCGGGTTCGGGGCGAGGGGAAGTTCCGCTGAGATTTCAACCTTCGATTTGCTCAAGGCAGCGATGCGCCAGCGGCCTGACTACGTGATCGTCGGCGAGGTGAGAGGGGAAGAAGCGTTTACCCTCTTCCAAGCAATGGCCACTGGGCACGGCGGTTTGTCAAGCCTACACGCAGACTCCGTTGGAGCTACCCTTCGACGACTCGAATCTGCCCCGTTGAATATCCCGCGTTCACTGTTACCTACACTGAACGTCGTAGGCGTACTGTCAAGGATGAGGGTTGGTGATAGACCTGCCCGAAGACTGGTCGAGTTGACCGAAGTACTTGGCATTGACCCGAGTTCGGGTGAGGTGGAGTTGAATGAAATCTTCCGTTGGGATCCGAAGACTGATGCTTTCACCTACTCGGGACACAGTAGGATCATCGACGTGCTGGCTCAGAAATCCGGCGTTGCAGTTGAGGATGTTAGGAGCGAACTGCAGCGGCGAAAGACTGTACTCGACTATATGGTCCAGAGGAATATTCGCCGTTACAAGGACGTGGGAAATCTGATCCGCTCGTATTACGCGGAACCGGTCAAGACATTCGAAAGGGCGAGGCTGTCGCTGCTGAGTCTCGGATTGAGTGATTAGAAATGTCGAAGCCAGCCAAGATCAACAGTAAGGATTCGAAGAAAGATTTCTCAGTCCTCAGGGAACCCTGGCTGCTGGCATTCCGATACCTCAACGCCCAACTACCGAAGGTGATGCCCTACTTCCAAGACTTGGGCCCATCGCTCCAGAAGGCAGGGGTAAAGATCAGCCTACAGGGTTACGTTAGCTTAACGCTATTCGTGACTGGCCTGTCATTCTTCACCACGTTCGGGGTCACCTTCGCAATAGCAGGCGTGTTAGGCGTGCCAATACTGATTACGTTATTGTTCGCGTTCGGGGTCGGCACACTTTCCGGAGCAGCTACGTTTGGGTTGATCTACGGGTTTCCGAGTTTCTTGGCCACCAACCGACGGAAGAGAATGGACCTAGAGTTACCGTACGTTGCAAGCCACCTGTCAATTCTAGCCACTGCAGGCCTGCCTCCGGCGCGCATGTTCAAACTACTCGAAGACTCCGCAACGACACCTCAGGTTGCTTCCGAAGCTAACGAGGTTACCCGAGACGTCGAAGTGCTCGGGGAAGACATCATCACCGCGCTTGAAGCTGAAAGGGTTCGCTCCCCTTCAAAGACATTTGCGGAAATCCTCGAAGGATTCGTAGCAACAATTCGCTCTGGGGGTAACCTAACGGGGTATCTGCAGGATGCGACGCGGGTCGTGATGGATTTGCGGAGGGTGGCTGCCAAGCAACTGGTGGAAAGCCTAGCGACCTTCGCGGAGGTTTACGTGACTCTCATGGTTGTTTTTCCTCTACTCGTGATCGTAATGTTCTCGGTTATGTCAATTATCGGCGGAGGCCTCGGGGGCTTCTCAACATCAGCCATGATGACAGTGGTCACCTACCTGATCATTCCCGCCTCTGGCCTAGCGGTCATCGTAATGCTCGACACAATGCTCGTGGAGGATTAGAAATGCCCAGGATTGAACCAAAAGAAAAGCAGATTGTTGCAGCGACATCCGCGGGCATCGGTATCTCGATGACCTTAGCCGCCATAACGGGGGCATTCATCCTTCGTTGGAATCTCCCATTATCCTGGGATCAGCTGATTATAGTCGGATTAATGATCGCGCTATTCCCGCCTGCGACCGTTGAATACCTAGATCTGCGCTGGCAGAGAGGAATCGATAACAACATTCCTCGGCTCCTACGAGAGATCGCAGAATCAGGACGAACCGGCCTCACGTTGATTCGGGCTATCGAAGTGTCCGCTGATAGAGATTACGGCCCGCTAACTCCTGAGCTGAAGAGGCTATTGGCGAGAATCTCTTGGGGGGCAACATTAGAGGATGCTTTGAAGGCGTTCGCACAGAGGGCACGAACCAAACTTGCGCAAAGAGTTTCCACATTAATCAATGAGGTTGCGCGTTCAGGAGGCGACACCCAAGAAATCATGGAGCAGGTCAACAGACATGTGAATGAGCTCCAGACGATCGATAGGGAGCGATATGCTCAGATGCGCCCGTACGCAGTTGTCGT
>Ga0187870_1001948_pt1 | contig 17744 bp, 17 predicted proteins | sample June2016WEW_13_1_3_FD_132974 | JGI IMG/M metagenome (GOLD analysis project Ga0187870, IMG submission 132974) | Peatland microbial communities from SPRUCE experiment site at the Marcell Experimental Forest, Minnesota, USA - June2016WEW_13_150 | ecosystem: Environmental > Terrestrial > Soil >... | reverse complement strand
GTGATGCCCCGCAGGTCGAACATGGGCTCCCTGTTTTCATTCGTCATACCGATCCCACCCCTCTCACTTGATGAACCCCAGTTTCCTGCGGTCGATCGTGAGGGCTACGGCCGCAACCAGCACGAGGCCGTTTACCGCTTCCTGCGCATACGGGTTGACATTCAGGAGAATGAGCCCATCGTTCAACGCCGTGACGATGAGCGCGCCCAGCGCCGCGTTCTTGGCCCCGCCGATGCCGCCCGTGAGAGCGACCCCGCCGACAGCCACCGCGGTCACGGCGGGAAACAGCAGGTTGTTTCCCGTGATGGCCTGCGAGCTTCCCAGCCTCGTGGACAGGAAAAGGGCGGCAAGACCAAAGAAGAGCCCGGCCAGGGTGAACACGACGATCTTGATCCTCGTGATGTCCACGCCGGCCTGCCGTGCAAGCACCTCGTCCCCGCCGATGGCATAGACGTAGCGGCCGAAACGGGTCCTGTCCTGGATGATCTGCACGAGGATGACGAGAGCCAGGGCGATGAGCGCGATAATGGGGATTCCAAACACGGTTCCGGTAACCACGCCCTGGAATCGCGTGTCCAGGAGCGCGACGGTCTGTCCACGGCTCACGAAGACTGCGAGCCCCCACAGGATCCAGCTCATGCCCAGGGTGGCGATGAACGAGGGGATGCGAAGCTTCGTATTGCAAATCCCGCTCACGAACCCCGCCACTCCGCCAAGGCCCAGCGTGATGGGCACGATCCAGAGGCCTATGTCATTCACATTCATATTGTTGCGCAGGAGCAGGCCGACGAACACGACGCACAGCGCCACCACTCCCTCCACCGAAAGGTCGATCCCTCCCAGCACCACCACTTGGTGGAGGCCCACCGCGATGATCGCCGGTATTGCGGCCAGGCTCAGGATGACCTGGAGATTTGCCGGGGACAGGAACCTGCCGCGAGTGCCGATGCCGAAGATGGCGATTACAATGATCAGCGAAAGGATTTGACCGGACACCCCTGTCCGTCGCAGCCATTCTCCCGCCGTGCCGAGCGGGAGCGTGATTCGGATCCGGGGGCGCGCGGGCTGCCCGCTTTCAACCTTTTCGCGTAAGCCAGTCACACGTCCTCCCGTTTCCGATCGAATGTCTTCGCGCGGTGCCTGCCGGCCCGCGCGAAGACCTGGAGCTCAGTATCAGCGATTCGAGGCGATTTTTCCAGCCTCAACTCAGCGCAATGCGGGAGGGGAGGTCCCGCATTCCCATGCGGCCTCCCCCCCCGCCTGTTACTTCCTCACCTCAGCTGCGTTTACGGGCTCGCTTCCGTCCATCCGTAGGGCGGCAGGCGCGCTTGCGCGCCGGGAGCCCCTGTACTCGGGCGCCCCCCGACGTCCATGTCTAGGGAATTGCGACGGACCACTTGGCGAAGAAGTTCGTGAAGTCGTAGTTGGGCGTGTTGTCGACATAATCATGGACAATCTGATCGACGTTCGCCTTGTTCACGTTCACTGCCGGGACCTCGAACTGGCGGTACTTCTGAGGCTGCGCCGCAACGTCGAGCTTCTTCTGCTTCGCGGCCAGGGACATCGCGAGCCCCAGCCCCGTCTGGTACTTGGCGTCATTCATGACGGTGGCGGCAGCCGTGCCGGCCTTGATTGCGTCGAAGAGCTCGGGGATGCCGTCCGTGCCCGTCACCATGACCTTGCCAGCGAGGTTTGCCTCCTTGAGCGCCTGGATGGCGCCCATGGCCATGTCGTCATTCGCGCACCACACCCCATCGATGTCGGGGTGAGCGATAAGTATCTCCCTGGTCTGGTTGTACGCCTTGGTACGGTCCCAATCACCCGCCACCCACTGCACGAGCTCGACTCCGGGGTTTTCCTTGAGGGCCTTCTGGAGACCCAGGAACCGCTCCTCTGCGGGCGTGTTGGCAAGCAGGCCCTGGATTGCGAAGACCTTTCCCTTGTTCGGCGTCTTGAATGTTTTGAACAGCTCGGTGCCAGTGAAATAGCCTGCGGCGAGGCCGTCGAACGACACATGCGCTACCCAGTGCTTGTAGTTCCAGACCTTTACATCCGCGGGCTTGTTCCACCAGGTCAGGAAGTAGACGCCGGCCTGGTCGAGGATCTGGGCGATGGCGACATCGTCGGTTTCCTGGTTCGGGTCGATGAAGAAGACGACGTTGCCGCCGGTTTTTGCCACCTCGGCCTTGATGTCGGTGATACCCTTCTGGCTGTTGGCTTCAGTCGTGAGAACGTCGACCGGCAGACCGACTACTTTGCCGTAAGCTTCAGCTCCGACCTTGTAGTTGTTCTGGTAGGGATTGGAAAGCGTCCGGATTGAAATGGCGAGAGTCGTGGGTCCTTCCTTTCCCCCTCCTGCAAAGAGCGACGCCACACACGTGAGACTCAATAGCACAACAGCCGTGGTCACAAGGATTCTTCTCATGTTCGATTCCTCCTACTGCTCTCTGAAAAACTTTCCGATGGAGATGAAAACCCTGGGAAGCGGCATGGCCGGTTCCCGCACGCGATAACTGTTTTTTCTCTCTCCAGCTCACCTCCTTCGCACCGCGAGCGAGCTCAACCGAAAGCGGGCTCCCGACAAGTGTGGCTCGACTTCGACGAATCCTATCATACTTTCTAAATATGTCAATCTGTTTTATAACGATAATTGCTAATATCCCGCATGATACCGGGAAAGAGCTTACTCGTATGCAGCTGCCTGGCGGGTGGCAAAAACGACTCTCTTGGAAAAGAAATCGTCGATCATGAAGAAAGCGCCACCTACGACACCGCGCTCTTCGCCGAGATTGGAATACTCGATCCGGACCCGCTTCTCCACGTCGGGAAGCCCAATGTGCCTGATGCCCTCACGCAGCCTCTCCAGGAACCAGGTGCCGGCCTTGACGTACTGGCCCTGGATGATGATGAGCTCGGGATCGTTCACCATGATGATGTTCCCCAGGCCCACGATGAACCACCGGGCCACGTCCTCGATGAGGGAGGTGCAGAACGGATCCCCCTTGCTCGCCAGCTCGCAGACGACGTCAATCGGGATGTCGTCCGGCATACCGTTGGAGAACAGGGAGGAGCTCACGCCGCGCGCCCGCGCGTCCTTGATCATCTCTCGGAGGCGTTTCGCGGATACCATGGCCTCGAAACAGCCGCGGTTCCCGCAGATGCAGGGGGGACCGTCGACCGGGTTCAGCGTCATGTGGCCGATTTCCCCTGAGAGGCTCTGGGAGCCGCGGACCAGCTCGCCGTGCGTCATGATCCCCGAGCCCAAGCCTTCGTTCAGCGCGTCGATGATGATGAAGTTGGTCACGCCGTCTGCGACGCCCTTTTCCCGCTCCGCAACCGCCTGGTACCTGTTCACACAGTCGATGAAAATGGGCACGTCGTAGCCGTCCCCCAGCTTGTCGCGGAGAAGCTGCACGAGCGGCACGTTTCTTCCCCAGGAGGGGTAGTGCGGAGAGTAGATCGAGATTCCCCTTGACGCGTCGGCGAGTCCAGGGAGCGCAAGGACCACACCGATGAGCTTCTCGCTGCTGCTCGCCTTTATCGCCACGAAACCGCGGATGATCTCGACCAGCTGGCCGAGGATAAAGTCCAGGCCGCGCTCCGTCGTCACTTCCAGTTTCCTGTAGTAGGTGATGTCCGCGCCGAGGTCGGCCGTGACAGCGATGATCGCATCGGGAGTGATATGGATGCTGATGACGTATCCGAAGTTCCTGTTGAAACGGTAGAGCTCTGGTTTCTTTCCGCCTTCCTCTGTGGACTCGCCCTTGCCGGCAGAGAGCACGAGCTTCATCGCGGCAAGGAGATCGATCGTCTTCTTCACCGTCGTCTTGCTCAGGTGTACCGCTTGCGAGATTTCCGCCACAGAAAAGGTGTCGCGCCGCCGTATCAGAGCAAGAACACTGCGGATGTTGTTCTGCTTGTGGATCTTGATGGAAACCTCCGCCTCGCCGTTTCGACCCATTTTGACCCGTTTCCCGACACTGCGGACCTGGATCGCGCTCTAAGAATAGCAGAAATCGACAAACTGTCAATATATTCTATAACAATATTTTCAAACAATTGAGACTAATTGACAAGCAGCGGGTTGTAGACTAAGATGGAAGAGCACGGAGGGTCATCAAATGGACCTCGAATTGAAGGGAAAGCGCGCGGTGATCACCGGCGGCAGCGTGGGAATCGTGCTCGCCATCGCACACGCGCTGGCCGCCGAGGGCGTCGAGATAGTCGTCATGGCCCGGGATAAGTCGCGCGTGGAAAGGGAAGCCGCCCAGGTGGGCGCAGCGCATGGCGTGAGGAGCCTCGGGATCTCCGCAGATGTCTCTCGGAAGGAAGACATCGACTCCGCCGTGGCCCGCATTGACGGCTTCTTCGACGGCGTGGACATCCTGATCAACAACGCGGGCACCGGGACATCGGAAACGATCCTCGACGCCCCGGACGAGAAGTGGAACCACTTCTGGGAACTGCATGTCATGGCCGCCATCCGGCTTTCCCGCGCAATGGTCCCCCAGATGCGCAAGAGAGGAGGCGGCGTGATCCTGAACACAGCCTCGATCTGCGCGAAACAGCCCCTCGGGTACGAGCCCATCTACAACACCACGAAGGCCGCGCTCGTCATGATGTCCAAATGCCTCGCCAACGAGCTCATCAAGGACAACATCCGTGTCAACGTGGTGAACCCAGGGCTGATCCTCACACCGGACTGGAAGAAGACCGCGGCGCTCCTCACGCAGGGCACCACGACGACCGTAGAGCAGTACCTCGACAAGATCGCCAGGGACAACGCGCCCATCGGGCGCTTCGCCACGCCGGAGGAGCTGGCGCACTTCTACGTCTTCCTCTCTTCCCCCCGGTCCAGCTACTGCGTCGGCTCCAGCTACTACGTCGACGGCGGCTGGCTGAAGACGGTGGAGTAGGACGATGCGCGCGGTCGCGGTGATCGAGTCCGGCAGGGTCGAAATCGTGGAGGTGCCCAAGCCCTCTCCCGGTCCCTACGAAGCGATCGTGAAGAACAACCTCGCCTACATCTGCAACGCGACGGATCGCAAGCTCGTGAGCGGCCACTTCCCGGGCATCGGGCGGGACAAGTATCCCCTTCTCCTCGGCCACGAAAGCGCGGGAACGGTCGAGGACGTGGGAGAGAAGGTCCGATCGTTCCATGCCGGTGACCGCGTGATCGGCGGGTTGCTCCTGCATCCGACCGACACGCGCTACTCCTCGGGCTGGGGCGGCAACAGCGAATACGTCGTGGCCACGGACCACGCGGCCATGGTCGCCGACGGCGTGGCCGATGAAGCGCATGGATGGAGCGACGTGTTCCAGATCATGAAAAAGGTTCCCGAGGACATTCCCCTGGAGGCGGCCGGTCTTCTGTGCACGTGGCGCGAAGTCTATGCGGGCTTCAGCGATTTCCAGCTTTCGAAGGGCGACGATATCCTGGTCTTCGGCGCCGGTCCCGTAGGTCTCAGCTTCTGCCGCTTCGCCCGGCTGCTGGGCCTCGGCTGGATCGGAGTGGTGGACCCTATTCCCGAGAAGAGGGCCCGGGCACGGAGCCTCGGAGCTGATGAGGTGTTCGAACCCGATGCGGAGGCGCTGACGACCCTCACCGCCGAGAGGGGAAAGACGCTGGATGCCGTCATCGATGCCGTGGGAAGCGAGCAGATCGTCAACGCGGCCCTCCCCCTCATCCGGATGGCTGGTGCTATCTGTGTCTACGGCGTCGTTGCCAGCCCCACGCTCACGATCGCAAAGGACTCGGGCCCCTACAACTTCACCTTGTTCGTGCACCAGTGGCCCACGCGGGCGGCGGAGGCCGCTGCGCAGACGCCGCTGCTCGAATGGATCCGCCAGGGGGCGCTCTCCCACGCCGATTTCCTGACCGGGGAGTTCCCCCTCCTCGAGGCCGCGCGGGCGCTTCGCGCCACTGAAGATCCCGGGGCGATCAAGACCCTTCTTCGGTTCTGAGGAGAACGCAGGCATGAAGGAGTACATACTCGCCCACGATCTGGGCACGTCCGGGAACAAGGCGACCCTCTTCACAACCGATGGAGAGTTGGTGCGCAGCGTGGTGGCACCGTACGAGGCGCGCTTCTTCAACGGAAACTGGGCGGAGCAGGATCCCGAGGACTGGTGGAGGGCTGTGTGCGCCTCCACGCAGGCCATGGAACCCGAGCTCAAGGCCGGGAGGGTGGCCGCAATCTCCTTCAGCGGGCAAATGATGGGATGTCTCTGCGTGGACCGCGAGGGCCGGCCCCTGCGGCCGTCCATCCTGTACTGCGACCAGCGGTCCGTCGTGGAGTGCGACGCCCTCCTCACGCGCGTCGATGCCCGGGATGTCTACAGGATCACGGGTCATCGGGCCAGCTCCTCGTACTCGGCGACGAAGCTCATGTGGGTCAAGGCGCACGAGCCTGAGGTCTACGCGCGCACCTTCAAGATGCTCCACGCGAAGGACTGGCTGAACTTCAAGTTGACCGGTGCCATTGCAACGGAGTACTCGGATGCCTCCGGGACAAACCTTCTCGACCTGGCCGCCCTGCGCTGGTCGGAGAAGCTCGTTTCAGCCGCGCGCATCGACGGCGAGAAGCTTCCCGAGCTGAAGAAATCCACGGACGTCGTCGGCGAGCTCTCTCGGGAGGCCGCCTCCGCACTGGGCCTTGCGCCGGGAATCCCGGTGGTGGCCGGCGGCGGTGACGGCGTCTGTGCGGGGGTGGGCGTGGGCTCGGTGAGGCCGGGCATTACGTACAATTATCTTGGCTCCTCCTCGTGGATCGCAACGACGGCTCAACAGCCTATCTATGACGATGCGATGCGCACCTTCACCTGGGCGCACGCCGTGCCCGGTTACGTCCACCCCTGCGGCACCATGCAGACCGCAGGAGGCGCGTACGCATGGCTGAAGAAAATCATGGGTACCTTCGAGACATCGGTGGGGAACGAGTTCGGTTTCAGCCCGTACGAGCTCTTGAACAGGGAGATCGCAAAATCCCCCCCGGGAGCCAACGGCATCATCTTCCTCCCCTACCTCCTCGGCGAACGCACGCCGCGCTGGGATCCGGATGCGAAAGGCGCCTTCATCGGCCTGACGCTCGAGCACACGCGCGCCGACGTCCTGCGGTCCGTTCTCGAGGGGGTCTCGCTGAACCTCAGCATCATCCTGGACATATTCCGTGGCCATCTGCCCATCAAAGAGATCACCGTGATCGGAGGCGGCGCGAAGGGCGAGGTATGGCGGAGGATCATGGCCGACGTGTACGAGGCGGACATCGTGAAACCGAACTACCTCGAGGAAGCCACCTCCATTGGAGCCGCGATCATCGGAGGGGTCGGGTGCGGGGTGTTCAAGAGCTTCGACGTGGCGGATCGTTTCATCGAGGCACGGGACCGCACGAGCCCAGACCCCGCCACGGCCCCTGTCTACCGCGAGGCGAAGAGCCTCTTGAACGACAGCTACGATGCCCTGGCTCGCCTCTTTCCGCGCTTCGGGAAGAAGGCGTAGGAACCGACTGGAGGAAACATGCCGCGCACCACGAGATTGCACATCGGGCTGGCGGGAGCCGTGCACATCAACATGCCCGGTGACGACACGGGATTGATCTCCGCCGTTATGGACCAGATGACCGCCCTCTCAGCGTCCCTTGATTTCGACCTGTCCGTCTTCCGCGAGCCTCTGCGCAGCGAGGAGGACGGCCGCAAGGCCTGCGCGTTCATGGACGAGAAAGGGGTCGATCTCACCATGCTTCTCAACGCGAGCCTGCCCTTCGGCAGGGTCATCCTCCCGCTGGCACGGGTGAAGAGCCGCCTCGGCCTCTGGTCGGTGCCCGAGCCCACGACCAGCGGCGTACTGCAGCTGAACTCCTTCTGCGGAACGAACATGCTGGGCGCTATCGTGGGCAATTATCTCTCCCTGCACGACATCCCCTTCAAATGGTTCTACGGCAGGCCCGACAGTCCGATGTTCCAGGAGCGCTTTACTGTGACTGTCCGCGCGCTGGCGGCCCTCAAGGCGCTGCGACAGTCCCGGATTGCGCAGATCGGGGGCCTTGCGAACGGTTTCGAGAACCTCTACATCGACGAGCGGGTATTGGAAAAAAGGTTCGGTACATACCTGCAGACCCGCTACACGGTGGAAGAGATCGTCGAGCGGGCGAAGAAGTATTCCGACAGGGACGTCCGTGCGGAGCTTGACCAGATCCGCGCGGAGAGCTCGACAAATTCGCAGACCGTGAAAGGCGAGCACATGGACAAGCTCGCACGGATCAGCCTCGCCCTGCGCGACTTCGCTCAGGAGAATGGGTACGATTCACTCGCGCTCAGCTGCTGGAGCAGGTTCCAGGAGGTCTATGGCGTGGCCGTTTGCGCCGCGATGAGCCGGCTCAATGAGCAGGGCGTCGTCACCCCTTGTGAGGGCGACGTGACCTCCGCGGTCATGATGATCGCGATGAACGCGATGAACGGTGGCAGGTCAGCGCTGAATGACCTCGTTTCCTTCGACGAGACCGACGCGAGCCTCAACCTCTGGCATTGCGGCGTGGCCCCGAAGTGCTGGGCGGATGAGGCCGGCGTGACCTGGGACAACCACTTCAACATCGGCCGGTACAAGGGGGAATGCTGGGAGGGGGACGGCGTGGTCGCGCAGATGCAGTTCAAGCCGGGCCCGGTCACGGTCGCCTCGATGAAGAACGACTTTGACAACCTCTTTATCCTCACCGGAAATGTCATGGAGAAAAAGCCCGGATACGCGGGGAGCAGCGGGTGGGTAAACGGTTTGAAACTGAACGGGACTCCTGTCGATATCGCGACGCTCCTGAACACGATCGTGGTGAAAAGGGTGAATCATCACTATCCTGCGTCTTTCGGCGATCTCACGAACGAGCTGAACGAAATGGCCAGTTGGGCCCGACTGCGAGTGATGGAGCCCGTTCCCTATCGCCCGTACATGCAGAACCCGAGCTGAGCCCTTGATTCGAAGGGGAATCTGGCCCTATTTCTTCGGAAATCCGACGCCCTGCGCCAGTGTGATTAATTGGTCGGCGTTGAGCTTCAACGCCTTGGCAAGTGCTGGCCGGTCGATCAAGGCCCGAACCCCCGTGGCCAGGCTCTCGGAAGCGGCGAAAAGGTAAACGTTTTCAGAGATAACCGCCGTATCGGCGCATGCAGGCAAGCCGGGAGAGTTGACAGCTAGAGAACGGGAAGGGCGATGCCTCTGCACCCACTCTTCCCGCTCGCCTTTCCACGTTCTTGACCGCACTTTTTGCTTCGCCTGTACACTATGGCCGTGACAGAGGCAACGCAATGGGGAATTCCCCCAATTGGGGTAGGGGAATATCCCAAGCTCGAGGTCACCTGCTCGATTGCCTCGGGCCGGTGGGCCATCCGAATCGACGGGAGAGGTATCCAAGGAGGATGAACGCAGTAAACACTGCGATGCCTTTGTCGACGAGATTTACGGGGATCCGTGCAAGGAAAGCAGCTGAAAGGACGGTACGGCCTGTAGCCAGCAGGCCAACGACGACGTAGTCAACCGCGGCACCTCCCGTGATTCCTCCGTACCAATAGGTCGCAATCAGGGCGCCGAGGAGAGAATTGGATGCGGTCACCAGAACCACTGCGAGCAGGGCGTGCATGCTGGAACGAAAAAGCCCCTTGCCTGCCATTACTCCCACGATCAGACCTGTGGACATGTTGCATAATGCGAAAGGCAGAATCGTCATGGGAAAACCGAATATCAGTTCGCTGAATATCGAGTGGCTGGACTGGAACAGGACTCTGAACACCGGTCGGCGACTCGACTGGTCCTCGACTCCAACGAAGATCATGCCGCAACTTTGCCTGAACAGTCCAGCCGTAGAGGCACAGGTCATGAAACGCGCCGCACTGATCGGAGACGAAGTGCGACGGGGAATGGCGGCCCTGAAAACTGCGGGTAAGGTCGAGCTTTTTCTCGGCGTCATCGCCGGCTGGGAAACCCAGATTGGTCGCGATTTTGACACCGGAGGGTACCTGGGTTATTGCGCCCTGGCAAACAAGGGTTACAATGTAAATAATCCTCCGCAAGATATCGATGAAGCGCGGGCGGTGATCGTCAAAGACTTTGTCGATTTGTGGGCAGAATCCCTGGCTGAAGGTGGAGTGCCAGGGGGGAAAATCTTTTCCCATACAGCCTTTTTGTCGAAAGCACTATTTGACAAGAAACGCTCCGGCTCGTATCTGGAGTTGACAAATTTTGCGCCGCCCTGCGTCTCCTTCGGCCCGCACCATTATCCTGGGTTCAGCACCTATCCGCAGCCCGGAGCTCTTGAAGACAGGCAATTCCATGGAAACGTATCTGGGCAACCTGTTCAATCATGGCGCAACATTCGTGAACATTTTCGGATGGGGAGCAGGCCCAAGGGACAATCCATTTCGAAAGTTTGCCGAGAGCGAGAAGGCCATTGAAGCGTATCAAAAGTTCCTGGAAGGGGAGACATTGCAAGAGGCTCACTGAACCGTGACTTGGACTTCTCATGATTCCGCTGATTGCTTTCGTAGAAAAAATCATTAGATTGAGAATCAAGAAGTTGGGGGGAGGTACCTGCTTCAATGGACAATTCCAGTCAAAAAGTCTTCGTTGTTTTCAATCCCAAGGCCGGGAAAGAAAACCAGGCCGATGAGGTTCGCGCGGCTTTGGCGCGCCATTTCACTCCTCCCCAGTGGACGCTGGAAATCCGTGAGACGACGGGCAAGGAGGATGTCGCAGCGATCTGTCGTGCGGCGTGCGGACGAGGCGCCTCTCTCGTGATCGCGGCCGGCGGCGATGGTACACTGGTCGGCGTCGCGAATGGTTTGGTACACAGTCCAGTTCCGTTGGGGATTCTTCCCCTGGGCACCGGCAATTTTTTGGCACGCGCCCTGCTTATTCCTCTGAAAGTAGACGAGGCAGTGGATCTGATGGTCAGTGATCACGCCATAATCGAGGTGGATGCACTGGAAGTAGGCGAGCGCTGTTTTTTTTCCAATGTCAGCGTCGGAATGAGTCCGGAAGCGGTGAATGAGACCAAGTCAGCGGACAAAAAGATCTATGGCCGTCTGGCCTACGTCATAGCGATGGTCAAACGTGCGAGCATCTTTCGGCTGCAGCGGTTCATGTTGAGGCTGGATGGTCGGCCCCGATGGATCCGCGCCGCCGAGGTGTTGATCTCCAATACCACCTTGCTGGAGAAGCCGCCCTTGCTCTTTGGCCCGCCTGATACCCTCGGCGACGGTCAACTCGAGGTCTACGTTGTCACGGCGCGCACCTTGGGCGACTACATGAGGCTGGTCTGGGACGTGTTCCTGCGATCGGGCAAGCCCGCGGCCAAGTTGTCACACTGGGCGGCCAGGCAGAGCGCACGCATTGATTCCTTCCGTCGTTCCTCGTTGGTCCAGGCGGATGGCGAATTGATTGGTCACACGCCGTTGGAAATCCATCTGGTCCCCAAAGCCATCCACGTGATCATGCCCAAACCGGCTTCGGTCGGAGAAGCGAAAGACAAGCCGTAGGCTGCTGGCGCGTCCGACGCCGCGCCACAACGCGGGTCCGCGCCGCAGCGCCTGTCTCAGGCGTACCACGTTTGGACGCCGCCGGCCGCCTGCTCCCTTTCCAGCTGCCTCTGCGCCGCCACCTCCAGTTGGTAGGCTTCAGCCGCCACCTTCATGTCAGCGGCCGAGGGCTCTCCGACAGCGTACGCCGCCTGGATGGCAATCCTCGCCTTCCTGATGGTCGCTTCGGCGTCATCGGGAACGGGCTGGAGGTCCACCCCGACCCCGCCGCCCACAGCGTAGGAGGAGCCGTCGGGACCGATGACGGTATCGTAGACGATGACGCCCTTGCCGAGGGCGGCGACATGGGCGTGCTCGTGAGCGCTCACCTCGGCATCCGTTTCCTGGAGCCGAATCTGCGCGAGCCTTCGAGTGAGCGCCGCGCGCGCGTTCGCTTCCGGCACGATGGCCGACGTGTGGCGCGGCGCGCGCATGGCTGCAGCGATTGATACCACCTTCCCGCCGCCGAGGGGTGTCCCCCCCTACTATCGCGTATGTCGCTCCACTTGAAAAGCCCCGACGAGATTTAGATGTCTTTGTCCCGCTGCAGCAGGTATATTCGAAAGAAGATAGTTTCTCTGAGGAGGAGCCGCATGCTTTCCAAGCTCGAAGTGTACGCCACGATCCCCGCCAGTGATTTGAACCGCGCGAAGGAGTTCTATTCTCAGGTGCTCGGATTCAAGCCGGAATCAGAATCTCCCGGTGGTATTATTTTCAGATGCAAGACTTCCAGGTTCTTCCTGTACCCCACGCAGTTCGCAGGCACCGCAAAGAATACCCTCGCCGCATGGGAGACAGGGAATATCGAGAAAGAGGTCGCGGAGCTCAGGTCCCGGGGTGTAAAGTTCGAAGACTACGACTATCCCGAGCTGAAAACCGTCCACGGCATTGCCACGATGGGCGCAACCAAGGCTGCCTGGTTCAAAGACAGCGAAGGGAATATTCTCGGAATAACTCAGCCGGGGTAGGTCAAAGCCGTCACATCTGAAAGCGCATTCATCACCTCCTTTGCTGCTCCGAACGATGTTGCTTGTATATGCTTTGGAAATCTGATACTCATGGGAATCCTATATGGGAGGACGCTATGGCAACACCGAGCTGCCCTTTCCATGTAGAATGTCAATTTCACAATAGTCCGACAAAGACTTCAGGCGAGGAGCTGCTGAGGCAGCTGTACTGCCACATGCGGCACGATGCCTGTGAGATCGCGAAGACGATGCTCGTTGGCAGGCCCGTGCCGGCAGGAGCATGCCCCGACGGCAACGTGAAGGGATAGGGGGCCCTCGCCAGCCCTCTGGCGTCTTCGACCATTTGGTTCCTCCTGTCGTTGGAACCAATAACCTCCAACTAGCTCTCATCCCTGATACCGCGTCGCCAAAGTTTGAAAGCAGCTGTTTCACACCAGGCCAGGAATCCGACGAGAAAAAAATAAAACGTGATTCCCTTTATGGTGAATGAGGGGACGATCAGTGTCGCCGTTACCCACGAGAGGACTGCGTTGGCGCGCCAGCTCTTTTCACCCCGGAAAACGAAGCCAAAGGCTACCAGCGATGCGAGCAGCGTGACGCCCAGGACGACGAAGGCGCCGTCGTGGATACGGCCATGCAAGGTAGCGGGTGACGCGCGATTCGTCGGATCCGTCGAGAACGCGAGAAAGCTCATCGCGAATCCACTCAGGGTCAGGAGATTGGATGCGGTTGATCCGGCAGGGGCCGCTCGAAATGCCTGGCGCATTCCGAACGCGAAAAAAACGAGCAGCAGCCCGCATGCCATGAACGTCGCGGTCATGACAAATCCCCAGGGCCCCAGGGCCAGACCGCTGGGCCAGTCACGGGTGGGAGCGGTCAGAGGATCCCAGCCGAGAGTGCGCATGAAGTCATTCTGGAGAAAGGAGAGGCTGATCAGCACGACGGCGAACAGAATCGGCCCTCCTATTCCGGACACGGCGGCTGCCTTCAAGCTGCGGCCCACATCAAACCTGCATTTTCTCGAACATGATGAAGCGGTACTCAACCAGTCCGGCCCGCTGGCAGGATGTCAGGGCGAGGCTGCCCACGGAGCTGCTCCAGTACGGCCAGGACACGGGAATGGCCCGGGTCACGCGCACCCCCCACCATCCCAGGCACGCGTTGAGGGGGAGGAGAGAAAGGCAGGCGCTCAGGTTGCGTTCCTCGACCAGCCGCAATCCGCATTCCGCGGCGGATCGCACCGCGCGCCTGACGGTGCAGAGCGAGGGCAGAAGCCATCCCTGCCGGAAGGCATCGACGAGTTGATCCTCTTTGCGGGAACGGCGGTCCCCCGAGAGGAAATCGTCGATCACGATCAAGCGCCCTCCGGGCGCAAGCGATCGTGCCGCGGAAGCGAAAAATGCGGCCGGTGTGGTGAAGTGAACGAAAGACTCGATGGCGAAGGCGAGATCGAACAGGGGCAGGCCAGAAACGCCGGCGAAGTCCGCCGCGATGAACGAGCACTTTGCAGAGAGCCCTCGTCGACGTGCCTGCCGCTGCGCGATCCCGGCCTGCCGTGGGCTGATCGTGACCCCCACGCCTCGCAGCGGCGCACCAACCGTGCCGGCGAGGAAGAACAGGCTGCCCCCGACACCGCAGCCGATATCGAGAACGCGCAACTCACTTTCCTCGTTCGCGGCGGCGCGCGACCGGGCTTCCGCCGCAACGAGGCCATTCACGTAATCGACCGCCTGCGGAAGGCTCTCGACCCCGTCGGCCCACACGGCGCGCCGCATTGCGAGCGTCCGCCACCCGATCCCGAATGCGAGGAAGAGCCGGGTGTTCCTCTCGTAGTACCTGCGGACCAGGGAGGCCGTGTCTGCGGTCACGTCCTGATTGTGCCCGGGGTTGCGAAATGGCGCAAGACGATGTACGCATGGGGCGATGCAGAGTTCCGTAGACGTTCAGGCGTCGATGCCCCGACCGCGGTTGGCGTTCATCCTCGTCACGATCTTTCTGGACATGGCTGGTTTCGGGATGGTCGCCCCCCTGCTGCCGCTGTACGTCCAACGTCATGCGGGAGGCGCGCTGCTTGCAGGCGCGCTCGGCTCCGTGTATGCCGTGATGCAGGTCCTCGGCGCCCCTGTCATCGGATCGTTTGCCGACCGCCACGGCAGGAGGCCGGTCCTGGTTACCTGCCTGCTCGGCAGCTTCGCCGCCTACCTCGGGGTCGCCTTTGCCGGGTCCATGGCGGCGCTTTTCGCCGCGGTCGCCATCGGCGGACTCGCCGGAGGAAGCTTCGCAACTGCCCAGGCCTATATCGCGGACGGCTCGGGGCCCTCGGACCGCACCCGATGGCTGGGCCTTGCGGGCGCCGCCGTGGGGCTGGGAGTGGCTGCCGGTCCTCTGCTCGGGGGATTCCTCGGGGCCCATGGTCTGCGGATCCCGGCGTTCGCCGCGAGCGGCATCGCCCTCGGCAACGCCCTGTTCGGTTTTTTCGCGATTCGGGATTTCCACGCTCCCGGCCCTTTGACGGCAGATCGGCAGAATCTCCGTATCAATCCGGTCCGGGGAATCATCGACGTCTTTCGGCGCCCCGAGCTCAGGCCGTTCCTTCTCACCCTGGCGGCTTTGAACCTCTCCTTCTCAGGGCTTCCCTCGACTTTTCCGCTCTTCAGCCAGTCGAGGTTCGGGTGGACCCCATCCAGCAATGGGGTGTTCTTCACCTTCATCGGGGCATGCGCGGTGCTCACGCAGGGTTTCCTCGTGGGACGCATCGCTCCGCGTGCGGGGGAAGCCCGGCTCGCTGCGGTAGGCGCGGCGATGGCCATGGTGATGTTTCCGCTTGCCGCTATCGCTGCGGCGGGCTGGATGCTCTATCCGATCCTCGGCGTGCTTGCAATCGGGACCAGCTTCGGCATTCCGTCTTTGATGAGTCTCGTGGCCCACAATTCCCCTGAAGGCGGACTGGGCAGGGTCATGGGAGGCGTGCAATCGGTGCTGAGCGCGTGCATGATCGCAGGGCCGGCCCTGGCAGGTGCCGCCCACCAGACCCTTGGCCCGCCGGCGCCGTACTGGATGGGGGCAGGATTGGCCGCGGCCGCATTCACGATTATTTCAGTCTCGAGGCGACGCAGGGTGAAGGTGAGCGCGTAGCTTGCGGGGGGAGGAACCGAGCAAAGGCATCAGCGCATCAACCGCCCTGGCCACACCGTTCTCGGCTCGGATTCTCTCACCGATGCGCTGGGCCCGCTCCCTCATCCCCCGATCCACCGCCGCGCGGATGAAGAGATTCGCAACCGCGCCCGGTGTCAAGGCGCCCCGGGAAAGGGGGCACAGGCCCGCGCCCAGCCGCGCGATCCGTTCGCCCCAGAAGTACTGGTCCGCTGCCACGGGAAAGATGATCGATGGGACACCGGCTCGCAAGCCCTCGGCGGTCGTGCCTGCACCGCCGTGATGCACGACAGCAGTGACACGGGGGAAGAGCCACGAGTGAGGGACATCCTCTCCGACGTACGTGCGCCGCGAGCCCTCAGGAGGCAGTCGGCCTCGATTCCGGCCGCCGGGCGAAACCACGGCGCGCAGCCCGCTCAATTCCAGGGCTCGATCGATAACTCGTAGCGCCCCGCTGCCGTGGTTCATCCCCATGCTGCCAAACCCTATGTACAGCGGCGGATCCCCCGAGGAGAGAAAGTTTTCCAGGCCCGGCCGCGGTGTCCAGCCGGGCTTTCCCTCGAGGAACCAGTAGCCGGTGACGACGTGGGTAGGAGGCCAGTCCATCGGCGCAGAAAAAACCGCGGGGCTGAACCCGTAGAGGCAGGAGAAGCCGGAGGCGTAGAGTCCACGCCAGGGCCCGGCGACGGGGAGGGGCGGCAGCCCGAGGGTCCGCTGCCGCCACGCGTTCGTTCTGCGTCGCCACGGCAGCCACATCGCCTTTTCCATGACGCGGTAGCTCAGCGCGTTATACACTGCACCCAGCGAGCCGCGTGCAGGCAGGAGCGCAGATGGAAACGCGCGGGTACGGCCGAATGGCTGCAGCATGCAGAGCACAAGGGGAACGCCGAGGGCTTCCGCAATCGAGAATCCCCAGGTCGATGACAGTCCCGCCAGGATGGCCCGCGCCGGTCGACAGGCAGCCGCGGCAGATTCGAGCATGCGGTGGTATTCCAGTTGAGCCCCTCGAAGGAAACGGGTGGTGGAAACGATCCCCCTGGCCAATCCGCCGCTCAGAGATCCAGCCATGGACCCGGGACCAGCAGCCATGAGGTCGCTCGGGTTGCCTTCCAGGGCCGCGAAGCCGACGCCTCTGCTCTCGACGAGAGATCGAAATCGGGGGGCGGCCGCGATCACGACGGGGATGCCGGCCTGCCGCACGCCCAGACCGAGTGCGAGAAACGGTTGGACATCCCCGCGCGTTCCGCTTGCGAGCATCACCACGGGGGCGCCGGCTCCTGTCACGAGAGATATTCTAACGAACGAATCGCATTCTTTCTTGCCTCGTCGCGCCATATGGGATATCATGCAGGAAAAGAGCGTCTCATGAAAAAGTGGTTGACGGTCGGTCTTCTTCTTGCATTCGCCCCTTCCATCTTCGGGCAGGGAACTGGGCTGATCTTCACCCCGAAGGACCAGCTCGTGGGCATTCCCCTCGCCTCGACGCCGTTCTCGGGGAGCGAGCTGCCGCCTGCCGCAGACCTTTCGCCAGACCTTCCGCCGCCTGGAAACCAGGGCAGCCAGCAGTCCTGCGTGGGATGGGCCGTGGCCTATGCGCTGAAGAGCTACGAGGAACGCGCGGAGCAGAAGTGGCCGCTTGCCGACGACACGGGGGCGCCCGAACCCGCGCACGTCTTCAGTCCTGCATTCGTCTACAACCAGATCAACAACGGCCGTGACGGCGGGTGCTCCCTGCCGGACGCATTGAACCTCCTGCACGAAAAAGGCGCCGCAACTCTCGCGGAGATGCCGTACGACCCGAAGAACTTCCAGAAGAAGCCGGATGCCGCCGTCATGGACAGCGCGACACGCTACCGAATCGACTATTGGCGGCAGGTGAACGTGAGCGATCCCCGCGAGATCAAGGCGCAGCTGAACGCCGGCTTCCCCGTGATCATCGGCGCGGAGGTGGACCAGGGTTTCGTCCGGGCACGCGCCGATTCGATATGGAAAAGCATCCAGGGGCGGCCTCTCGGTCGACACCCGATGCTGCCCGTCGGTTACGACCTCCGACGTCACGCGTTC
>Ga0187870_1001945_pt1 | contig 17772 bp, 19 predicted proteins | sample June2016WEW_13_1_3_FD_132974 | JGI IMG/M metagenome (GOLD analysis project Ga0187870, IMG submission 132974) | Peatland microbial communities from SPRUCE experiment site at the Marcell Experimental Forest, Minnesota, USA - June2016WEW_13_150 | ecosystem: Environmental > Terrestrial > Soil >... | reverse complement strand
ACGTTCAGGGCGTAGTATCCGTAACGGATGTGTGGGTTCAAATCCCACCTTCGGCACCACATTAAGCGCCTGTAGCTCAGTTGGATTAGAGCGCAGCCCTGCGGAGGCTGAGGCCGTGGGTTCAAGCCCCACCAGGCGTGCCACTCAGGGCGATTAGCTCAGCGGTTAGAGCACCTGTCTTACACACAGGGGGTCACTGGTTCAAATCCAGTATCGCCCACCATTTTATGAAGCTAAAATGCCACAAACGAAACTTACCATAAGGTACACTATTCCAAAAAAGCTAACGGATAGCTAACCAATTATTTTAGCAGGCTCATTTTTGGATGTGGTTATAAAGACTTCGTCAAAACGAGTGGCGGCTGCCTCTTGAAGGCCAGGTGCAACATGGCTGTATGTGTCTAGGGTTATCTGGATACTGGAATGTCCCAGCCTTTCTTGAACTATCTTGGGATGTACACCTTGTTTTAGCATGAGCGAGGCGTGTGTGTGTCGTGCATCATGTAGTCGAATATATTTGAGACCCGTGCGTTTAACCAACTTGCCCTAGGTTGGCGCAGAAATAGGCTATAAAAAGGGAGCAGCCCTAGCACAACAAAATATTGTTGCAGATGTCCCTTATGCTTAACTCACAAAAAGTTTACTCAGGAACCCAAAAATGTAACCAAAGGCAGTTCCAAGAGCAAAAATGGCTATTCCCCCATCGACCTTTCCTAATGCAGCGAGAACAAAAATGGCAACGATAATAGCCGCGAGCACTCCTAGGATAAGTATGAGAATAAACCTACGTTCTTTAGCTGGCCCGCTCTGGAATGGTGTAACTATGGCTTTAGCAATAGCCTCAATTTTATTGGGGTCAACCTTATCAATAAATTCGACCATGCCCTTTTCCTCATGTTTGGGAGTGACTTCATTATTATCATTAGATTCGGACATGTTTTACCTCGTTATATATATTTCGTTAGGCAATAAACCGCTAATGAAATTATGTGCCCAAAATGGTTAGATATCAATACCACTACTTGTGAGTTTTAAGAACAAGTATGCAGGTCTCGATGGCTATAGCGTTTACCCCCCAGGCTAGCGATTCAGCGAGCTATTATCTGAGGTTCCCAAAGTGATTTGTATTCCTATGAAGACATTGTATTTCGATGATATATGGTTATTTATTTTAGCGGTAGTGTTGTCGGCGTCGCTGGTTGGCTTATCGGAATCATTAGATAATTGATACACCAAATTACTAATAGGAATACTACCACTATTAGTAGCCAAGGTATTGCTTTTCTGATTATTTTTGCAGTTTTTTCTGGTACTTTCGGATTCCATAGAGCTATCCCGCATGAAAGTACTCCACCGATTAAAAATATGAATCCCAATCTCATCATGCTATCCGCTGCCGTTGGCCCAACCTTAATTTCATAAGCTTGTTCAACTAAGGTTATACCACCAATAAACAGGGCAACAAAGGCTGTAAATAAAAACATTTTGGCGTTTTCGTTCATTCTTGGTACCTCTCGATTTTTAAACTTTGGCAACGAGGATATCACACTTTTATACTCTTGTGAATAATGTACATGGCTATAAAGAACTATTATCCATGCCTGTCATTATTATTATTCCCAAGGAAATATACATGAGAAAACAGCAGCACTGATCACAAAAGTTAAGTTGCCGGAATCATAGACGAAAAACAAACAAAAAATAGAAACAGAAAAACAGCAAGCGAAATAATATTAAATAAAGCGGCAAAGAAAAAAGCAGAAAAAAACAGAGTTAAAAACAGATCAAAAAACAAAGCCAAAAATAATTGAGAAAAAACAAACAACAAAAATTTTAAAAAAAGTTAAAAGGGAAAAATTATACAAATTTTGGCTTTAAAAAGTGCACAATATTTTGCATTCATCAAATATTTTTTAGTTGAGGAGGACTGTGATGAAAAGAGAGTTACTGTATGAGATGAGATTTAAGCTTATGCTTGATGAAAATATGGTCACTATGCTCGCAAAAAATAAAATTGATTTTCCTTCTACTGGGGAGATAAGCAACCCAAACATACACGGAAAGGTAGATGGTATTTACTATATGCTGCTACAGCCCAACGGTGAAGCTAATACACGTTCTCGCGGCCTTATTACCGTGGATGGCGGCGGTATAGTCTTTATGGATGCATGGGGATTTGTGAGGTACGAGGCAAATGGGCGCTTTGTTTTGCATGAAAGCATAACCCATAAGGCCAGCAAACAAGAGTTAGCCTGGCTAAACTGTGTTCAAGGTACTGTCGATGGCTTCATTGATGGTACTACAGGCGAATTGGAGGCTAATGTTTTTAAAGTTGCTGTTAAAGTGAAAGACCATCTCTAAGGTGAGGACCATCATCTTTAGTATGCTCTCTCAGAGCCACTAGACCACAGACCCATATACCGCGCTGCGGGGGGTCGCACACATTCCACAGCTCATGGTTCGACACCCCCGCAGCGCATCATTGCCATATCTAAAATGAATGTAAAACAGGTGGCATTTAATGTAAGGGCGGGGTACTGCTAATTTATTACCCCTTTTTTTACCCCAGCACCTTTGCAGCTTCAAGCGCTAAGGGAAAACAAGAGCTTTATGATTGGCATTACAGGAGTTGCAAATTACATTATAGCAATGGATTTTCATTATTGAGTTAAGGCTGAATGAGTTATTAAGGCTTATAGTGTGGGCTTGATGCGCTGCGGGGGTGGCTCCATCTCGTTGTTAGCGTGGTATTCCGGCCCGAACAACTCTGCAGCTAAGCGAGGACTATTCCACAGTAATTCGGCGATCAAGCGTCCGCCCATCTTCCCATCTGACTTGCCAATCTCATACTGGACGACCCCTCCATCAATCGCTCTCCATCTAAGTTTTGCTCCATCATAGTCAAGAGGCACTATGTTACCATCTCTGTCAATCCCGTGCGTGGGCAGCCTCAAACGTGAATTAAGCGGGACAGATGCATTAACCACGGTTAAATTCATATTCCCCATATACTCCGTTACAAATAGCTGCATCTCATTTGACCCACATTTACAAGATTGACGCCTATACTGTGTAATTCTATCAGTTATATCTACTATGTTTTCTATTATGATACTGTGCCCACACGCAGAGCATTTCCCTATCTTTACCATCTTTCAAATCTCCCTATTCAACTTGTAAGATTAGGCTGACTATGGCCCTGCAATGCCATATATGGCTACCTTAGCGAGCGCTTCTAGGCAGCTTACTTCTTTTATTCTTCTCTATAATTCGTCTAAAAGTCCAGAAAAAGAAAGGTATTATACTTGCAATAAGAAAAAAACCTAAGAGAATACAAGGAAGCATAAGCCAGTACCTTAAGTTAGGGAAACTATGGTAAAGGCCCAATGCTATTCCAAGTAATACTAGTAAAGATATAATTAATCTCCAGCTATAAGGTTTAGGTCCGTATCTATATGACCTTCCCTTGGATTTGAAAGACTTAGAGGAAGAAGCTAAATACTCTTCAGTAGTCATGTTTCTAACATAGGCTTCTTCAACAGCCCCATAAATTCGCTCAGAATGAGGCACTGGACCATAAAATAGATCCCTAGCTTTATTAACATCAGTATTACGGAGAGTACCTGTCTTCCCTAAATATTGGTCATGCAGCCTAACTGGTATTAAGTCAGCACTAATTTTGTATTCTAGTTCACCTGTCTCAGGGTTAGGTTCAGCCTTTACCTGGTTAGGAATCTTCAATCCCCTGTAGGGATGGTAAATACCATCAGGAGTCAAAACATGTGTAGGTTTAGCACCCCCTACGTCTTGACTAGAAAAAGAATACCGCATGGGATGGGCAACACCATCAGGAGTAAAAACATGTGTAGGTCTTGGAGCTCTAATATCTTGCATAGGAAGTGATACATCCTTATCTTCCATTTAGTTACTCCTTCTGAACGGGCATTTGATGTTTTGCATAGGCAATCTCTGTTTCTCTATGTGAACTTATGGTAACAAGTTCCGCATAATTTGTTATCGTAGTTAAGGTAGCCTACGAATATATCGGTACCCTGGCAATTCGGGCATCTTATTTGATGAACAGCTGGTACTGCTGCCGAATTATTCCCAGCTGCGCTACCCGATGTGTCCTTTTCTTCCCCGTCGGTCAAGGTGATCCCCGCTATCTTTAATACACGATCATTGGCAAAAATAGGGACGTGTTGCCTCACGGCCATTGCAATGGCATCTGATGGCCGACAATCAATCTCCTTTTTACCCCAGAATGTTTTGATAATTAATCTAGCGTAGATAGTGTCGCTTTCGATTCTATTGATTACAGCCGATTTAACACGACCGCCCATGGCCATGATAATTGAACATGTCATATCATGTGTAATAGGTCTCGGTACGTTAACATTCTGTAACTTCATCGATATCGAATCGGCCTGCTCCGGGCCAACCCATATAGGTAGATAGCGGTTAGTCTTTCTTTCGTGAAGGATTACCACGTGCTGTTGGTTTGCAAGACTTACTCTTATGCTGTCGATTGCCATTTCAATATCTGCCATACTTACCTCCCCAAGAATTTGACCGTAAGTCTATCGGGTAGGAAACTTAACCGCTCGCCACCAAAGGGATCATTTATTCTACTTCCAATGCACACTTAACCATCAATCTTACCACGTGTAATAAAAGAGGTTTAGTCCGGTGGATGGATTGAGGTAATAGCCTAGATCAATTCTGCGAATAATTGTCCTAATCATACCTTCGATTCATTAGACAATTGCTTTTCACTATTTAATCTATGAAAACATCTTGTACATTGAATTACACCACCATATACCATCGTATAATAGTGATTAGAACATTGAGGACACTCTCCACCTTTCCAAACGTCTTTGCCATAGCCAATGTAATCACCGGGATGTTCTGCCTGTTGCTGAGGAGGAGCAGCTCTTTTCTTAAGTTTTATTATTACTATCAAGAGGGCAATTACTAATACTAGTAAGACCCCGATGACAATTAGCAGACTTGAATTGATGTCCATATAAGTAGATTAAATTAAATTACATTTAATTCAATAATCTCTGAGAAATGGAGGTTGACGCTGTCTCTTTCCATACTCATAAGTTGTTTTATCATTCTTTTCTTCATTGCATGGATAACAGGATGGTCGCCAATTGCGTAAATCATCTACTCCACCTCTTGAGGATGGATTACGGTGATCGACACACCAACCTCCAAACACTCTTTTTCCGTAATATTCCAAAACTAATATATGGTGGCAGTGATAGCATACACCGTTATTATTATAAAATATGTCCTGCAGGTCTTCTTTGCTAAATCCCATACCTAAACTTCCTCTCTTATAAAAATCGTTAACGTCTTAGCCATTATATACCGGTACACTACACAATGGAATACCTGATTTATACTTACAAATTCGTAAATTCTGCCAGAAACATTGCCAATCCATATCAGTTTCCCTCATTAAATTTAGCGCTACGGGGCAAATACTGGGGTTTTTACATCTTGGGCAAAGGGTTTTATAGGGTCAATCGGTTTTCAATAAACCTTCAAAACGTTAACTACAATATACGGGCTTTGGAGGGAAAGGGTTCGAAAAAAGTTTCTGCTAACCCTGATAGTGTTCTATAGCGAGATATTCCTTATCAATAAAGTGTACCAGGCAGGTGTTCCAGTTTATAATAGGCACGGTGTAACATTTAGTTAATAGGTATGAAATTAGGAGGAGTGTATGGCACGTATTCAAAATATTCAACACAGGGAACCTAGAAGCAATACTACGTGGACACCAACCACAAAATATGGTCAAGATATTAATTGCAATGAATTCGTAGTGGAACGAGAAACTTCGGGAGAAATCAAACTAATTTTTTCTGATTCTTCGCGGCCAGGACAAGGAATAGAATTATCATTTGATTCAAACAAACCGGCTGCCACGGTGGCCGGATCATTGCTCGCAGTGGCTGATGGTTGCTCCAGTAAACTAACAGCTAAGTTGGATTGATAATGCGGCGAGGTATAATTACTTTGCCCCTTACCATATTTTACTTGGTATCGTTTTCGAGGGGGCAGGTCGATATACAACCGCGTATGGTAGCCCGGATTGCATTAATTTACGTAAACCATAGTTTGTGACTGACTGTTTTTCCTTAGTCTCCTTAAAGGTATTACTACCCGGAAGAAATACAGCCAGAAAATTGCAGGAAAACCGTCAGGTAAAATGCCGGGGTTTTGATGGCCATTGTCTCACGATCAGGGCAAATACAATAAAATAGCTAACATTTAGCTAACGGACTGAACAAAACGGAATGCCATCGGTTGGCGGCAAACGATCAGAATGGAACTAGCATTTTTATGTAAACGCTCTAATCCGAACGTAATAAAACACTTTGGAAATCGTATACCTAACTTACACACAGGGGGTCACTGGTTCAAATCCAGTATCGCCCACCATACAATCCATTCAATATCTGGCCTTTAGCTTCCATAGTCGCATGACCGGGACTTGCCGGTCTAGATATTCATTCTGTTGAACTATGTAAATACCGGTGTTAGAATTCGCTTGAAATGGCTGGCCCTTGACAATGGCTTAATAGCAGCATGCGCCCAGAGTATTATAGGCAGATTGAGGAATCATGAAGATCAGAACGCAATTCACAATAACCGTGCTGCTTTTTAGCGCCATCCTGATTGCCATTACAGCCTCCACAATAAAATCGGCCCGGTCCTTTTCCAGTAAAGCCGAATATAATTAATACCGGAGGTCCGCATGCAGAAAAAGGTTATTATCACCGCCGCCCTGGCCGGGTCGGGAGCCGGCAACGCCTGATGAAGCCAGGACGATACTGGGGCTTAAAATTTCAAAGAAGTGAGGGCAGTTGATATGGTTAAAATTTACGATTTGAGCGTACCGACGGAGGACAGCCCCAGCGAGCCCCTGCCGCTGAAGGTCGAACACAAGGGGCACGAGGCCAGCCTGCCCTTAATGGAACTGCTGCTTGGTGGGAAAAAGGAGGATATGGCCGACGGGTTGGGTTGGGCGGACGATGCAGTATCGCTGGGCGCACACGCAGGCACGCACGTCGACGCTCCCTGGCACTATGCCCCTGTATCCGAAGGCAGAAAGGCTCGCACTATTGATGAAATGCCGCTGGAGTGGTTTTATCATGATGGGGTAGTGCTGGATTTCAGGCACAAGCCACAGGGTTCAGGGATCTCCATCGATGATGTAAAGCAAGCGCTGAAAAAAATCAGCTATTCGCTTAAACCGTGGGATATCGTTTTGATCCAGACCGGGGTGGATAAGCTGTGGGGAAAGCCCGAGTATTTCTCGGCTGGCTGCGGCATGACCGAGGATTCCACCCTTTGGCTGATCGACCAGGGATGCCGCGTGATGGGCATAGACGCCTGGGGCTGGGACCGTCCCTTCGCCGCTATCAAAGAGGAATTCGATAAAACACATTATAAAAAATTGTTATGGACGGCCCATAAAGCAGGCATCAGGAAGGAATATTGCCACATCGAGAAACTTGCCAACCTGGATAAGCTGCCCAGACCGTTCGGGTTCACGGTCGCATGTTTCCCGGTGAAACTCACCGGCGGCAGCGCCGGATGGACGCGGGTAGCCGCCATTTTCAATGAATAAAAATACCTACCTCAGCCTGCCCGTTGCGATCTAACGGCCTGCGCAATCCTGTTCAGCCCCTCTTCGAGTAGGGACCTGGGGCAGGCGATATTCATGCGCTCGAAGCCGTCCTCCTTACAGCCGAAGATTTTTCCCGGCTCAAGCCCTACGCGTGCATCATCGCGAATAAAATTGGCGAGCCTGTCGGGACTCACTCCGCAACCCCTGAAATCCAGCCACATCAGGTAGGTGCCATGCGGTTGTATCAGCTTTACGCCCGGCATATTGGTGGATAGGAAACCACTGAGGAAAGCGATATTGCCTTCGAGATATTCCAGCAGCTTTTTTAGCCAGTCTTCGCCGCGCCTGTAGGCGGCTTCGGTAGCTGCCACACCGAACATATTGGGGGAGGGGACGCCATATGTCCTGGACATTTCGGTGAAACGAGACCTGAGCGCCGGGTTGGGGATAATGATATTGGAGGTCTGCAGGCCCGGCAGGTTAAAGGTCTTGCTGGCTGCTGTACAGGTAATGGAGTTGTCGACGAATTGCTCTGAAAGCGATGCAAACGGCACATGCTTAAAACCCGGGTAGACTATATCCTGGTGGATTTCATCGGAGATCACCATGATCCCGTTTTTCATGCAGATCTCGCCCAATTGCCGGAGCTCATCCTCTTTCCAAACCCTGCTTATGGGATTGTGGGGATTGCAGATGATGATCATTTTGGTGCGGGGGCCGATTTTTCTCTCCAGGTCTTCCAGGTCCATCACGTATTGCTTGCCTTCCAGGCGCAGGGGGTTGTCTAATACCTCGCGGTTGCCGCAGGTTACTGCGTGAAAGAAGGGGTAATATACGGGGGTCTGCAGGATGACCTGGTCGCCGGGCTCTGTGAAAGCATTGACCGCGACGTGCAGCGCCGGGACAACACCGGGAGAGTAAGCCAGCCACTCTTGCCTGATCTCCCAGTCATGACGCTTCTTCATCCAGGCGATGACAGAATCGCAGTATGACTGCGGGATGCCGCTGTAGCCGAAGATGCCGCGATGCGCCACTTCGCTGACGGCGTCAATAACCGGCTGAGGCGACTTAAAGTCCATGTCTGCAACCCACATGGGCAGGATATCTTTGACGGAAAAAAATTTATCCGTATAGTCCCACTTGATGGAATTGGTATTGCGGCGTTCGATAACCGAATCAAAATCGTAGTTAATCATCATTTTAAATAGCAGGGATAATTGTAGCACCGACGCTATCCTAATATAATAGGTGGCGCTGGAACCGGGCGACCATTGAAACTGGATTTTATAGGGGTTGTATATTCTAAACTGAGTCTGGGAAAATAGTACTATACACCTATTGACATTAATGCTACTGGGGTGTACTTTAGAAAAAAATCAGGGTGATAAAAATGAAAAAGCTGCTTTTGTTATTGGTGGCCGGGGTTATGGTTTTGATATCCTGCAACGCTCCGGTACAAACTGAGAAAATAAAGGTGATCACGGAGGACTACCCTCCCTACAACTACGCTGATGCCCAGGGGAATATCATCGGGCAATCCACCGATATCGTAAAGGCTATTATGGGCAAGGTGGGCGATGATTCACCGATCGAGATCTTGCCCTGGGAACAGGGATACGCCAGGACGCTTGAGCAGCCGAACACTGCATTATATTCAGTTGCACGCACGGGGGAGCGCGAACATCTCTTTATGTGGGTAGGCCCCATTGGATCGTACGAGAACTGGCTGTACGCTAAAAAGGGCTCATCTGTCCACGTGAACAGCCTGGACGACGCTAAAACAGTGGGCAAAATAGCAGCGGTGAAAGATGAGGCGGGTCAGCAGGAACTGGCTGCACAGGGATTTATTAATTTTGTTTATACCGGGTCGACCGCAGACGGCCTGAAGATGCTGATGGCGGGAGACGTCGACCTCTGGCTGGGCACCAGTGAGGGCGTTGCCTCAGTGGCAAAAGAGGCGGGAGTAAACCCCGATGACCTGCAGCCGGCCGTCTACGTGTACAAGGCGGACCTATTTATGGCTTTCAACAAGAATACTGCCTTTTCTATGGTAGAAACCTGGCAGGAAGCGCTTGATTCCCTGAATAAGTAAATGTTGCGGTCACGCCGTCTTCGATCGAGGACGGTTCAGAATAACTAGGGGGGTCTTGCTCTGGCTGATTGCCAGCGGCATACCTGAATATTCCATAGCCATGAATGGCCTTGGTCAGAACGGGTTCGGGGAGTTTTCACCGGCCAAGTACTCGCTGCTTTCCTGTTTTGTCGCCGAAGTTGTGCTGACGGCGCTATTCCAGTTGTGGCTCTTCTGGGTAGCCCCTATACTGGGTGCAATTATAGTTGTACTTGTCTGGCGTTACGGTTTTAAAAACCAATAGAACAATATGCCAATCAAGCCGGCGGGCTCGTAGGCTTTCCAGTTTTCAAATTTTCACTGTAACGGGCATAGCCGTTACGCCCCGTTTGCTTGACATAGTACATAGCGGTATCCGCATACTTGACCAGCGAGTTCAGGTCCTGGCTATCCTCGGGATATAGCGATATCCCGAGGCTGATAGAAAGGTGAATATCGTTGGCATTGAAGTTAAAGGGAGTGGCCACCTCTCTTATAATCCTGTGAGCAATGCGGTCTACTATCTCCTCGTTGGCGATCTCGGGCAAAAGCACCAGGAACTCATCGCCGCCCAGCCGTGACACCGTATCCACTTTTCTCACTGCATGGGTCAGCCTGGCCGCAATATCCTGCAGCACCTGGTCCCCGGCATCGTGACCAAAGGTGTCATTGACGGCCTTGAATCTATCGAGATCGACGATCATAATTGCCAGCTTTCTTTTATAGCGGCCGGCCTCTGCCAGAGCTATCCCGGCACGGTCGCTGAAGAGAGACCGATTGGGCAGGCCGGTTAAAGGATCATAGTAAGCAATTTGTTTGATGGCCTCTTCGTTTTTCTTTCGTTCGGTGATGTCATACAGGATCAGAACATGGCTGCGCGTGCCAGTTCTGCTTTGCAGCAGCGAGACATGCGTGCTATAGCAGTGGAGGCCGTCTTTTTGATCGAGCTCAATTTCGATATGCTCCTCACGCAAGTTTAAATAATCGCCGCCGGCATTCAACTGGTTTACGATCAACGCCGGAAGCGGTTGACCGTGGAGGTCGGACTGTTTCAAACCGGTAATATCGCACATGGCTTTGTTTACATCGACGATGCGCCCCTTATCGTCCACTACTGCGAACCCTTCGTTCATAAGCTCGATGGCGGATTCACGTGCTACCGGCAAAACGTCCAGAAGCCCATGCCTGGAAATAGCGAAGGTCAGGCAGATTGCCGAAATGGCAAAAGCGGCGGGCGTCCAGTCGGCCTGTGGAATTGGCAGAAAGGGGAAAAGATATTCAATATTGGCAATCGCCGGCACCGCGACGGCTATCATAAGGTAGACTGCTTGATCCTGGAACAGGCGGGGCGGGCTAAATAGCCTATGGACCAGTACTAATGTGCCGGCAAACAGCAGCACATAGCTGTAAGTGACAAAAACCCAGAACCACAGGCCGTACTGGCTGGCCACCAGCATAAAGGGGCCATCGATGGTCAAATGCAGGTCATACAGCATCAGGTTGTGGTATTTACCCGTCCATAGCAGTACCACGGTTATTAAAGGAACGATGAAGAACAGCAATATTTTACGCGGAGTCAGCCATCTATCCGAATTAGTAAACTGAAGGGCGAAAATAAAGGCCAGCACCGGCAACGTGACGATGCCTATATAGCTGATGTTGAGTGCTATCAGCTTGCCGGCCATATGATTATTTATGAATCCTATGATATAGCCGAATGACCATAACATCACGGCCGCCAGGATCCCTATTAAGGGTTTAGCGCCGGGTGCACGGTGGCGCGGCCATATATAGCCGATAAGCACAAGGGGCAGCGCAAACGAAAGGGCAAGCGCTGATATATAGCTTAACCAGATGGGATCAAGCGATGTATAAGGCATTTGAGTGAGTATTATGTTATCACTAAGGTTTGGCTTTGGCTATCAGCATATTCCACAGGCCTGTTTGACTCTGAATTTTTAATGCAACCTTTTTGCAACTGTTGCGTTTTTTTGTAAACTATATGGCGTGCATATGATAAGAACCGATATTTCGCCCGAAGAATACGCATTAAAGGCCGAGGGGGAGCTGGTAAAGCGGGCGCAGCATAGCCGGGAAGCCTTCGGGGAGCTGTACGAGTTGCACTACCAGAGGATATTCAACTATGCCGTTAAGCGCACCTCCAACGTGCAGATCGCCCTTGACATAACATCTGTCACTTTCATGAAAGCCTTCAGTCAGATTAAAAAATACCGCTGGCGAGATATACCCTTTGCCGCCTGGCTATACAGGATCGCGGGCAATGAGATAAACGACCATTTCAGGAGGGAGGGCCGCCGCCCTGCCAGCATTGAGCAGATAGCCGAGCTGGCGGATACCAATGATTATATCGACGAGATCAATCAGGCGGAAGAGGAGCTGAGCAGACACGAGGAGTTTCTGCTTCTGCGCCAGAAGCTGGCGGAACTGCCGACTATGTACCAGGAAGTAATCGTGCTCAAATTTTTTGAAAAGAAAAAAATACGTGAGATGGTTAACATACTGGGCAAAAAAGAGGGCACCATTAAGTCTTTAATCCACCGCGGACTGGAAAAACTCAAAGAAAAGATGCAGTGATGCAACTATTTGTAAGGCAAAGCATTATATAATTAAGAAATCGAAGGCATGAAAAAAGAAGAACTGATAAGAAAGCTGGAGAATGCGAAGCTTCCGGACCTTTTAGTGGTAAGCCACAAGGAAAGGTTGAAGAAGTTACTGCTCGAAAAGCCGGCTGCCAGGAGAGCTGCTGGCAAGTCACCGGACAGGCCGGGGGCATGGAGTTTAACAGCCGTGTTTAACTGGTTGAGGGCGCCCGCCTGGAGGGCTGCAGCGGCCAGCGCTATAGTTCTGCTTATAATTGGCGCCGCAGGTGCGGTCACATTTTACCTGAGCTCCCCTTCCCCGGCTGCCATCGCTGCCAGCGTTGTTAAAAACGATCCCGGTATTCAACAGAAACTGGGCGGGACAGGCGAGATAATAATAGTGCGCGTGGAAGTCAGGGACAGTATTGCCAGCGTAGTTTGCGGACGCAGCGTTGGCGATTTTATCGAAGCCGATGTGGATATAAACGGCAGGGCGGTGGTCAGCTCCAGGCGTTACGAAGCGGTTTTCCTCCCTGAACTGCCTGCCGAGGCCAGGGATGGCGCAATTAAGATCGCGCTGACTGATCCCGCTGTTAAGGAAATGGTGGCCCAGGGCGGCCTGATAGGCGGGGTACTCCCTATTTTTTCTTCGGTATCAAAAATCGCCCTTGTCAACGGCAATATTTTGGAGGTCACCCCGGCTGCCTCGCAGGCAATTGTGCCTATTCTATACGATGGGAAATCCTGGCTGGTAGAAGTTAATCTGGAAGAGGGCAGGATTGACCATATAATCGAGCCACAGTCCAACTTATCCCCTTACTTGGAAATCCGCTACGCACAAATAGCTCTCTAGCTCATTGCAAATTTTTCAGGAGGATCACAGCATGACTTTATTCAGTAAAACAGCCTCGTGGAGGCGCAATAGCCTGGTACTGGCTGCAGTTCTGGTTATGATAGCCGCAGTGCTGCTGGCAGGCTGCGCTAAACATACACCTTCGGGTACGCAGGCCAAATTGCCCGCAGCCAGCGGCACGGTGCAGGTAACGCCGCTTTACGATGAAAACACGGTAGTATCCCTTTATGATAAGACCATACCGGCGGTCGTCCAGGTGGTATCTGTGATGGAGTCGCCCTTAAGCCAACTGCCAAGCCCTTTCACGCTCCAAGTTCCCAGGCAGGAGGGCCAGGGTTCGGGCTTCTTCATAGATGCACAAGGGCATATACTGACCAACTACCATGTGGTTGACGGAGCTACCACAGTAACGGTTATCACCAGCGACGGCACCAAGTACGATGCCAAGGTAGTCGGCACCGACCATAATAACGACTTGGCCCTGCTGCAGATCGATGTTTCCAACGCTTCTAATTTAGCCTACCTGGTATTGGGGGACTCATCCAAGGTTAAACCCGGGCAGATGGCAATCGCCCTGGGTTCTCCATTCGGGCTGCAGGGATCAATCACGGTCGGAGTTGTCAGCGGGATCGGCAGGTCGATACCCGGGTCTTTCGCACGTAATATAACCAATATCATCCAGACCGACGCCGCCATTAACCCCGGTAATTCGGGCGGACCTTTGCTCAATTCCTCAGGAGAGGTTATTGGCATCAATACAGCCATTGAAGCGGCGGCCAACGGCGTGGGCTTTGCCGAGCCCATAAATACCGCCAAATCTTTGTTGCCTGACCTGCTTAAAGGCGGCTCTATCAAAACCGCCTGGCTGGGCATTGAGGGAACACCCGTGGATAAAGACCTGGCCGACAAGCTGAAGCTTACAACCGATAAAGGTGTTTATGTCGTGTCGGTCCTTACCGGCAGCCCGGCCGAGAAAGCCGGCCTGGTACCGGGCGGCAAGGATGTTCAGCGTGAACCTAAGGCGGGAGGCGATGTAATAACCTCTCTCGATAGTGTGCCGGTTATGAAAGTGGAAGATATGCTTACCTATTTCAATGGTAAGCGTCCTGGCGATTCAGTAACTCTTACTATAATTCGCGGCGGACAGACCTTGTCGGTGCCGGTAGTGCTGGGCGAATGGCCGGAGCAGTTGCCCGCTTCACTACTGCAGCCGGGTCAAAGCGATAACCAGACCCCTCAGAACTATCAATTCGGTCCCTACGAATTTCACTTTAACGTAAAATAGCTGGCTGACAGGATTAGAATAAAGCCCCTCCGTCCGTTGAGACGGAGGGGCTAATTTTATGCGCAAGAAAATCTATTTCTTGGGCTCTGCAGGAGCGGGATTGACGACGCCTTTGCAAAGCTGCTCGGGAACCACCTTCAGCAGCTCATCCAGGGTCCAGAAGTCTTTATCCTTGTTGATCTGGGAGGTTATCTGCGGCTCGGTATAAAAGCCTATATTATTGCCGTTGATGAAGAAGCTGCGCCCGTTGATATATGCTGCCTCGTCGGTTGCTAGGTAAACGACGATGGGCGGGATGTGCTCGGGTTTGGAGGTGAACATCTGGTTGAAGAATTTGTCCACATCCTCGGGTTTGGTAATGCCCTGTGCGGCGATGCCCTTGGCGACTTTGGCCTTCAATTCAGGCGTCATGGTCAACCTAGTGGCGGCGTTGGGCCTTATAGCGTTACAGGTTACTCCGTACCTACCCAGATCCAGCGACACGGTGCGCGTGAACCCGATTATGCCCTCCTTGGCGGCGCTGTAATTGGCCTGGCCAAGGTTGCCCAACCCGGATATGGAGGACGTGTTGATGATGCGTCCGGCTCTCTGCTGCCTCATATAGACGCTGGCGGCCCTGGTGCAGTGGAAAGTGCCGTAAAGATGGATCTTAATAACCAGGTCCCATTCTTCCTCGGTCATATTGAAAAGCATGCGGTCCCTCAGTATACCGGCGTTGTTTACCAGGATGTCGATCCGCCCGAAAGCATCTATGGCCGTCTTGATGATATTGTCTCCGCCCTCGGGAGTGGCTACCGAATTGTAGTTAGGGACTGCTTCTCCCCCCATATTGATAATTTCGCCGCAGACTTCGGCTGCCGGTGTCTGCGATGCCCCCGAACCGTCGGAGGCAGCACCGAGATCGTTGACTACCAGTTTAGCCCCTTCCGCTGCCAGTGCCAGGGCCTCAGCCCTGCCTATGCCGCGCCCTGCGCCCGTTACAACAGCTACTTTACCCTTAAGTCTATCGCCCATATAAATACGCTCCTTATAATTATTTCCTTACCAAAGTCATATTTTACACCACAGCCACGACGCCTGCACGGCAGCTATTTTCTCAAATATAATCAGTTGTGAACGTCCGGCGGTACTGGTAGAATAGCTTAAATCTATCGTATCTAACCGATAGTCAATCTAGGCAAGTAAGGGCAGGTGGGAGTCAGAATGGAGCTTAAATATTTAAAATACGAGCAGTCGGGAAAAATCGGGGTAGTTACTTTAAACCGCCCGGAGGTCAGGAATGCGCTCAACATGGATTTGCTGCTTGAGCTAAATGACACCATGCATAAGTTGGACTGGGCCGAAGAAATCAGTGTGCTTATTGTCAAAGGGTCGGGCAAAGGCTTTTCGTCGGGTTATGACTTAGATGAGATTGCCCTGCGTGATGAACTGCCGCCGCACCGGGATATCATGCGCGACTCCGATGTGCTGCGTATTTACGATGGAATCAGGAGATGCACTATAGCGACCATAGCACAGTTGCACGGCTTCAGCCTAAACGGCGCCACCGACCTCTGCCACCAGCTTGACTTCACTATCGTTGCCGATGATTGTCTTGTGGGGTACCCGACCATGCGCTGCTGGGGCGCCAGTGTGGCTAATATGTGGCTCTACCATATGGGGCCGCAGTGGTCCAAGTACATGATGATGACCGGGGACAATATTTCCGGAGCATTTGCAGAGAAAATAGGTTTTGCCCTCAAGTCGGTGCCGCCGGAACGACTCGAAAAAACAGTCATGGACTTCGCTGAAAGGCTGGCTAATGTGGACAAAAGGATCCTGGCTGCGCATAAGCGATGTATTAATGCCGGCCTTGATCTGATGGGCTGCCGCCTGATGCTGGATTACGGGGCGCAAAGCGATTGCCTGACAAATACTGCCGATATAGTTCAGAAGACATTCGACAGGACGAGCGGCCTCGGGCTTGAGGCACTGTTGAAAGAAGTAAACCGCGGCTTTAAACCGCAGAAGGCCCCCTTCGAGCCGTTGGATTCATAAAACCCCTTCACTTATTCCACGTGGGACTTAAGCAGGTTGCCAACTTCTTGAGGCAAAAGCTTTCTGAATTCTCCCTCTCTAAGGTCCCCCAGCTTTAAATTGCCTATCCTGACACGCTTGAGATCCCGGACAAGATGCCCCAGGTAAGCAAACATACGCCTGACCTGACGGGTTCGTCCTTCATGGATAATGATGCTGTAATTAAAGGGTGGGTCATAGCTGATTTCCCTGACGGCGGCCGGTGATGTGAGGCCGTCATCAAGCAGCAGCCCCTTTTCCATGTCTTCTTTCTCACGCTGGCTGAGCATGCCATCGACGTGAACGAGATATTCCTTACCCATCTCGAATTTGGGGTGCGTCAGCCGGTAAGTCAGGTTACCGTCATTGGTGAGCAACAGCAGGCCTGTAGTGTCCTGGTCCAATCTTCCCACGGGGTAAATGCCCAGGCCGCGATATTCGGCCGGCACTATATCCAGAACGGTCCTGCGGCCCCTGTCATCGATGGTAGTGGTGAGCAGACCTGCAGGCTTATTGAGCATGAGCACGATCTTGGCCTGGTGATGGGATTTCAGTAGTTTACCATCGCATGAGATTTCATCGAATTCGGGATAAACGGGCATGGTGTAGCTTGTGGCGGGCTTTCCGTTGACAGTAACGCGCCCCAGCTTTACAGCAGCAACCGACTGTCGCCTGGCGCCCACGCCGGCTTCAACCAGGAACTTGTGCAGCGGGATAGATTCCATAGCAGTATAAATTGTAACACGGCCGGCAACGACCGTTCACCTGCTTTTGCCCTGCAAGTAGTCGATCATGGATCATGCCTGTGTTAGAATATACAAAATATAGTTACGGACGCAGGGAGAATATGTATCGGAAATATTTGCAGGTTATAGTACTGGCTTTATTGACGGTTGCACTGATTTTGCCCTCTATTGCCTGTCAGCAGGGAGGGAGCGGCGCCGACCTGGGCGCTACTTTGACAGGGGCTTACAACAATGTCCGTGAGTGGTTTATCATGCAGGGCGCCAAGGATCGTATTGAAAGCATTCGTAAAGGTGATGCTTCCATCACGGTCGTGGATGACAGCGGTGCACCTGTGAGGGATGCCCGGGTGTATTTCGAACAACAGAGCCATGACTTCCTCTTTGGCTCCAATCTGGCTCCATTGGGTGAGCCAACCAACGGGCCGAATGGCATCGACCAGGACTGGGCTAATGCCTATACAGCGCTTTT